>Ga0208940_1000223_pt1 | contig 76510 bp, 52 predicted proteins | sample AD_JPNNA6_MetaG_FD_184445 | JGI IMG/M metagenome (GOLD analysis project Ga0208940, IMG submission 184445) | Active sludge microbial communities of municipal wastewater-treating anaerobic digesters from Japan - AD_JPNNA6_MetaG (SPAdes) (version 2) | ecosystem: Engineered > Bioreactor > Anaerobic... | reverse complement strand
TGTATCGCCTTGAATATCATTCGCCGCCTGGGTTATCGGTATGTACCCGACGGACACCGTGCCGCAGCGGCCCAACCGGATCGCGGGTTAGCCTGGCTGCGGTCGGTATGAGCGTTGATAAGCCCTATCTTGATCATCACCTTCATTCTTGCGCAGACTTGCGCAGATTACATATGCTCCTTGTATCTATTCAGGCTCGTAAACCTGACGAAGCCACTTATTCCCTATGCCAGGTTTGGCGTAGACTTTGGTAGGCCAGGTGCTTGTGGATGACAAGATATTCGTGTTTCTATAAGCCCATTCCCCCTGCCCTCCTTCCTCAGGGAAGGGGGATTTTGGGTGGGGGTGTGGCGGGCGGCGAAGCCGCCCGCCACACCCCCCTTTTGCCCCCTTCTTCCCCGCTTGCGGGGGAGAAGGGGGTTGGGGGATGAGAGGGCCATCGCCTATGGCCAAAGTGTTAACCCATGAGGCACCCTCCCCAAAGTCTCTTTCACCACCTGGTAAAGATGGCTGAATAGTTACTGCTCCTTGAATCCTTACCCGCTTGTGATAAAATAGGGTGGAAATTTCTGCCCCCGAGGGCACAAAATGGCTCCCCGGGACTCGGCATGGTGATTGAAAAGCCGGTCTTTGCCGCGAAATGACACCGATTTTTTATACTTTGCGTGTCAATCCGTGGCCGGTTTTTTTATTTCGACCATGCGAAATCCTGAAGGACCGCCTTTATTTTTCCGCACCTCCGGCGGCAGTTTACAAGGAGAAAAAAGATGCGTAAAGTTTTAATTATTGTGGGCGTTGTGGTTGTGGCATTGGCAATAACGGTCGGCGCTTTTGGCGGCGGGTTTGTGGTCGGACGGCTGACGGCGAACGCCAAGGTCCCTGCTGCGCCGTCGCCGATAGCTACCGTGGAAACTACCGCACCGGAAGATGCTACCCCCCCACCCTCATCCACCGCAACGTCAACGGTATCGGCTGCCAACGATTTTGACTATCAAATCCTACAAAATGTTTTGGAACTTCTCGATGAGCAATTTTACGGCGAGATTCCTGACGGGAAAACGCTGGCGTATGGCGCTATTCGTGGCATGTTACTGACGCTGGACGACCCTTATACGTCATTCATCGATCCGCAGATGTCGGCCATCCTCAATGAAGATGCCAGCGGCACCTTTGAGGGCATCGGCGCGATGGTAAATATGCGGGACGATGGATATTTGGAAATCGCCAGCCTGATCCCCGGACAGCCAGCAGAGGCTGCCGGTCTGCTGCCTGGCGACATTATTCTGGCGGTGGGCGACCAATCTATTGTAGGATTGGGCCTTTACGAGGCCATCGGTTATGTTCGTGGGCCGGCGGGAACAGAGGCTGTGTTGAAAATCGCTCGTGCTGACATGGAAGAGCCACTCATCATTCCTGTGGTCCGCGCCAAGATCGAAGTCCCCATCGTCGAATCCAAGATGTTGGAAGGCGACATTGCTTATATCAGGTTAACCGAGTTCGACGCCACGGCCGCCGATCAGGTGAAAGAGGCGCTCAAGGAAGTGTTGGTGAACAAACCTGAGGGACTTATCTTCGATCTCCGAGCCAATCCCGGCGGTTGGCTGGATCAGGCCATCAAAGTCGCCGATATCTTCCTGGGGAAGGGGTTAGTGGCGATAGAACGAGACAGCAGTGGCGGTGAGGAGCGTTTCTATGCCTACAACGGCGACCTCGGCGAAGACATCCCGATGGTTGTTCTGATCGACGCCGGCAGCGCCAGCGCGTCAGAAATCGTCGCCGGCGCCCTGCAAGATCGTGGGCGCGCCGTGTTGATCGGCACCAAGACTCTGGGGAAAGGCTCCGTCCAACGCCCTAACGACCTGGAAGACGGCTCACAACTCCGTGTGACCATTGCCCGTTGGTTTACCCCCAACGACAAAAGTATTCACGGCAATGGCCTGGAGCCAGACATCAAAGTTGAGTATCCAAACGATACACCTGCAGGAGAAGATCCCCAGTTGGAACGGGCCATAGAATATCTCAGTTCGGAAAACTAATGTGGCTGAAATCAAGGTAGTCGCTACCAACAGAAAAGCGCGCCACGAGTACTTTGTCGAAGACCATTATGAGGCCGGGATCGCATTGACCGGTGCTGAGATCAAGTCGGTGCGCGCCGGCATGGTGAGCCTTGCTGAGGGTTACGTTCAAATTCGCAACGGAGAATTGTGGCTCTATGAGGTTCACATTGCGCCCTACGAGCAGGCAGGGCAGCCATCTCGCGATCCAAAACGACCACGGAAGCTGCTCATGCACCGCAAGGAAATTGCGCGCCTCGAAAGTAGTGTCCAGGAACGAGGATACACACTGGTTCCTCTGCGAATGTACATAAAAGGTAAGCTGGCTAAAGTGGAAATCGGCCTGGTCAAAGGCAAACGTCAATACGACAAGCGCGAAGTCATTGCCAAGCGCGACGCCGACCGTCGTATACGTCGTGAGTGGAAGGAGTTCGGACGCGGGTAAAGCAGGAAAGTCGAGGGATTCAGATGAAGGAGTTTAATTTGACATCGGGCATACCTGCGTTATAATATGCGCCGTTATTCAAGAACAAGGAGTAAGTGAAGCGGATGTCGGAAGAATTGGCACAACCAACCTCAATCAATGATCTTCAACCCAAAATGTGTTTACAGGGCGCCATTACGCGCACCGAACTTTACGGAGCCTTTGTTGACCTGGGGCTTGAGCGCGAAGGGTTGATTCATATTTCCCGTTTGTCGGATCAACGGGTCAAGAAAGTCAGTGATCAGGTCAAAGTCGGCGACAAGGTTAAAGTATGGGTACAGAGCGTCGATCCTGAAAAAGGGCGGATTGCCTTAACCATGGTGGAGCCGCCTGCTCTGGACTGGGATGAGCTGGCCGAGGGACAGATTCGTAGCGGTAAGGTCGTGCGTATCGAGCGCTACGGTGCTTTCGTGGACCTCGGCGGTGAGCGTCCGGGGCTTTTGCACGTGCGCGAGATGGGGCAATATGTGCGCAATCCTGCTGAGGCCGTCAAGCTCGGCGAAACGATTGAGGTGAAAATCCTCAAAATCGACCGTCAGAAGCGGATGATCGATTTGACGATGCAGCTTGACAATGACGATGCCAACGCCGGGGAAGAAGACGACGAAGAACCTGCCTTGTCGGCGATGGAGATTGCTTTCCAACAAGCGCGCGTGATGTCTGACGGACGCAAATCTCGCCGTCACAAAAACAAGCCACGACAGAGCCGGCGAGATGAAGATGAAATGGATAACATCTATCGTCGCACGTTGCAACAGCACGATTAGAGGCCGTCATTCACCCATTCCAGGGGACGGGAAAGCCGCCCGGTTGTCTCCTTTGGTTTGTTCCCCGGTGCTTATTTCCGCACTGTCATGGTCTGATTGAGAATGACATTATCCACCCGTGCGCCGGCGTCAGCCTGGCATACCGGCAGACGGCGGTTATTGCGTAGGGTATAGATGCCTACAGAAATAGCATATTCGCCCGCCGGCAAATCCGACGGTAAGATAAGCCGATGTGAGTCCTTGATATATCGGTCTGTGGGCCACAGGTTGGTCGGAAATCCGGCAGGATTGAGATGATCCGATTGAGTCCAGATCTGTCCCTCAGGATAGACCAGGTGGACAAAGGACTGGTAAGTTTCCGTCATGGGACGTTCGGCATTCCAGTACAGGCTGACGTCTAGTATGTCCCCGGGTTCAAGGTGCGTGCTCGATAGATCAAAGCCCAAAAGAGCGATCTCACCGCCGAAGTCGGCTTTTTGCCGGTATTGAGCAGCCCGCACTTCGCCTAACGGGGAAGTGTAATGGAACCATCCGGCAGGATCAAAGACAAGACCTTTCAGCAGTATCCCGCATCCCAGGCAGACGGCCATCCATGTCAGGGTGGCCTTATCCCCATGAAAAGGCGTCTGCGGCACGGCTGATGCGCGGGGCAATCGCCAGAGACTCCAGAGAAAGGCGACCAAACCGATCCCGGCTATGATCCAGCCCAGGGTGCGTGGCATAGTATCTTCGAAGCAAAGGGAGACTTGGTGATCGCCTGCCGGCACCCACACCGTGATGAAACCTTCTGGATTAGCGATTTCAATGGGGACTTCTTGTTCATCCACATAGGCTTTCCAGCCGGGGAAATAGAACAGATACAATCGCAGTAGAAACTTCTTGGCGGTGTGGACAGTAAAGGTGTTGCGCCAGGGAACATCGGTGAGAACGGTGACAGTAGCATCGGCAGGAATCGTATAGCGATTGACTCGATCAACCGGCGGATGGCGATAAGAGTCCAACAAGGATTGCTGTGGACCGGGAATCATGGTCACCGTCGCAGGGACAAAATCATTGGTCGAAGTGGTGCCACGCCAACGTCCTTGCAGTTCAAGGTCCAGCAGGGAAAGAGGGGTAACGGGGCCAAAGTCGGTTGCCCAGGGTATGGGATAGAGGCCCGGCAGCGCGGTGAGCAACAGCAAGGCCAGGAAACCGATCAACAGAGCCGTGTAAGCCTTTTTGGGCAAGATGATATTCCCCAGTGAAGCCACAAGTGGTACAAGTAGCGCAGCTAAAGGACCCAGGAAACGCCAGGGAAACTGATAGAATTGCATTCCCGGCATCAATTCCCACAAGAAGCGACTATAGGGCGTCACCAACCACAGGCAGCATAAACTGCTGAGCACGTAAAACAAGAGTCGTCGGAACTGACCGGGCTGTCGTTGCCATAAAGCAACCAATATCCCTCCTATGGCAAAGCATAACGACAGCGGTCCGGCTGTCATAGGCGGGTTGATAGTGGCTGCACGCCAGTCCAACGGGCGCAGAGGGGCAAGCAGTTCCTTGAGCAGCACAAAGTGATGACGAAAGTCATAGTGTCCATTGCCGGCGACCTTGAGATAAACGTATTGTCGCTCAAGTAGAAAAGGCATCCAAAAGTAAGCCGTCAGTGCTATTGTGAGAATACCGGCCAGTGACGCCAGGCCAAAACGTTTGGAGCGCTTGTTGATCACCCATTGCCACACCGATAATGCCACCACAAGCACCATGGTGGTCAGGCCGGTGAGGTTATGGCTGAGGATGGTTGCTGCGGCAGAGACAACAGCCAGGGCGAATATAGCCTTCCCGCCGCCATTCCACAGACCCTCCCAGCTCCACAGTACCCAGGGGACCAGCGCCAGGGCAAAGACTTCGGCCAGATCGCCACGTCCATGGGGATTGATCAGCATAATGTAAGGGGAAAAAGCGAAAGCTGCTGCGCCGAGCACCCCCCCACCCTCGTGGCCGAACTCACGTCCTAAAAGGTAGGCCCCGGCAGCTCCCAAAAGTGCGGCTCCAATGAAAAGCGCCTTTGCGCCGGCCACGGCTCGTTCGGGATGAAACAGGGTCAGCCAGTTTCCGAGATGATAGGTCAAGGGTGAATAATAATTGAAAATCGGGTATCCGTAGCCGTGGTAGAAATTCGCTGCCCAGCGCGGATAGAGATTGCCGGCGCGCAGACTGTACCCGATTTCAGCGATGCGGAAGATGTGCAGTTCGGCGTCGGTAGCCGTGGGCAAACTGGCGTAAGCAAAAAACGGCCAGGCAGCTATAGTGCCGATGAGCAAGGCAAGGAGAAATCCGCCGTCTATACAAAACCGCGGCGCGCGGTCATTTCGCGTAGTCATCTTTTCTCTCCAAGCTAATAAAATATATGCTCATCACAATACCGGCTGCGGCTGTGACTACGCGAAATCTCAGCGCACTCCATCAAAGCGAAACCCATGCCCGCGCACTGTTGTGATATAATTGTGATCAGGGTTGAGTTCCGCCAGACGCTCACGCAACCGATACACCAACGCATCTACCGCCTGATCCGTAACACCACCTACCGCATCCGGCCATACACAGCGAATGACATCCTCACGCGTAACAACTGCGCCCTCAGATTTCACCAACATCGCCAACAGCACAAACTGAGCGGGCGAAAGCGGCGGGTCCAATTCTTTCCGCCCCAAGCGTACCCGCCGCGCCGATTCATCCACCACCAGTTGTCCGGGGACGAAAACCTCTTCCAACGGCAAAGTGGCCTCGCCGGCCACAAACCCCATTTGCAGGGTCGCCGCCAATGATATTTCATCCCCATCCTGCAGACGATAGGGCTGCCCACGCACCTGTTCGCCGTTGACAAACGTACCATTTTTACTCCCCAAATCACGCAGAATGTATCCATCCGGATCACGCTCAATGCGCACATGATAACGGGAAATTTGCCGCTCGGACAGCACAATATCACAATCCGCAGCACGCCCTAGCGTCACAGCTTCGCCGGATAACGGCCAACGGGTGCCGGCCAATGTTCCCTTATAAATCACCAAAAGCGGTTGATTTTGGCTCTGTTCGTTCATGGCTCCTTTTCTCCATAAAAGCATGGGGCAATTGACTTGACAAGCAGCCAGCGAGGATTATTATCACCACAAATGGTAAAATTACTAGAACCCCAAACGATGCTCAAGGATCGTTATCGCCTTGCCGGGCCTATCGGTCAGGGTGGTATGGGCGCGGTTTACCGCGCCGAAGATACCTTGCTGCCGGGACGCATTTGCGCAGTCAAGGAAGTCGCTCCCGATCCCGACATCGAACCGACCATGCTAACGCAACTTCAAGAACAATTCCGCCGGGAAGCCTCCGTGCTCGCCCGCCTCGACCATCCCAATCTGCCCAAAGTGTCCGACTACTTCACGCACCAAGGACGAGAATACCTGGTCATGGATTTTGTCCCCGGTCACGACCTCCGCGAAATCATCGAAGAGGCCCAAAAAGAAAACCGTTTCATCGAAGAAAGTCAAGTCCTCGACTGGGCGGATCAGTTGTGCAGTGCATTATCGTATTTGCACAAACAGAACCCGCCCATTTTACACCGGGACATCAAACCATCCAACATCAAATTGACGCCCACAGGGTTGATTAAGCTGGTCGATTTTGGACTTGTGAAGTTGCTTACCAGCGATGAAGCACGCACCGTGACCGTGGTTCAAGGACAGGGGACGGCTGCCTACACACCGCTCGAACAATATGGCGGAGATGACACCCATACCGACATTCGCAGCGATGTCTATGCCCTCGGCGCGACGCTCTATCATCTCCTCACCGGACGGTCACCCATGACAGCACGAGAACGTTTTTTAAGACCGGAAGCTCTGCTCCTCCCTCACACCATCAATCCGGCCATCTCTCCTAGCACCGAATATGCCATCCTATCGGCGCTGGCATTGCATCCCGACAAGCGTCCGCCGGACATTGCCACCTTCCAGGCAATGCTGCACGAATCGGCCCCGCCCACGCTAAAGTCACTGCTACTTACCACACGCACGACCCACGAGTGGCAAACAGCGCTACACGCTAATCTTCCTTTGCTGATCACCGCCAGTGCATTGATTATCCTCGCACTCATCGTGACGCCTTGACTCTCAATCATCCATCACGCTCACTCATCCTGCGTTATCCCATGTCGCTCCCGGCGTACCACGAGTATGCCCATCACCAATACAAGGATGATGCCTCCCACCAACACCGTCAACACCGCTGCGATGTATTCATGCCCGGCAATGCTGTACAACCATCCCGACAACCAGCGTTGTCCCACTATGCTCACCAGCACGTAGCCGGCTAATCCACCGATCACCCCCCATAACGCAGTTCGTACCGCAAGAACGACCCCGAATTTCTGCTGTCTGACCCAGAAGAAACCTATCAAACCTATCAACAGCGCACCGCTCAATCCCCAGCGTAGCAACACCGCCCCCCGTACCGCCGGCAGGAAAAGGGGATCGGGAAGTTGACGCGGCGGCGGTGGCTCAGGGGTGGGAGTTGGTGTAGGCAGCGGCGGCGGCGTCAGGGTAGGCATCAGAGTAGGTGTGGGAGTAGGCGCAATCGAGGTAATTTCGATGGGGCCTTCGGCGCGGATCATCAGTTGTAAACGCAGCGAAGATAACGCCGGTTCCGATTGGGCCGTGATGTCCAACTGTCCTTCACGGTCCAGTGTAATGGAGGTGGTCGCCACACCGCCGTGCGCTTCCGCCACAACGGCACGTTCGATATTCTCCTGCGGATAGGTAAGCACGAACTGCACCGGCGTCCCATCCGGCACCGGATGTCCATTGGAATCGACGATGATGCCGGTACGCAGGTTAATGACGCCGCCCTTGAGAATTTCCGAACGCCCGGTTTCCGTAAGCACCTCCCCAGTTTCTCCAACAATGTCCAGCGAGATCAGTTGATGAGGAGAAGGCATGGTCTGTTGAGCAATGAAATAGTTGAGCGTCGCAATATCCACCGGTGAAGAGCCAGAGGCAACCAGATCGCCAAACAAAGCACGCGCGCTCGCATCCACAAAGGCCGATCCCGTTGAATAAAGGGCATAGAAAAAGTCCAGTTTACTGATTTCGGTGCTGTCCAACTCATAAGGTGGGCCGAACGCAAACACAACAATGTTCCCGGTCACAGTGTTGGCGTATTTGGAAAGGAAGGTCTTGAGGGCATAACTGTTGGGGTCTTTGGTTTGCAATCCCGTTGTTGCAAAAACGACCCAGCGGGCCTCCTTGACGGCGTTAAGAATAATCGTGGAAATGGCCGCCTGTCCCTCCGACAGCGTCACCGTCATCGCCTGATTAGCAGTCAGCGCATCATTCAACTGCTGAAATGTAAAGAACTGTACGGCAGCGGAATGAACGATGCCGGTTCCATTGGGGCCATAGAGCCGCAACACCGTCTCCCGCAGCGCCTCGGCCGACAACAGCGGAAACGCCTGATAACCGGCAAAAGGCTGTCCATAGCGCTCCTGCGTGAAGATGACTAACGTATCGCCTTCCTGGAAAGACGGAGCGACGACATCTTCAGATAGAGGAATGATGCGGGTCAAAGCGCTGATCGCCACCTCATCATCCACAGCGCGTTCGACACCAAAGACGCCAGAGGGTTCCGGGTCGACATGGACCGCATCCCAGGAGAAATGTCCTTGATAAGCGCGCAGCTTCATACTTAGCAGACGATAAACCGCGTTATCTACCAGCGTGCGGAACGTAGCCTCGGCCTTGTACCGTGCGGCCAGGAAGTCCAGCGTATCACGCACATTCGCAAAATGAGCGCTCCAATCCTCATTGTCGGCGGCGAAACGATTGAGCATCAGCAGATCATTACCGGCAGTCAACGCATCCTGGGCCACGCGACGCGCGTTGAACGAAAGCCCCCGCGGGTCATAAGAATAATGGATGGATTTCAACCCCAGATCATCGGAGATCAATACCCCCCCACTCTGACGCCACGTCGTAAACTCCGTCAAATTCATCACCGATTGCAGCGCTTGAGCATCCAGGCTAATGGGACGTGTCGCCTGACGGATATTACCTTGAAAACCGCGGTAACGAATGTGCGTGACGAGAAAACCATCGGCCACACTGCTGTCGCCGGTTACACCGCGCGCGACGGCAAAGAAAGGCGCCAGCTCGATCTGCCGAAGTTGTTCCAGGGTCTTTTGCACTGTGGGCACCTCGTCCTTAAGGATGCGGTCAGCACCGCCCAGCCCCGGCAGATGACGCGGCACAACCAACAAGCGTCCTCCACTGCCGCTATGCAGCCCTTGTACGTAGGCTTGCCCCAACTCTCCCACCCAGAAAGGATCGCCACCCAGCGCATTTACCCCCAAATCGGAGGTGTCGCCGGGACGAGGGGTATACAACACATCCAGATTGGGGCCGAGATACAGGTTTACACCCAGCGCCGCCAGTTCCTCGCCCAGCACACTGCCGGTCATTTCCACCAGCGATGAATTCCATGTGGCGCCCAAAGCCATCGGTGAAGGCAAGGCGGTGGTATCGGAGATAAACGCAGTCACCGGGATCCCGTCCAGGCTGGCGCTCACGGCCACAAAAAGCGGAATGTACGGTGATGGCTCGATAACCTCTGACTCTCCAGGCCACGCAAACGGTTCGGTCTGCGCTGCATCCCACATGATCTGTTGCAGACGATTGGTGAGCGAAATAACCGCCGATGGCGCCATACGCGCGGTGCCAAAATTACCATTCTGGGGACGCAGAAGCACGCCGCCGATGCCATAGTCGCGGATGAGAGCCGCAATGTCAGCCTCGTCAGCGACATCGACGCCGGGAAATGAGACCAGCGCCAACTGTCCGACCTTAGCTTCAGCAGACATTTGGGACATTAAATCCAAGACAGGGTCAGATATTGTTCCTTGCGCCTGCACCGATGGGACGAACGATAACAGCAGGAACACCATCAAGACCCCCCGAAATAGCAGACGGGTGTCCATTTCTCTCCTCCAGTGCTATTGTAACGCAGACAGGCTGTTAGGCAAACTTCCCCTCTCGCCACACCCATGATAAAAAGCCCCGGCAAAAACCAAAGCCGTTTTCCCATCACCACGCCAAGTCCCAGAGAACCAGAATGAGACTTGACTACCTTCCAGGCCCTGGTACACTTCCCGTTGGTCAGGAGGTCATCGATCATGAAAATTGTACCGTTTGCGTTTGTCGTGCTGCTCGTGACACTTATACTCAGCGGCTGTGGACAAAAGCCATTGCTTGAGGAAGTTACCGTTGCCCCGGATGTCATCACACCCAACGCGGATGGGCAAACCGACCTTGCCAAAATCACCTTTTTGCTGAACCGTAATGCGACAGTCAGCATTATGCTGTGGGATACAAAAGGACAAGCCTATACTTTTCGCCCGGCAAAACCCCTGAGTCTTAATGAAGATCCGTACACCGTTTATTTCGGAGGCGTCGTCGATAGTTTTATGCTGCCGGGTGAAGAAGACTACTCCTTCACCATCATCAAACGTATGCTGCCCGATGGTATATACACCTGGGAAATTCGAGCGCAAGCAGACAATGGGGAAGTAGCCACGGCCACAGGAACACTCACCATCCAAAATGCCGATACGCAGTTGCCGGGTATTCGCGGATTCACCGTCTCACCCAAGACTTTTTCTCCTAACCAAGACGGCATCGCTGACCGTGTGCGCATCAACTTGACGCTGGACAAAGATGTGGAAGAGCTGCGTGTCTATCTTGAGGGGGCGGATGGCATGCCTCAAGCCATCACGGAGGATGAACAAGTTACCCCGGTGAATACCAAGGGCTGGCATACCTATGACTACGATGGCGGCATCGATGCTGACAACGAACCGCCGCCCGACGGCCTCTACACTATCTTCGCCGAAGCGCGAGACGACATGGGACAGCGCGTCAAAGTGAGCGATACCCTCGAAATCATCAACGCGGGTTTGCCCAGAGCCTACATCGTCAATGGGGAGGTCGAATACAATGTCACGACGATGGTGCTCTCTGATACACTCTGTTTTACCCTGACCGTCGAAAACGATAGCAGCACCTACATCCGCACCACCGGGCCGTGGCCCAATACGACTTACCGCAGCGATCAAAACTTCAACACATTGGGTTGGTCAGAAGAATCCGGCGTCTTCCGCGTTGGCATGGACTTCGACACGAGTTTGCGCAACTATCCCTTCCGCTGGGGTATCGGGCAGCCGGGCGTTGATCTCGTGCAGATCGACAAGTATTGGTATCTTCCCCCCGGCGCGCGCTCATTAGTTACCGGATGTGTGCAAATCGTCGAGGTCCCCGTGCGCAACCCCCTCTACTATTGGATGGGTTTAATCCACGAAGACGTCGAAATCGCTGCCGTGAACAACCGCGTCGATCCCAACTACGTGACGATCTGGGAACCGTAGACCCCCATGCTACCATCGACAAGCCCTATTCCCACACTGGCTGTAGTCATCGTTTCCTGGAACGTAAAGGATCTGCTGGACGATTGCCTTTTGTCACTACGCGAAGAACTGGAGCGCACAACAGCGGGCGCGGACGTGTGGGTCATGGACAACGCCTCGACGGATGGCTCACCGGAGAGGGTACGGGAGCGTTACCCGGAGGTACATTTAGAAGTCAGCACGGAAAATCTGGGCTTCGTGCGCGGCAACAACCGGATCCTTGAACATTTGCCGTTACAAGGATGGCCCGATTTCGTGTGGCTGCTTAATCCCGATACGCGGATTCAGCCCGGCGCATTGACCACCCTCTTGCATTTTCTCGCCGAACATCCTCGCGCCGGACTCGTCGGCCCGCAGTTGCTCCAGCCGGACGGCTCGTTGCAGACCAGCGCTTTCCGCTTCCCCGGCCTGCTTCAGCCGCTGTTCGATTTAGGGTGGCTGCCACAGCGCTTTTACGGCTCGCGCTTCAACGGGCGTTATGCAGAAAGCAACGCCGGCGCACACCCCTTCCGCATCGACCACCCCCTCGGCGCCGCGATGATGGCGCGCAGTGCAGCAATCCAGGCCGTAGGACTGTTGGATCCGCAATTCTTCATGTACTGCGAGGAGATCGACTGGGCGTGGCGGATGCGCCGGGCCGGGTGGGAAGCCTGGCTGGTTCCCGCGGCTAAAGTCGTCCACTACGGCGGAGCGAGTGCCGCTCAGGCGCGTCCGACGACGACGGCCTATCTCTGGGAGAGCCGCGCCAGACTTTACCGTAAACACCGCGGGCCGCTCACCCGCGCTCTGGTGCGCGCCGTCGTGCGCCACGCCTTCTCCAGAAAAGCAACCGACGCCCCCAACGAAGAATGGCGCACCGCCTACACCAAAATCGTCACCGCATGGGAAGCCGTGTAAAATAGTGGGTATATGCTGACAGCCGTCATTCTGACACTGAATGAAGAGCATCACATCACCGCCTGCATCGACAGCCTGCGCTGGGCCGACAGCATCGTCGTTGTGGATAGTTTCAGCAGCGACGCAACCGTCGCGCTGGCGCAACAGGCCGGGGCAGAAATCGTGCAGCACCGCTTCGAGAATTACTCGCAACAGCGCAACGTGGCCCTGGAAGCCGTCAAGGCGGAGTGGATTTTTTTTGTGGACGCCGATGAGCGGGCGACGCCGGCGCTGGGGGCGGAAATTCGCCAGGTCATCACGCAACAGGATAAAGTCGGCTGGTGGGTACCGCGCCACAACTACATCTTCGGACATCGCATGCGCGGCGCAGGCTGGTGGCCCGATCACCAACTGCGTTTACTGCGTCGCAACCGCGCCCACTACGATCCCCACCGTGCCGTCCACGAGGAAGCTATTTTGGACGGCGCCGCCGGCTACCTGACACAGGTACTCATCCACTACAACTACGAGACGTTGCAGCAATTCATCGCCAAGCAGCGCAAGTACACCGACTTTGACGCCGGCATTTTGCTCCAAAAAGGCGTGCGGCCCAAGTTCTACACCCCCTACACCCAAATCCCGCGCCATTTCTGGTGGCGTTTCGTCACCCTCAACGGTTGGCGCGATGGGCTGTACGGCATCCTGCTCTCCGGGTTGATGAGCTATTACGAAATGCGTAAATACCAGCGCGTCCGCAAGACACAGCAATCAGGATAAATGAAAACTTTACGATGATTCACGATTGCACACATCACATTGCCCGCCTCACGTTGCGTAGCCTATGCCTGCTCGCGCTCATCCTGCCATGTCCGACCGGCGCCGCCGGCATTCCCGACCGACGTTTAGGCATAGTAGAAAGCTACACCGCGCCCCAGGACGCCAACGCCCTCGGCGCCGGGTGGACGCGCGTCACGTTCGAGTGGAATCACATCCAGCCTAACAACGCCGGTGAGTGGATCGAGTATCCGGTCGCCGACGCCGTGCTCGACGCCGAGCGCGCCGCCGGTCGGGAAATCGTCGGGCTAATCGTCGCCACACCTGCGTGGGCCATCGATAACGCCAAAGGTATCGGCGTCCCGGCCGGGTTGTCGATGCCCAACGATCATCCCGACAACACGTGGGCCACCTTCATCCGCAAGCTGATGACGCGCCATGCCGGGCGCATCCAGCATTGGATCATCTGGAATGAACCCGATATCTGGGAAACGAACTTTCAATCGTGGGGCGGCTCCGTCGAGGATTTTGTCCAGTTGATGAAGGTGACGTATGACGTCGCCCATCAAATCGACCCCACCATGGTTATCCACCTGCCCGCCGTCACCCATTGGTGGGACGTCAACTACGGGCGCGAGTTGTTTCTGCGCCGTTACCTCCAAGTCCTCACCGCCGATCCACTGGCAGGCGAACACAACTATTACTTCGACGCTTTTACGCTGCACATCTACTTCAGTCCCGATGGTGTGTACGATCTCAGCCGCCTCTACCTGAACCTGATGGGTGAGTTTGGTATCAACAAACCCTTGTGGATCGTCGAGACGAATGCCGCCCCTTCCGACGACCCGGCATGGCCTGTACCCAATCCGCAATTCAACATTACGCAAGAGGACCAGGCCGCCTACATCATCCAGGGATTGGCAATGGGGCTGGCCGCCGGAGCACAGCGTATCGCCGTCTACAAGTTGAGCGATCTGACAAGCGACACCGCCAACCCGGAGCCATTCGGACTGATACGGCAGGATGGTAGCCGCCGCCCGGCGTTCACGGCGTACCAAGTTGCCATCCGCTATCTGGCGGGGTTCCGGAACGCGACACTCGACCGACGCGACGATGCCGCCGTCGTCACCGTAGAACGTGACGGCGGCTGGACGACCGTGGTATGGGCGCGCGGTCCGGCGGACGTCGGGGTGCAGGTCCCCGCCCATGCGGGGACGGCGCAACTGGTGGATTGGCGTGGCAATCGTCGTAGCCTGGCGGCCCACAGCGGCGTCTACACGATAACCGTGCCCGGTAGCCCGTGCCATCATGCCGGCGATCCCTGTCTCATCGGCGGCAGCCCCTACCTGATTGTCGAAGGTAATATCGCCGCCGGAGCGCCGCCGCTCAGCCGGCCCACCTATGAGCAAACCGCCACCTTCACACCCCAGCTCAACTATGAGGCTACGCCGATAACGGCGACAGCCACAGCACCACCGACGGCTACAGCACCACCGACAGATACCGTAACACCGACGGCCACAGCGCTGCCAACAGCCACAGCGACACCCACGGCGACGCCGACGCCTTCCCCACCTCCCACTGCAGCCCCCACCCTGCGTCCCACGCCGACGCCCACAGCGACATCAACGCCTGCCGTCATACCCGTGCGCACCGCCACCACCTGGCCGACGGCGACGCCATCCCCAGCGCCAACATCAACCGGTACCGTGCTCTTCGCCATCGGCGGCATGGGACTCGCCGGCGCGCTAGGCGTAATATGGCTCGCCTCCAGGAGAAACAAACGCTGATATGCCCTCTCAACACCGCTCACCGCACCTCTTGTCTGTCAGCCTTGTGCTCCTGGCCATCGCCGTCGCCCTGCTGATCCTCTCGTCGACCTTTCATGTACATCCTAGTCCGCCCACGCCGCCGGCGGCGCAACCCTCACCGCCGTGGGGTTTCTTCCCCACCCGCCTGCCTACGCCGACAGAAATACCTACCGCCACCCCAACGCCGGCCGCAGACAGCCCCTTGTGGATTATGCGCACGGCGCTGTTGTACGATGCGCCAGAGGTCGCCGAAGCCGCCTGGGAAAAAGCGCGCCGCGTCACGCCGGAGGATAGCCCGCAGCGCGGTCACGTGTTGCGCGAGGGAGCACGGCTGGCACTGCTACTCGGCAATCTCGATGTCGCCGAAGCCAGAGCATGGGATGCCGTCCGCGCTGCCGCGCAGGATGCCGAGACGTGGGCACTGCTGGGGGTCATCATGGCGCGGCAGGGCGAACCGAAAATCGCCGGGCAAGCGCTACGCATCGCCGAGAGCCTTGATCCAGGGCTATCGCCTGACATCTTTGCCGAACGCTGGCGCGCGGCGTGCCAGGCCCACGATGGCGCCACACTGATGGCGCTCGCCCAAACGTACAGCAGTCATGAACCGGAGAACCCGCTAGGTTTCTACTACCGCGCCGCTGCGTTACTCGCTTCAGGGGAAAGCGATGCTGCCTTGCGGCACTTGCTCATCCAACTACACGCCGAACCGGATAGCGCCGCCGTTCTCTGGTACACCCTCGGCGAGGCATACCTGGCACAGCGTGCTTATAATGAAGCCTTGACCGCCCTGGCGGTGGCAGAAGCGCGCTTCGCAGCCGGCGATCAAAGCCTGTATCTCGCCGGCGACGATCCTCTGCGCGCCCTCAACACCGATCGCGCGCGCGCCCTGGTGGGCATCGGCGATCCCGAACACTGCGCCCAAGCCGAATCACTGCTGCGCCGCTGGAACACACCCGCAGACCTCATCGAGCGCGCGCGCCTTTGTCAGACCCCTACCCCCACTCCGACGTGGTGGATTCCCGTGCCCATAGGCACACCGACGCCAAAATTCTGAAGTATTCTATAATTTCCGTTTGTAGTGACGGCTTTAGCCGTTCTTAGCTCCTAAGAGACGCCTGAAGGCGTCACTACAAATCCTCCGCGAAGGTTTTAAGACCCTCAGGGTCTTCTGCCGTTCTCTACACGGTTGCAGCAGTGGCGAACTCGCCCATCCCATACGCCTGCTCCCGCTCGCGGCGAAACTGGCGGGTATAGAGGTCGTAGTAGTGGCCGCGTGCGCGAATTAACTCGCTGTGCGTGCCGGCCTCAACAATGCGCCCCGCCTTGATCACCAGGATACGGTCGGCGTGTTTAATCGTCGAGAGCCGGTGCGCGATCACAAAGCTCGTGCGCCCGGCCATCAACGCCTCCATCCCCCGTTGAACATTCATTTCGGTCAGCGTGTCCACCGAGCTGGTCGCCTCATCCAAGATGAGGATGTCAGGATCGGCAAGCACAGCCCGCGCAATGCTAATGAGCTGCTTCTGCCCTACAGAAAGCAGGTTGCCGCCCTCGCCCACATCCTCATCGTAGCCTTTTCCCATCCCCATAATGAAGTCATGGGCATGCGCCACCTTTGCAGCCTGCTCCACCTCGGCATCGGTGGCGTCCAGCCTGCCGTAGCGGATGTTGTCACGGATGGTGCCGGAGAAGAGATGCGGCGTCTGCAACACCATGCCGATGCGCGACTGGATCGCATGCTGCGTTAACGTGGTGTAGTCATACCCATCGATACGGATGACACCTTCGGTCGGCTCGTAGAAGCGGCAAATCAAGTTGACGATGGTGGTCTTGCCGCCACCCGTCGGCCCAACCAGGGCGATATGCTCACCCGGCGCCACATGCAGGTTGAAGTCGGTCAAAATTTCCTTGCCCTCTTCGTAGCGAAAGGTCACGCCCTCAAACGTCACCGCGCCACGGATGGAACCGGGGTCGAATGCGCCTTCGCGGTCTACCACGCTGGGCCTGGCATCCATGAGCGAGAAGACGCGCTCCGCCGAGGCGACCGAACGCTGCATTTCTGCATAGACCCGCGCGAGGTCCTGGATCGGCCACATGATAGATGTCAGGTACGACAGGAATGCCTGGAGGCCACCGATAGTGATCCCGCCACTGTGCACCTGGATGCCACTGTACCACACGACCGCGCCGGTCCCGACCGCGCCGATAATCTGCACGATAGGCAGAAAGAGCGCCGAGAGCCACGCGGCGCGATAAGCGGCCCGGTACATCGCACGTGAGGTGTCGCTGAATTCTTCCAGGTTTTTCTCCTCACGCACAAGCGCCTTGACCACCCGCACGCCGGCAATGCTTTCGTTATACGCCCCGGTGATCATCGAGTTAAGTTTGCGCACATCACGATACTGCGTCAGGATGTGCTGCCGGAAATAGAACGACACCGCTATCATCGCCGGAATGATGATCACCACGATCAGCATCAACTTCCAGTTGATGATCGACATAAACGCGAGCGAGGTGATGATGTTGAACGTCGCCCACGTCACATCCACAAACCCCCACGTCACCAGGTCGGCGATACGCCCGGAGTCCGAAGTGACGCGCGACATGATCCAGCCCACCGGCGTCTTGTCGAAGTACGAGAAGGAGAGCGCTTGCAAATGATTGAAGAGCTGCTTGCGCATGTCATACTGCACACGCTCGCCCAGGACCCCCGCCAGGTAGACAAAACAGAAGGAAGTGATGGCCTGGAAGACGGCCAGGCCACCGTATCGCGTCAGCAATTGAGTCAGGCGCGCCGGGTTCTTCGCCACGATCCCTTCATCGATGAGTTGTTTGCCCAAGTAGGTGAAGTAGGAATCGGAGACCGAGGTCAGAGCAATCATCACCAAAAAGCCAAGAATCCAACGCCAGTACGGCGTCACCTGGCGCAAGATCCGCATAACCACACGGCCATTGAACTTTGTTGTGAACTCTTCTTCTTCAAATCCATACGATTGTGCCATTAGTGTTACCTCAAGTGATAGGAGAATCAAGAATCATGATTCTTGATTCATGTTTTATGCCAGTACACCTGCCGGCCCCAAGGCAAATTCCGGCGTGACTTCGCGCTCCACTTCTGCAGCAACCTCTTCTTCGATGCGCGACTGGATTTCGTAGATGGCGCGATACAGGCCGGGCTGACGGATCAGGTCGGCGTGGGTGCCGGACTGGACGATGTGCCCCTTGTCGAGCACCAGGATCAGATCGGCATTCATCACCGTCTGGATACGATGGGCGACGATGAAGGTGGTGCGTCCCGGCATAAGGGCATCCAAGGCTTGTTGGATCTGCTCCTCGGTTTCGGTGTCTACCGGTGAGGTGGCATCGTCGAGCACCAGAATGCGCGGATCTTTGAGCAAAGCGCGCGCAATCGCCACCCGCTGACGCTGCCCACCGGAGAGCGTCACGCCCTTCTCACCGACAATCGTGTCATAGCCGTCCGGGAAGGTGAGTACGATGTCGTGAATGGCTGCCGCCTGCGCGGCCTGTTCGATCTCCGCCTGTGTCACCTCACGGTTCGCGCCATAGGCGATGTTGTCCCGGATGCTGCGGGAGAAGAGGAACGGTTCCTGTTCCACGATGCCGATGTTACGGCGCAGGACATTGCGCGGATATTCTTTCAGCTCGACACCGTCCAGTTTCAGACTGCCCGCCTGATAGTCATAGAAGCGCAGGAGCAGGTTGATGATGCTGGTCTTCCCCGATCCGGTCGAACCCAGCAGGGCCACGACATCCCCCGGCTCACAGTGGAAGGAGATGTCGTGCAAGACTTCGACGGGCTTCAATGCCTCTTCCTTTTCAGGTTCCGTGTCTTTCTCCTTCTTTGTCTCGTCCTCATCCTGCAGGACCGCCAGCGGTTCGTAGGAGAAACTGACGTTTTCAAAGGTAATCGCGCCACGGAGCAGCGTATCCGGTGACACCGTTCCCGCCGTAATGTCCTCACGTTCCTGTTCGATCACATCAATCACCCGACGGTAAGAGACCAGGCCGGTGGAAACTTGCACAATCAGCCGTCCCAGGTTGCGCATCGGCCAGATCACCCAGCCGAGCATTCCCATCACGGCAATGTACGTTCCCACGGTGATCTCGCCGCGCATAGCCATCATCGCGCTCACCGCCTGCACCAGGATCGTCTGCGCCGCACAAACGATGTCGGACAGCGGCCAGAAGAGCGAGTGCATGACAAGTAGCTTCTTGCCCAGGCGGTAACGCTCCCAGTTTTCGCGGTCGAATTTGTCGATCTCATAAGACTGACGGGCAAACGCCTTGACAACCCGCACGCCGGTCAGGTTCTCCTGAAGTACCGTCGAGAGCGTGGCTTCCTGGTCCTGATAGCGATCATACGCCTTCGAGACTCGTCCGAAAAACCAGTACGACATGGCGACGATCAGCGGCAGCGAGACGACCGAGAGCAAGCCGATCTTCGTGTTCGTCCGCAGCAACATGGTGAAGTTGACGACGAACAAGGCCACGATCCGCCCGATGCCCAACGCCTGATCCGCGTAGAAGCGACGTATCGCATCCACGTCCGAGGTAGAACGCTGAATCAACTCGCCCGTCCTGGCGTAATCGTGAAAGGCAAACGGCAGTCGCTGGATGTGATCGTAGAGATAGTCGCGCAACCGCAATACGACCCCCTCGGACGTCTTGGCCGACCACACACCACGCAGATAGGAAAACGTCCCTTCCAGCACGGCCAGACCTACGAAAGACAATGCTAACCAGGGTAAATAGCGGGTATTGACTCCCTCCCCTATCACGGTGTCAACCACATATTGCACGAGGCGGTAGTAAAACACCCGCATCAATGCTCCCAGGATAATAGCCAGCATGGCGCCGGCATACAGCCAACGGAAGCCCTCCAGCATACGCCACAATCCTACCAGGCGGCTTTTGTGCACCGTAGACTTCATATCGAACGCTAGTTTTTGCAAGAGTTTTGGGTCCAAGTCTTGGGACATTTTATTCCCCTACATCCTTCTGATAAAGACTACAGGTTCTCTGGAACTTCGCGTGGTGATAGAAAAACGGCTTTAGTTTTTGCCACGGATGACACGGATTGCACTGATTTTTTATACTTTGCGTGCCAACCCGTGGCGGTTTCTTATTTCGACCCCACGAAATCCTGAAGAACCAGACTACAAAAGTCGGTGACTTTGCAGTTTGACTTCCCAGCCTGATGACAGAGACGCAAAAAGCGATAGGGCACCTACAGACACCCTCCCCAACTTTGTTGGGTCCCGCTCGCCGGTATTACCGTATTGACCGCGATCTCGCCGGCCCACTCCGCCGCTGGGCGGATCAGGCCAAGGTTCATCACGTGGATGTTTACCTGAGAAAAAAGACAGTCAAAGGGTCATCCCGGCGGTTCGGGACCATCTGGCACGGAAGCAACACGGGACATAAGAACAACCTCCACTTGGGTCATGAATTTACCGCAGTAGTTAGCCATCGTCAAACCTCCCTACACATAAACTGAAAGAATACACACGTAGACAAAACGAACCGTCGCATGGACGGGCTGCACAGCATTGGACATCATACCACAGTTAAGAAAGTTTACAAACGCCAGAGCAGGGCTTGATGATCCTCTTGCAAATTGTCAAGGTTTGCACATGGAGTATACTTACTGAAACGCTTTATGACAGGAACTAACTATATGACCAAAACACTGCGTAAAACACACAAAATACAACTTTGGATCAGTCTGGGAATGATGCTCCTCGTTTTGTTGTGCATCACCTCCTCAACGTTTGCCACGTTCTACACGGATTTTCTCTGGTTCAAAAGCCTGGACTACACGCCAATCTTCACCACGCGACTGCTGACCTCGCTGAAGCTGGCCGTCAGCGCCGGTCTTGTTGCAGTGGCGTTTTTGCTGCTCAACTGGAGCTTTCTGCCGCACCGGATCGCGCCGAAGGAGTACTTCACGACAAAAATCAACCTCACCGGAGCCACAGCAGCACGACGAAATGCAGGTAACATCCCGCCAACCCCGTACTCCACTCGCCCCTTGCGTCTGTTCTGCACCGGAGCGGCTATTCTCACCGGAATCATCATCGGCCTGACTTTCGGCGGACTGTGGCGCGTCTATTTGTTAGCCCACAACGGCGTCCCCTTCAACGTGACGGACCCGATTTTTGGTCGGGACATCGGCTTCTACATCTTCAGCCTGCCGTGGCTGGAAGCGCTGCTCAGCCGCGCCAAAGTGCTGGTCGCACTCACGTTCATCGGCGTGATCGGTCGTTACATCCTTTTCGGGCAGATGAAGTCCCGCCCGGCGATTGCCCATATCTCCATCCTGGGTGCATTGTGGATGGGGCTTATTGGATTGGGGTGGTTGCTCAATCGCTACGGTCTGCTGCAAGCAGAAACCGACGTCGTTTTCGGGGCCGGCTACACCGACATCAACGCCCGTATGCCGTTGTACGTGATCCAGGCCGTCATCTTCTTCGCGGCGGCCGTCATCCTGGTAGTCAATGTTTTCATCCGCCGTTGGCGGCTCCTGCTCGTCATAGGTATATTCTGGCTGGCGCTCTCGGCGCTAGGGCCGGCTTATCCTGCTGCCGTTCAGAAATTCACCGTTGAACCCAACGAGTTTATCCTCGAAAAGCCCTACATCGAGCACAACATCCGCTACACACGCTACGCCTATGGGCTGGAGGATATCAAAGAGCAAACCTACCCGGCTACAGGCGACATCGCCCTCGAAGAACTCGACAAGAACAACGATGTTCTGCGCAATGTGCGTCTATGGGACTATCGTCCGTTGCTACGCACCTATAGCCAGCTTCAAGAAATCCGCCTCTACTACACGTTCAACGAGGTAGACATTGACCGTTACACCCTCGACGGCCAGATGCAACAGGTGATGTTATCGGTGCGGGAAATCAACGTGGATGAACTGGCAGAACAGGCCAAGACATGGATCAATCAGCATCTCATCTTCACCCACGGCTACGGCCTTACCCTGAACCAGGCCAACGAAGTAAGCCAGGAAGGATTGCCCGCTCTGCTCGTCCATGACATTCCGCCCGTCAGCAGTGTCCCGGAGTTGAACATCGAACGACCCCAGATTTACTTCGGTGAATCGACCACCAATTATGTCGTCATCAACACCAAAGAGGATGAATTTGACTACCCCCAGGGCGATAACAACGTCTATGCACGCTACAATGGCCCCGACGGGGTACCGCTGGGCAATTTCCTACGCCGCACCTTGCTTGCCACCCGCTTTGGCAGCACGCAACTGTTCCTCTCGCCGGCCCTGAACAAGAACAGTCGCATCCTCTTCCACCGCACCATTCAGGAGCGCGCGCAAACCATCGCGCCGATGCTCTGGTTCGACGAAGACCCCTACCCCGTTATCGCCCAGACCGCTGACGGCGTTACCGGCATCATCTGGCTGCTCGACGCTTACACCTGGACCGATCACTTCCCCTATTCCGAGCCGGTGGGCGGCATCAACTACATGCGCAACAGCGTCAAAGTCACCCTCGACGCTTATACCGGCAAGATCACCTTCTACCTGATCGACCCAACCGACCCCATCGCCGCCACTTATGCGCGCATCTTCCCCACTCTCTTCCAACCGGGCGACGCTATGCCGTCGACACTGCGCGAACACTGGCGCTATCCCGAAACCCTGTTTCTGTACCAGTCTCGCATTTACGCCACCTACCACATGCGCGATCCACAGGTCTTCTATAACCGCGAAGACCTGTGGGACATTCCCGAAGAACTGACCGAGACAGCCCAACAGGTCATGGAGCCATACTATGTGATCATGCGCGCTCCCGATTCCGATAAAGTGGAGTTCATGCTCATCCGGCCCTACGTGCCCAGCCAGAAGCAAAACATGATCGCCTGGCTCTACGCCGATTGCGATGGCACGGACTATGGCGAATTGGGCATCGTTAAACTTCCCAAAGACCGGCTATTCTACGGTCCACTGCAAGTCGAGGCACGCGCCAACCAGGATCCGCTGATCTCACAGCAGCTCACCCTGTGGGGCCAACATGGATCGCAGGTCCTGCGTGGCAATCTGCTGGTTATCCCCCTTGAAGATACCTTCCTTTACGTCGAGCCGCTCTACCTGGAGGCCGAATCAGGACAGTTGCCCGAACTCAAGCGCATCATCGTCGCCTACGACGACCGCGTGGTGATGGCGCCAACTCTCCAGGAAGCTCTGGTGCAAGTACTCGGCGGCACCACGAGCGCTCCTGCTACGGGGCCTACAACGACGGCCCCTATGACAGAAGGTGACCTGCAATCCCTGGCAACGCAAGCCTGGGAACACTATCAGGCCGCCCAGGCCTGTCTCACTGCCGGCGACTGGGCATGCTATGGACAGGAGCAGGCCGTGCTTGAAGAAATTCTCCGCGCGATGGTGGGAGAGTAAGGGAGGAAGAAAAATAGCATGACGATGGCGATCACCGCATTCACCGACCGCATCACACACAACGTCGAAACGGTCATCATCGGTAAGCACGAGTCCATCGAACTGCTGCTCGTTGCCCTGCTGTGCCAGGGGCATGTGTTGCTCGAAGATGTCCCCGGCACTGGAAAAACGATGCTGGCCCGCGCCGTTGCCATCAGTATGGGGTTGGAGTTCAAGCGGCTACAATGCACACCCGATCTGCTCCCCAACGACATCACCGGCGTCGACATCTTCAACCAGCAGTCCGGCACCTTCGAATTCCAGCCCGGCCCGGTCTTCGTAAACATCTTACTGGCGGATGAAATCAACCGGGCGACGCCGCGTACCCAGGCCGCCCTGCTCGAAGCCATGCAGGAAAGACAAGTGACGACCGGCGGCGTGACACGCAAACTGCCCGCGCCGTTTCTGGTACTGGCGACCCAGAATCCTATCGAATACGAAGGCACATTTCCCCTGCCGGAAGCCCAACTCGACCGTTTTTTGATGCGGATGTCGTTAGGTTACCCGGCAGAAGCAGACGAGATCGCCATTTTGCGCCAACAGCGCCAACAGCATCCCATCGAAACGTTAGGACAGGCCGTGGACGGCGCCGACCTGCTCACCCTGCATAACATCGTCGCCGCCGTCCACGTGGATGCGACCCTGGAAAAATACATCCTGGCTATCGTGCAGGCCACGCGCACCCACCCCGATGTGGCGCTGGGCGCCAGTCCACGCGGCTCGCTGGCGCTCTACAAGACCGCCCAAGCCCTCGCTGTCCTGCGCGGACGCGACTACGCCCTCCCCGACGACATCAAGACGCTGGCCCCACTCACCCTGGCGCATCGCTTGCTCATCAAGCCGGAGAGCCAACTACGCGGGCGCACGGCCAAAAGCATCCTGTCCGAAATTCTGGAACGCACTATGCTAAAGCTGGAGGAATAGTCATACAGTCTTGTAGTCAGATAGTTCTATAGTCAAGAACTCCGACTACTCGACTATCGGACTAAAAAGATGCAAAACCTCATCGGGATTGTTCTGGTGCTGTTTCTGTTGGCCGTTTTCCTGCGGATCGACTTCTATTTCAGTATCGTCTATCTGCTGGCAGCCGTCTATCTTCTGGGGCGATGGTGGACCCACGTGGGATGGCAGCATCTCACGATTCAGCGCCGTCTCGTCAACCGCGCCTTCCCCAACGAGACCATCCCGGTAGAATTGATCGTGCACAACAGCGGACGACTTCCCATCCCGTGGATCGAAATGCAAGACTCCCTGCCCGTGGAATTGATCTCTCCGCCCTTCTACCGCGAAGTGCTCACATTGGGCGCGCGCCAGGAGCGCCGTTTCACCTACACACTCGCCTGTTACAAGCGCGGTTATTATCCCATCGGACCGCTGTTCGTGCAGACCGGAGATTTGTTGGGCGTCACACGCCCGCTGACCATGCAAAAAGCCCCCGAATACGTCATCGTCTACCCGCGGGTACTGCCGCTGGAGAAACTCGGCCTGCCGACCCACTCACCGTGGGCAGTCTTGCCCGCACCGGCCCCCCTCTTCGAAGACCCCATGCGGATCATGGGAGTGCGTCCATATCAAATCGGCGACTCACCACGCCGCATCCATTGGACATCTACAGCCAAAGCCGGCGAGTTACAGGTCAAACGCTACCAACCTGCCATCGCCCGCGAGACCCTGATCTGCCTGGATTTTGCCCAGGAGAGCTACACAGGTCGTCACTTCTACGAGGCGAGCGAGTTAGCCATCGTGATTGCCGCATCCCTGGCAAACCACATCATCGTCCGCGAGAGACTGGCGGCGGGCCTCTCCACGCAGGCTCTCGATCCACTCGAAGCTAAAACCCTTCCCTTCACCCTGCCCCCGCGCCGCGAACGCGCCCACCTGATGAGCATCCTCGAAGTTCTGGCGCGCGCGCAAATGACGTCTGCTCCCGCACTGCCGTTCCCCGAATTTGTGCGCCTGGAAACGGCCCGCCTGTCATGGGGCGCCACGGTTGTCGTCATCACCGGCGCAGAAAGCCCCTCCCTTTACGACATGCTGGCTTATCTGCGCCACGCCGGTTTCGCCCTCGCCTTGATTCTGGTGATGCCGGCAGCTCCTACCGCCGAGCTGCGCCAGGCCGCTCTGGGAAAGCTACCCGTCTATCGAGTATGGCGCGAAGCCGAATTGGAGGCCCTCGCATGAGCCAGAAACCGCCCCACGTCCACGAGACAGACGTCTATCTGGAAACCAACAACGCCACGGCCCATAGCCCCGGGCGGCAGGCCCCTGCCGGCAATCGTTTCCGCACGCTCCTCCAACCGCTGGTCGTCGGCCTGATGGTCAGTTGTATTGCCCTCGCCGTAACGCAATGTCTACAGCGGTTTGCCCCTGACTGGAACAAGACGTATTTCCTGCTCATTCCACTACTCGCGGCGTTCATGGGACACACGACATACCGCGTCACCCGCGAACGCTACCCCAGCGAAGCGGATCGCCGACACCGCCAAATCATTGAGTTAGCCCTCATTTTTCTGCTGACCAAGGCAGCTACCTATCTGAACCATACCTTGCCGGAGATTTGGGACAATATCCGCCATTGGCCCAAAGATATCTTCTATCTCTTCGACCCCGAAACACTGATCGCCTTCGCTCTCGCGTGTACCGCGTGGTTCGCCGCCGCCCTCACGGCCCGCGATCTGGACGCCGTCGCCGACCCCCTGCTCTATAAAGGCGAGACCGGGCCGATGGAGCGACTCAACCGGCGCTTTCTCACCGGCGGAGTGGTGTTACTCTTCATCAGCGGCCTGGCGCGTATCGACATCATCTCACTGCTGAAACCTGACCGCCCGGCCATCCACGGGCTGGCGTTGAATGTGCTGGTCTACTTCGTGCTGGGATTGATCGTTCTGGGGCAAGTACGCTTCACCTGGCTCAATCGCCTATGGGAACAGCAAAAATACCACGTCGCCGGCGTCCTGCAGAAGACCTGGCTGCGATATAGCGTCCTCTTTCTGCTTATTGCCCTGGGCCTGGCCTTTGTGCTTCCCACGCAATACACCGTAGGTCTGTTGGACATCGCCCGCTGGATTATCGCCGCCATTGTTTATCTCGCCACGCTTATCGTGGCGCTGATCACGGCGCTCATCAGCTTCGTAGCCTCCCTCTTCCAAACAGGGAAAGATGGCGCCGTGCCCTCCGCCATGCCATCTCCAACGCTTCCCCCGCTACTGACAGAGCCAACATCGGCGGGGCCCTCCCTTCCATGGTTAAACGTGTTGCGCTCCGTCATCTTCTGGGTTATTGTTCTGGGGGCTATGGGATACATAGTCTATAGCTATCTCAAAGAGCGACCTGAGATTCTGCCCACGATCAGAGCCTTCAAAGTGACCCGCATGGTGCGTGGATGGTGGCACACCCTGCGGACCTGGTGGCAGGGGATGCGCCATGCCATCCGCACCACCCTACCGGCGCTCTCCCTGGATTTTCTACGCCGGAAAGCGTCCCGCCAGCACACATCCATGACCCGACGCAAAGGGGAAGCATGGCGCGAACAGATATTCTACTCTTACCTGGAAACCCTGGATCGTGCACGCGAGGTGGGTTTCCCCCGCCACGACACCCAGACGCCTGACGAATACCATCGCACCCTGGAGCCCCACCTGCCGGAAGCCCAGGCGGAACTGACAGCGCTCACCGCTGCCTTTGTCGAAGCGCGCTACAGCACCCATCCGGTCGATGCCCATGATGTCGACCGGCTCCAGATCAACGCCCGCCATGTGCGCGCCGCCCTCGATAAGCTGCGCGCCGTCAGTCGTCGGCCATCAGCCGTCAGCGATCAGCCGTCCGCAACAACCGAAAGTTGATCGTAGAGAGCTTTATTCAAGCAAAAAGTTTAACAAGAGGATTTTCAACACCTACAGGAGGATATATATGCTGGATTTACTACAGGTTCACAATGGAAAAGTAGTCAACACGCAAGGTCAGGAAGTACGCTTGCGTGGGGCATGCGTCGGCGGCTGGATGAACATGGAGAACTTCATCGACGGCTACCCCGGCGCAGAACACGCACTCCGCGCGACCCTGGCCGAGACGCTAGGGGCAAGCAAAGCCCATTTCTTCTTCGAGCGCCTGCTCGATTACTTCCTCGCCGAAGACGACATCGCCTTCATGAAGGCGCAAGGCGCGACCGTCGTGCGGTTGCCCCTCAACTACCGCCACTTCGAGCGTGACGCCGAACCGTTCACCTATCTCGAAAGCGGCTTCGCCCGGCTAGAACAAGCCGTCGGTTGGTGCGCCCAACACGGCCTCTACGCGATCCTCGACATGCACGCCGTTCAGGGTAACCAGAACACCGACTGGCACTCTGACAACGCCACGCGCTACGCCCTCTTCTGGCAGCACCCGCACTTCCAGGACCGCTGGGTAGCCCTATGGGAGGCGCTGGCGGAACGCTTCAAGGGCAACCCTGCTGTCGCCGGTTATAACGTGATGAACGAGCCGCAAACCGCCAATCCACGCGGGCGGCTCAACGGTATGGGCGAGCCGAAATGGGAGCAGATCAACGCGCTCAACCGGCGTATCGTCCATGCCATCCGCGCCGTCGATCCTGACCACATCATCATCCTGGAAGGCGATAACTTCTCCAGCCGTTTCGCCCACCTCGACGCTCCCTTCGCCGACAACCTGCTCTACAGCAGTCACAACTACACCCGCCCCGGCTTCGGCCCCGGCCCCTATCCCAGCAGCGAGTGGCACCGGGAATGGCAGGAAGCCAACTTCCTGGCCCACGAAGGCACGCAGTTCATGCAGAAATACAACGTGCCACTGTGGGCAGGCGAATTCGGCAGCCCGTACAACGGCCCCGCCGCCAAGGTGCCGGATCGGATGCGTGCGCTGGACGACCAAATCAGCGTCTTCGAGCAATACGGCGTCCATTGGACAACCTGGACCTACAAAGACGTGGGGGTGATGGGCTGGGTGTACCTTAATCCAGAGTCGGAGTACATCCAGCGGATCAAACACAGTCTGGAAACCAAGCGCCTGCTCAACAGTGACTTTTGGATGAGCTGGTTGCCGAGCACACCGGCGAAAGAGATTGTCCACACCCTGGCGCACGAGATCGTCGAAACCGCAAGCGATGACGACATCACCGTGAACGGCATCGAGCGCTATCTCACCCAGGCGACCATGGCCACCTTCATCGGGGCACTGCTGCAAATTCCTTATGCCAAGCTCTTCAAAGGCTTGTCCGAGACCGACCTTGACCGCATTCTGCAATCCTTTGCTTTTCAAAACTGCATCGTCCACCCAGCATTAGATGCGGTCATGACCAAATATATGTAGGCGCAGGGAGCGAAAAAGAGGGGGTGTGACAGGTAGCTTCGCTGCCCATCGCACCCCCTACAAATAGCCATGCATGGAGCGAGTCGCCGCTCGAAGCGGTTCTTGCGGTAAGCATTCACACTGGGGAACTATTGGTGCCGCGTAGTGCTGGCCTGAATAAATACGGCGAATGACCATTCGCCGGAAAAGGAGCTGAACAATGGACATTGTACCACTTCCCGGATTGGAGATATACACCCCATCCAGCATCGAACATCAAGGCGTTGGCTATGCCCTGGTACGCCGCGAAGCGGATCACACGCGCTATCTGCTCGTCCAGGGAGATAGCACCGGCTTCTCCGGCATATCGCACCAGAACGCGCTGCTGTGCCCGCTGACGCCGGCCAATGCCGCGACGCTGCGCGCCAGATTGCCGTGGTTGAACCCCACCCCGCTGGGACTGCACACCTCGGCAGGCTTCGGTGACCGGCTTGGTATTGCCACGCCGGGGCACGTCAAAGCCGTGGAGCGCTATCCCGGCATCGCGCCGATCTTCGCGCAACAGTCCGTACGCGAGAACGCCCGCACCGGACGCACCCCGCAACAAGTGTTGGACGACGCCATGTGGGGCCTCTTCCAGAGCGGTTGGCGCGCACCCTGGGGCGCCGATGCCGATCATCTCAAGACCTCCGCCGATGCCGACGCCTTCATCGACGCCGGCTACACTTTTTTCACCATCGATCCCGGCGCCCATGTGGATAACGCAGCGCCCACCGCGCCGGCGAACGTGGTGAGCGCCAAATTCGCGGCACTGCCCTGGGAGGCGCTGAACGACACACCGGAGGCCATGCACCAGCGCTACTGCCGGCAAACCTTCGTTGCCGGTGATTTCACTTTCGGCTTCGAGCCGGAGACATTGGAACGGGCTGCCGTCAAATATGGGCGCGCCATCGCCCACACGGCGACGCTGTACCACCACATCGTCGCCCGAATGGGGGAGCGTCCGCTGGATCTCGAAGTCTCCGTGGACGAGACGGAAACGCCCACTTCACCGGAAGAACACCTTTTCATCGCCCTGGAATTGCGCCGCCTGGGTGTCCAGTGGGTCAGCCTTGCGCCGCGCTTCGTAGGTCGCTTCGAGAAAGGTGTGGACTACATCGGCGACCTCCACGCTTTCACCGACGCTTTTGCTCGCCACGCCGCCGTCGCCCGCGCTGAAGGGCCGTACAAGCTCAGCCTGCACTCCGGCTCGGACAAATTCTCCATCTACACCATCGCCGCCCAATGGAGCGGAGGGCTGGTGCATCTCAAAACTGCCGGCACCAGTTATCTGGAGGCGCTGCGGACGGCGGCCCAGGTCGCGCCGGCGTTCTTCCGCCAGATTCTCGCCTTTTCCATCGGGCACTACGAGGCCGAGCGAGTCACCTATCACGTTTCCGCCCAACTGGCAAACGTTCCTGCGCCGGAAACGCTGTCCGATGCGGAACTGCCGGACCTGTTGAACCAGTTCGATGTGCGGCAGGTCTTGCATGTGACCTTTGGCGCAGTCCTCGACACCTACCGCGACCCACTGGTGGCGCTGCTGGACGAACACGCCGCCGTCTACGAGAGGCTGCTCGACCAGCACTTTCAGCGGCATCTCGCGCCGTTCTCAAAAGGAACTTGAGACATTCAACTATCACGGAGGAAAAGACATGCCCGATATGAAATGGAGTTTATCCGCCGATCGCTTTTTCGATCCCGATCCGGCACAACGGGCCGTAGCCCACGAGTTGTATGCGACGGTCGCCGCTCTCCCCCTCATCTGCCCCCACGGACACGTCGATCCACAGTTGTTCGTGCGCGCGGATGCCGGCTTCGGGACGCCGGCAGACTTGTTCATCATCCCCGACCACTACGTTTTTCGTATGTTATACTCGCAAGGCATCCCGCTAGAAGCGCTGGGGGTCCCCCGCAGTGACGGCGGCCCTGTAGAGCAGGATCACCGCAAAATCTGGCAGACCTTCGCCGAGAACTTTTATCTGTTCCGTGGTACGCCGAGTGGAATCTGGCTGCAACAGGAACTTATTGAGGTCTTCGGCGTCGAGGAGAAACCGGGTGGGGCGAACGCGCCGGCCATCTACGATCACATCGCCGCGCAACTGGCGTCGCCGGAATTCACGCCGCGCCGGTTGTTCGAGCGCTTCAACATCGAAGTTCTCTGTACCACCGACGCCGTCAGCGACAGCTTACAGTATCATCAGGCCATCCGCAACTCCGGCTGGTCCGGCGTGGTGCTCCCCACCTTCCGCCCCGATGCCGTCATCAACCTGGATGCACCGCACTGGCACGTCAACGTGGATGCGCTCAGTGCCGCCGTTGGCTTCGAGGTCGACAGCTCCACAGCGCTCATCCGGGCGCTCGAAGATCGCCGCGCATTCTTCAAGACGATGGGGGCGCACGCCACCGATCATGCCGCACTGACGGCCTATACCGGCGCACTCTCACCGTCAGAGGCCGACGCGATCTTCCAACGGGCGTTGCAAGGCAAAGCCACCGCCGACGATGCCACACGCTTTACCGGCCACATGCTGATGGAGATGGCGCGCATGAGCATCGAGGACGGGCTGGTCATGCAAATGCACATCGGCTCATTCCGCAATCACAACCCCTTCATCTTTGACCGCTTCGGCCTGGACAAAGGTTGCGACATCCCCAGCGCCACGGAGTTCACCCACAACCTGCGGCCCTTGCTGGCAAAATACGGCAACGATACACGACTGACATTGATCCTCTTCACCCTGGACGAAGACACCTACTCCCGCGAACTGGCGACGTTGGCCGGGCACTATCCCGCGCTCAAACTGGGGCCGCCGTGGTGGTTCCACGATAGCCTCGCCGGAATGCGGCGTTACTTCGAGCGGGTGATGGAAACCGCCGGTCTGTACAATACCGCCGGCTTCAACGACGATACCCGCGCCTTCCCCTCCATCCCCGCCCGGCACGATGTGTGGCGGCGCGCCAGCGCTAACTGGGTTGCCGGCCTCGTCGTTCGCCACATCGTGGATATGAATGACGCGCGGGAGATGGTTTTCGACCTGGCATACCGACTGGCGAAGCAGGCCTATAAATTTTAAGCCACGGTAAGATGGCACCTGTTTGCGTAAGTCCTGACAATTTTAGTTAATTGACAAGGAGATTGACATGGACACAACTTATTTGAACGAACTGTTTGGTTTGGAAGGTAAAGTCGCCGTAGTCACCGGCGGAGGCGGCATTTTGTGCGGAACGATGAGCCGAGCGTTGGGGCGGGTCGGTGTCAAAGTCGCCGTGCTCGATCTTGTCGCCGCCGCAGCACAGCGAGTCGTCGAGCAGATTCAAGCCGCCGGCGGTGAAGCCATTGCCGTGCAGTGCAATGTACTGGATAAGCCCAGCATCGAAGCCGCGGCGCAGACTGTCCTGGCGGCGTTTGGCACAGTCGATATCCTCATCAACGGCGCGGGGGGCAACAAGCCACAAGCCACCACCAGCGCGACCGTCTCTTTCTTCGACTTGCCTGCCGACGCGGTGCAATGGGTGTTCAACCTCAACTTCATCGGCACACTACTGCCGAGCCAGGTCTTCGGCAAGCTGATGGCGGAACAAAAGCATGGGGTGATCCTCAACATCTCGTCGATGAACGCCTTCCGCCCACTCACCCGCATCCCCGCCTATTCCGGGGCCAAGGCCGCGATCAGCAACTTCACGCAGTGGCTGGCCGTTCATCTGAATCAGGAATACTCGCCGAACATCCGTGTGAACGCGCTAGCCCCCGGCTTCTTCCTCACCGAGCAAAATCGCTTCCTGCTCACCGAAGAAGGCACGGGCGACCTCACCCGGCGCGGTCAACTCATCATCGACCATACCCCGATGGGACGCTTCGGCGTGCCGGAGGACCTCATCAGCACAGCTCTCTGGCTGCTCTCCGACGGCGCCAGCTTTGTGACCGGTGTGGTCGTGCCGGTAGATGGTGGCTTCAGCGCGTTCAGCGGGGTGTAATAGCTCTGTTCACCCAGCGCAAGCGGGTGCGCACCACCCAGCGGGTAGCCGGTCAAGCCGACGCACCGGATCGACTGCAAGTCGTCTCCGGCATAACCCTCAGGAAGCACTGAGTCGCAACCGACGGATGGCCGCCCACATTCACCGCTTTTAGCGCAGTTTCAGTCTTTTCATGTCAGGCCGTATCAGGAGGCTGCATGTCACACACGCGAGAAAGTTCTGCGGGCGTCGTCCGGCGTTGTCTAGCGATGTTGCGACGTTTACAGCGGGGACCGGCTAGCCGTGAGGAGCTTATAGCCGCTGTCGGTTATGAGGACACCACTGAGCCGGCCTTGACGAAACGTTTCGAGGCTGACAAAAGGCGTCTCACGACGCTTTTCGATGTCGAATGGCGTTACCACAAAGCGAGCGGCGTTTATGAATGGCTGGAAGCCTGGGCGGGATGGTTTGATCTGCCGGACGAGGCATTGGCGGCGATGGCTTTTTTGCAAAAGACCTTCGAGCCGGGCGCGCCGATGACCGACGAGGTGCAAAACTTTCTCGACACGTTGGTGGGATATTTGCCCCCCGAGCGCCGCGGTGAGTTGTTGCGACTGCGCACGGCGTTGGAAGTGCAGTGGGGACAGCAGGATGACGATATCATCGACACGGCCGTGGAGGCGAATTTGCTACGTGCCTTACAGCAACGTCGGTTGATCGCTATGGAGTACAGTTCTCTGGAACGCGCTGACGGCAAACCACTGCGGCACATCGTCGAACCCTGGGCGCTTTCGTTCATGGCGGTTTGGGGGCATTACTATCTGCGAGGTTATTGCCGTTACATAGAGGATGAGGCGCATCAGCGCACGCCGCAACGTCGGTATATCTACTACCGCCTGGGCCGCATCCGCGCTGTCGAGGTCCTGCCTGAAAAACTATCGATGCCTCCCGCTGTATTCCCCAAGCCCTTGCGCTATCGTCTGGACGCGCGCATTGCTCGTCAGGGCGTGACGCGCCACCCGGGGATCACGATCCTTCAGACGGAAGTACAAACCGATGGCAGTATCATTGTGGACGCGGAGACGGATGAGGTGTGGTGGGCTGTGCGGACGCTGTTGCATTATGGGGGCAACTGCGAAGTGCTCGGCGGACCGGAAGCGCTGGCGGAAATGCAACAGACGGTAGCGGCGTTGGCAGCGGTGTACGCGGGCGGAAGTAAGGGGGAGATAGGGTGAGGGGGAGGCAAGGAGACCGGGAAAGAGGAAAAGTGGGGATGAATTGAGGATGGGAGGTAAAATCCCTTATATAGGGGGGGCGGATGTGCTATGATGGGAGTATGATGCAGGAGGCAAGATGAGGATCAGGACGTTGCCGGTGTATTCGAGGTTGGCAGAGGAGACAGCGGTGCCGCCAGAAGTGCAGGCGCGGTTGCCGGAAGGTTGGCGGCTTTCTCAGCACCAGGTCGAAACGTATACGGCTTTGACCAAGGGCAACGCCGACGTGATTTTCAACACGGCGATGACAGGGGACGGGAAGAGTTTAGCGGGACAGTTGCCGGCACTGATTCGCGGCTGCGATTGGCCTATGATGGCGATGTACCCCACCAATGAATTGATCCGCGACCAGCGTCAGCAATTAGCCCTTACAATGAAAGCATGGAATGCCTCACTGTATTGTGATGAGGAACCTTTGACCAGTGAGCGACTCAACAACTTGTTAGAAGCCGGCGATTATACACAACGTAGTGAAGCCTTGTTAGGTGTGCTACAGACCAATGATGTGCTCTTGACCAACCCGGATATTTTTCATTATATTATGGAACAATTTTATATCGCCGGGCATGACGCTCCTGACAGGATTGCCGGACGGTTGGCTCAACGTTTCAGTCAGTTGACCTTCGACGAATTTCACATTTTTGACATACCCCAGGTCATCAGCGTTTTGAACGCGCTGTTATTTATTGATGAGATCCGCAGTACAGCGCATCCCCACCGCTATTTATTCCTATCGGCAACGCCAGGCGAGTTGATGTTGGAATATCTGCATCGTTCGGGGCTTGAAGTATGTGAAATCCAGGGAGCTTATTGCCATAGTGAAGCCAGGCCGGACCCGGCGCAATGGCGGCAGATTCTGCACGCGGCAACGGTGGATTTTCCACCAGAACCCCGTGTGGAAGTGTGGATTGAGGAACACCTGGACGATACTTTGCTTCCCTTCTTCCTGGAACGACGACCGTCCGCGAAAGGCGCCATCATTGTCAATTCTGTGGCGGCTGCCAAGCGATTGGTGGCGCAACTAAAGCCGCTATTGGCGGCACATCAATTGACGGTAGAGGAAAACACCGGTGCAACATCACCGGCGCGGCGTAAGGATTCTTATGCAGCAGATGTGCTCATCGGTACTTCGACGGTAGATGTGGGGGTGGACTTTCAAATCAACTTTCTGCTGTTCGAAAGTCGGGATGGAGGAACGTTTTTGCAGCGTCTCGGACGTCTGGGGCGACACAATGGGTATACGCGTGATGAGCAATTTTATCCTTTCCGGGACTTTGTGGCTTATGCGGTGACGCCCTCTTGGGTTCGAGAGACACTGTTTGAAGGGAAAGATGGGGTACCGCGTCTGTTAGAACCGGAGGCGATGATGAACCGTGAACAATTCAATGCCGCAATCCGCGAGGCTTATCCACTGCCGGCCCGGTTTGATGCCTATGCGCGGTTGTGGGGTGAGTTGCAAACGGTGAAGATTATGAGCGGGTTAAGTAACGCTACGGTGCGTGAACAATACAAAGAAATTCGTCCACGTTTACAACAGCGATATGAAGCGACTTTTGGCATCCGCCTGCATGCAGCATGGGGGCGCTACAAAGACCTCCGCGCCCGACAAAAGGTCTTATTAGAGGAGGCCGAAGCCTTTCGTGGGGGAAGTTATTTTAGCTGTTGCTTGATAGATGAAACTGAACAAGGTGCCAATCGGTTTAAGTGCGTGAACTTGTTTCTGGTGGCTGCCCATGCTGAATTACAAAGCCTTGATGAGGAGACGTTTTACGCCGAAGTGGCGCGCGCCGGATTAACGCGCCGGCTATTTGAACGGCAAGAGCCGTTGGCGTTTTACCGGTTGTATGGCTGGCGTGAGGACCGGGAAGAGGTGAAACTTAGACTCAATCGGGACATTCGCGGTTGGGGGGCGGAGCAATTTGGCCGGGCGCAGGCGCTCAAGGGGTTTCAAATAGATACTCAGCTACCCGGCCTACCGACGCTTAATCACCGTTTGGAAAGGCGAGAATTACCGGCCTTGTTATGTTTGGGGTTCCATCCGCTGGAGTTAAAACGCCGCTTGCGGTTACCTTTGCTCTTTGCTGTGTTCTCCTTTACCAGTTGCGATGGGGTGGCAGGGTGTGTCGCCTTTGGCCGGGAGGCGCTGCTACTAGAAGCACGGTTGCAAGTGACGAAGATAGATTGTGGGGGCGGAGCCATGGTGTTTTGACAAGGTGGTTCTCTAGGACTTTGTGTGGTAATGGGAAAAAGGCTTTGGCTTTTGCCACGGATGACACGGATTTGCACTGATTTTTTGTGCTTGACGTGTCAATACGCGCCATCCATGGTTGTTTCTTATTTTAACCACGCGAAATCCCATCATTTTTGTTCCTAAGGGGGTGACAATGACATCAGAAGAAGAAACGATCCAAGAGGCGTTATTCGTTTTGGATGAGGAACCGACGGATATGTCCAAGAAACAGAAAGCGGTATTGAGTTCTGAACCGCTGTTTGTGACATTGTTGTATGAGTCGGTGGTTAAGCTCTGGCCGGGCGATAGGGTGATGGAGGATTTTGTCAAGTATGTCGCCGGGCCGCTCTCCGATCGGTTGGCGACAGCGGCGGCTAAAGGCGGCGACTTCGCTCAACTCATGCGGGCCGCGGGCAAGGAAGTCATGCGCTACAGCGCCGACCAGTCCATGCGCGCCCATCTGATCAACGGTCTATTCTCGGCACTGCATGTTGCACGGACGTTGCAGACGTGGAATGCGCCGCGGTTGCGCTATTACGATGATGCGACGCGCCGGTTGTTTATAGCCGGGTATGTGCTGCACGATTTTCTCAAATTGCCCGGTGTGGAAGCACAACTGGAAGCTGCCGGGTTCAGTCATGAGAAAGCTGTCGGCGCTGCCCAGATGCCCACTTTGGAAGCCATCTTCCGCGAATGGTGTATGACGCTCGGATTGGCCGATTTCTTGTCGCCGCTGGGGGATGTGGAGGCCATGCTCCACAACTTGATCTATGTGGCCTGTAATACGCAAATCCGATGGGGAACACTGCACAATTTAAGTCTGTTACCAAAACTCACATTGCCACCACCACAACTGGAACTGGCCGAGGACCTGAGCCATCTGGCCGATTTGCTAGCCTACGTCGTGCGCACCCCACAGGAAATCGGCAGCGAGAATGGCCTAAAGGATCTATTGAGCCGGTTAAGCAATGCGCAGGCGCGCTTTACCTATCATCATCTAGCGGACAATCGCGGCGTGTTGACTAACTTTATCCACAATGCCGCGCTCAAATTGATGCAGCACGAGACACGCGTGCCGTTGCTTTACGCGCCTAGCGGCGTCATCTACCTGGAACGAAAGGGGGAGGCGCCACCACTACCCACCGTAGCTGCCATCGCTGAAGAAACCATAGCCCACATCCGTGAAGTGATCGGCGCTGACTTGCGCCGCAGTCGCAGTGGAATCAAGCGTGACGGCAAGGGATTAAAGTGTGCCGATTTTTACTGGCTCTTTTTTGACCTGCCCAGCTTTATCTTGCTCAGCGTTCAGGCCACATTTGATATCATCCGCGAGGGCAAAACGCCTTCGGCCGGCAAGCGTTTTGCGAAAATGGGCGAGAGCGGCTGGCTCGATGCCTCAGTAGACCTGAACTTACCCGACGATTTGCGAGTGGATCAACTGGCCGAGTGGTGCTATCTGGCCGAGAAACAAGTGGCGACCCAATTGCCCGGTTTTGATACTGCGGGGTTTTTGTTGCACGCTATGGAACTGGATGCCCTGCGTGCGACGTTTGAGAGGATACCGCGCGATAACCGCGCCGGCGGCGTGGGGTATCACTGGTATTTCGCCGCCGGGCATTATCTCAAACAGCACAAAGGTTTGGACCCGGCAGACTGGCGCGAACGCCTGGAAGATTTTGCCCGGCGTTTGTCGTGTGCCGTCGCCGCTGAGCTGCCGACGGAAGCGTCATTGACCACTGACGAGGATTGGGATGATCTGCGGGATTACGTGGCGCAAATTCTAACGTTAGGCGATGGCATCTTTCAGCGGGAGCGGGCCACATTTGCGGCGGAGTGGCAACGCTATATGAATGCCAAACGCAAGGGGCATGGAACAACACAGGTATGTACTCTGTGTTCTTCTCCCTACAAAGTAAGCCGACAACGTGAGGCGGCCGTACTGTTCGCACCGCAGGTGTATAGTAACAAGCAACCTTTACATAGCACCGATGCGCTACGCCATATTTGCACCATCTGCGGAACGGAAATGATGTTGCGCCAGTTGTTGATGAGCCGCTCGGCGGCGACCGGCGGCAACTTTGAAGGGCGACGGATACGCTATCTCTTTTTCTACCCAACGTACTTTTTTACCCCGGAGACGTTGACAATCCTGCGGAAGGCTTATGTGGGGATCCAACAACTCAGCTTTACCGAGTTGCGGCGGCAGTTGGTGGACAAGGGTACAGTCGACCTTTCTCCGGCGACGTTGCAACGCCTGGAGCCATTGCTATTGACGCCCGAAACACAGCAGGATTCAGCCAACGATCGCTATGTGCGTTTTCATTTCGCGGAAAATGAAGCAGCGACATTTTACTTTCTCGGCGTGCCGCCGCCAAGCCGCGATGCAAAGGACGCAGAAGCCTGGGTACATCCAGCGTTCCTGGCACTGCTCTTGCCGTTATGCCTGGATGTGAAAGTCGTCGCCAGTGAAGCCTCGCTGCCACTGCTGTTGGAAGCCGACGAGATTGACGAAACGGTGTTCCTGGACGCACCGCACGCGGCGATCCGCTACTTGACCGGCGGCGAACTGCGGGTGAACATTGATCACTTGCTGCCGACCTTGCAACGGTTGACAGTAGGATATCTGATTCATCTGGACGCCCATAGCGGAATGGGACGCGGTGGGTACGATTATCGCTGGCAGAACCTCCCGGCGGTCGCCCGCGACCTGGATACATCGCCTCTGTATGCGTTCCACTATCTGAAGAAATGGCAGCGGCAACAGGGGATCGACGTATTACCGCAGTCCAAAGTGAGACAGTATCTGGAATATTTCAACTTTCTGAGTGCCAATTCAACACAGGAGGATGCCGAAATGAGTCATGCACGTGAGTTGACGTTGTTATACCGACAATTCTATCGAGCCAAGAATTACAAATCCAATAGTATTCTGCGCCCGATAACAGTGGCCGCCCACGCCATTTTGGAAGCCGATCCAGGCCTGTTCGCTGAACCGGAGAGTCTAAGAGAAGCAGTATACGGCGCTTTACATGCTTTTCTTGACCGGGCCTACCGCGAGCGATTAGCTTTTCCGCCTAAAGGGAGCACCCCCGAGAGTCGGGAGACTGCTGTCCGGGCATTTGCGGCCTATTTCGTGGATCAGGTCTTCTATGGGGCGCTACGCGGCGACCGAAGTGCGCTGCGCGGCAAACAGTTGAACCTGCTTAAGAATGTCTGCGAGGTCATTTATTTGGATGAGACGGCGCGCGACCGTGCCGAACGTGAATTCATCGAAGAAACAGATTCTAAGGCTACAGTTTAGTTAAAAGGAGACAAAACAATGAAACCCTTGAATAGCGATTGGTTTTTGACAAAAGTACCTGGCAAACCGATGGGACGTTACGCACACATCATCATGGTGCGGGTGACAGACTCGTATCCGCTCTTTCAGACCGACGGTGAGTTGAATACGGCGCGGGTCAATGGTGGTGTAGCCAATACTGAATTGATCACTCGTCTGACGCTCTTCAAGCGCAAGCAGTCTACACCGGAGCGACTGGTGGGGCGTGAGTTGCTGCGGCGTTATGGATTGTTGAGCAGCGATGCGGGTGAGACCGGTGGCAAAAAACTCGTTGGCGATGATGGGTTACCGATCTGCGATTATAACGTGCAATTCTGTACAACCTGTCCAGATTGCATCAGCTATGGCTTCGCCATCGGCGACAGCGGTTCGGAGAAGTCAAAAGTGATCACCGATACAGCCTACTCCCTCACTTCCTACGACCACAGTCACGAAGCGTTTACCCTCAATGCGCCCTATGAAGACGGTACAATGACGCGCTATGGAGAAGTGACCAGCCGCATCAACGAACAGGACCACATCCAGCCGCAGGTCATTTTCCCCTCGGTGGTGACCACGCGCGATTTGACCGAAAACCTGTTCCTCTATGTGTTGGGGAATGTGTTGCGCGCGCGACGGTACGGCGCACAGACGACGCGCACCGGCAAATTGCACAACCAAGTCGTTGCAGTGGCTTTAACCGATGGGGAAATCTTTTCCAACCTGCTCTTCACCCAGCGGCTCTATGATGCCCTGAAAGCGGCGGGAGCCATCAATCCACCTGACCCGCTAGACCCTGAACTGGTTTTTGTTCAAGCGCAAAAGCTTGTTCCAACACTGCTGCATGAAGATGGCGTTGTGGTGGACCAATTGTTGATCGGCGAAGCGTTAACAACGCTGTTGACCGAATTGACCGCCCTGAATAGTGAGGATGCCGGCGTCATGGCCTTACTGAACGCAGCTTTCCAAGACAGCCGCGCTTATCACCAAGCCTGGATTGCTAAGGCATCCGGCAAGAAGTAGGAGGTGCGTTATGCGCCTCTACCTTTGTCGGCTGACCTTTCATGAGAATCTGTTTTATGCAACGCGGGAAATGGGGCGACTCTATGAAACCGGACGGTATCTGCACAATTATGCATTGACTTACGCGTTAGGGTTGACGGTCGCGCCATATTTCCAGGCGCAACAGATCCCCTGTTATGCTGAAGAGTTAACAGAACTCAACCAACGCGGTATCTATATCACGCCGGCGCGAGGCATACAGGTACGGTATGAACTAGTGACATTCAAATATGCGGATAACGCTTATCGGGTCAAGATGTCGCCAGGGACACGCAATAGTCCCAGTTATGGACGCGCAAAGGAAATAGCCGTTGGCAGTGTTTTCGAGTTTGCCGTTTTGAGCCGTGAGTCGCTCACATTGCCGCGTTGGGTACGGATGGGGTTGTGGCGGAGCAAGGCACTATTGGAATGGAATATCGCGACTGAAGTTGAGGCCTTAGGGCATTCCGAGCGGATCGCCGGATTGCCGTTGAATCCCCTCGATGTGCCGGGAGACTTGCGTGTTTTCGATTTGATTTCGATGCCGCCGTCCAGTCTGGTGGACCATGCCCGTATCGAGACCCAATGGTTGCAGGCCGAGGTGGGGGGGCAGTCTGTGTTGCTCCCCGCTAACATGGCCTACACTTTTCCGCAGCCTTGAACGCCGACCTGACAGGTCTCACGGGACCTGTCAGGTCTTATCATCATCCAGGAGATATGCCTATGGTAGATCATCTTGACGCCGGATTGTATTCGATCGTTTTGACGTTGACCCCGACCCGGGCGACGACGGTACGGGCCACGATGGGCCATCAGGTCCACGCGGCGTTTTTGCAGACAGTGCGTGAATCCGATGCGACGCTGGCGGAGGTGCTCCATCTGCCCGATTTGCCCGCGCGACCGTTCACGGTGTCGCCGTTGATGGAAACACCGCGCGCCTATGAGGGTCGCCTACACCTTACCCCGGAGGAAACGTATTGGCTGCGCTTCACCGTGCTCTATCCACCGATCTTCGAGCGCTTTATGACGCGTTTTCTACGCGGTGAGGGCCGTCCCATCATCCGCCTAGGCGACGCCATTTTGCTCATCCGCGAGATTCTGACAACGCCGGAGGGACACCCCTGGGCCGGCTACAGTTCGTGGGGACGATTGGCGGCAGAAGCGCAGCCGGCGCGCGAGCTGACACTGGATTTCGTGACACCGACGGCGTTTGGGTTTGGGCAGCAGACGTGGGGTAAGAAGATGATAGTACTGCCGGCGCCGGAGCCAGTCTTCGACAGTCTGGCCCGCGCGTGGAATATGTTCGCGCCGGCGCCACTGCAAGTCGACCGCGAAGCGCTCCGGGCATACCTCGCAGCGCATGTTGTTGTCAAGCGGCTAGAAAACGTGAATACGCAAATGCTGGCCTTCAGCCGTGCACCGCAAGTGGGCTTCGTGGGGCGCGTCACGTATGGGCTGATGGGCGACAATGACATCGCCAGAGCCCAGCTTACCATGTTGGCCGATTTCGCTTTCTACAGCGGGGTAGGCTATAAGACGACGATGGGGATGGGGCAAGCGAGGCGCGTGAAGAGTTAGAAGAGAAGTAGGGAGGAGAGGCGTTTCTGTCTGCCGCTTACTTCCTGATGGGGGTGGGGATGGAGCGTGAGGAGTATCTGCCGCTGTCTATGGTGAATCAGTACAGTTATTGTCCGCGCCGATTTTGGCTGATGTATGTGCAAGGTGAAATGGTGATCAATGCGCCGGTGCTGGAAGGAGCGTTGCAGCATGAGCGTGTGCATACAAGTGGGCAAGCGCAGGAAGAGAACGTGGTGTGTTACCGACGGCTGTACCTGTGGTCGGATCACCTCCGTCTGAGCGGCTTCGCCGATCTGGTGGAGGAAGAGAACGGTGTACTGTGTCCAGTGGAATATAAACATGGTCAACAAGGGCAGTGGGACAACGATCGCGTTCAACTCTGCGCGCAGGCGCTGTGTCTGGAAGAGCGTACCGACATGACCATCCCCCAAGGGTACATCTTCTACTGGCGCTCGCGGCGACGTGTGCCCGTGGCGTTCGACACGGCCTTGCGCACTGAGACCGAGGAAGTGGTAGCGGCCATCTGGTCTCTCCTAGCGAGCGCTGTGATCCCTGAGCCGGAGCAGCCATACACAAAATGTCGTGAATGTAGCCTGGAACCGGTGTGCCTGCCACGTGAAGTGCAACTGTTGCAAAAGGGAAAAACGGGGAGCGGCCAATGGAAGGCAGGGGAATATGACGGAGACGACGATCTGGAGTGAAACGATGGGAACATTATATCTCACAAAACCGGGAAGCACCTTGACGAAGGATGGCGAAGCGTTGAAAGTCCGCATTCCCGCCGAGGATGAGGCCCCGGCGCGCAAGGTGACGGTCCCCTTGCACAAGATCACGCAAGTCGTGGTTATGGGTAACGTCACGCTCACCACGCCGGTGCTGTGGACGTTGTTGGAACGCAACGTAGGAGTCACCTATTTGACTGGGACGGGGCGTTTTATGGGATATTTGGGAGCGCCGTTGAGCCGCAATGGACAGTTGCGGGTGGCGCAACATCAAGCCCACCACGATCCGACACGACGGATGGAGATGGCGCGGGCCTGTGTCGTGGGCAAACTGCACAACATGCGGGTGTTGTTGATGCGGTTCCGGCGCAAAGGGGACATCCCTGAGCTTGACGCGGCGGTGGATAGTCTGGCGCGCAGCAAGAAGCAGGCGGCAGAGGTCGAGCCGGATGGGACGTTGCCGGTCGATCCACAACATCCCCAGGCAGGAAGCACATGGGGGACGTTATTAGGTTATGAAGGCACGGGCAGTGCGGCCTATTTCAAGAGTTTTGGGTACTTGTTGCGCGATGGCTGGGCGTTTCCCGGACGGAACCGCCGTCCGCCGACCGATCCGGTAAACGCACTGCTCTCGTTCGCCTACACCTTATTGCACAACCAGACCCTGGCGGCGGTACAAACCGTTGGCCTGGATCCTTATGTGGGTTTTCTGCACGGGACGCAGTACGGTAAGCCGGCTCTGGCGCTGGATTTGATGGAGGAAATGCGCCCGGTGTTGGCAGATTCAGTAGTGTTAACGGTGATCAACAAGCAAATCCTCAAGCCCGGTGACTTTGAGGAAGAACTGGGGGCCTATCGGCTAAGTGATAAGGGACGCAGAACTTTTCTGGAACAATGGGAAGCGCGCCTGGAGACCGAGATGCAACATCCGGCCTTTGGGTACAAAACAACATATCGCCGGGCTTTGGAGATACAAGCGCGACTCGTGGCGCGCTGGCTGCTCGGCGAAATTCCGGCCTATCCGCCGTTGCTGGTAAGATAAGCGTCGGCACAGAGACTTGATCTTTCTTCCCGGAGGATAATGAGTCAGCAGAAAATGTTTTACGTCATTGCGTATGATATTCCAAACGATAAACGGCGCACGAAGACGCACAATGTGCTGAGTGGTTATGTGACCTGGACCCAGTACAGTCTTTTTGAGGGTGAATTGACCGAGAAGCAGCAGATTGCCCTAGAAGCAAATGTGCGTAAAATAATTCATGAGGATGAAGACAGCGTGCGATTTTACCCATTATGTGCGGCGGATTTGAAGAAGGTGATTACGCTGGGCTCCAAACCTCCGCAGAAAGAACGCGAGTACATTATTTAAGTATGCGAGCATCCCAGTATCGTCAGGAATACCGTAGTATGCTCGATAGTTTTTTCCCCTACCGATAGGGGTTTGCCATTCGACGGACACCGATGCTTGTTTCCGGTGCAACGGCAGTGGCCTTTCACCCCGGGGTGCTCGCCGGGTGTGGGTAAGTGGGGAAGAGAGCGTCTGGGAAGAGCTTTTATGCAGCATGTTGGAACTGTGGGAATAAAAAAACGGCGCCTTATTCTCCCAAGAGGGGGAATTTTTCGGCGGCGCGAGGGTCGGTCCGAACGAACAGAATTCCGAATGGGGAATTGAAACACATCAACGACGCGAAAATCCCAGACAAATTCGTGCCGGGTCCGAACGAACAGAATTCCGAATGGGGAATTGAAACTGCAGTCGACGATGGGCAGTGCGGCAAACCGGGCCGGTCCGAACGAACAGAATTCCGAATGGGGAATTGAAACGGGTATACCGTCGCTACCCTAAAGCGATAGTCCAACGTCCGAACGAACAGAATTCCGAATGGGGAATTGAAACCTATCTCTAACGAAATGGTTGCTTTCCGCGACCGCGGTCCGAACGAACAGAATTCCGAATGGGGAATTGAAACAAACCGCAATGAAGGACGAATGACCTACCGCCGCCGCTCGTCCGAACGAACAGAATTCCGAATGGGGAATTGAAACCAAGAGCGAGGAGGTGGACTTTCCATCTGACTTAAATGGGTCCGAACGAACAGAATTCCGAATGGGGAATTGAAACAAGCAAATCAAGGCCGACAAGCAGGCGCAATATGAACGTCCGAACGAACAGAATTCCGAATGGGGAATTGAAACATGCCTGCCCGGTCAGGCTCAGTCACCGGGATAGTTGTCCGAACGAACAGAATTCCGAATGGGGAATTGAAACTGTCCGTAGGCCGTTTTTACGGGCGCGGACGCGGAAAAGTCCGAACGAACAGAATTCCGAATGGGGAATTGAAACTGATCCAGGAGGGGGACGCGCGCTATTTGGAAGTCAAGGTCCGAACGAACAGAATTCCGAATGGGGAATTGAAACGGGGCTAACGACGCCTGGACATACGCGCCACATAACGTCCGAACGAACAGAATTCCGAATGGGGAATTGAAACAGGGTAAGATACGGGCGCACATCCACACCCGGCGGGGTCCGAACGAACAGAATTCCGAATGGGGAATTGAAACTAGCCGTAAAATGGAAGCGGCCTGGAAGCGAGCAATGTCCGAACGAACAGAATTCCGAATGGGGAATTGAAACTACAATCACACAATGGGTAAAAGAGTTTGCGCTTGCTAGTCCGAACGAACAGAATTCCGAATGGGGAATTGAAACGTTGTAGACAAAGCACCCGTCGGCGGCGTTCAGGTCAAGTCCGAACGAACAGAATTCCGAATGGGGAATTGAAACCAACGCAGCAATTGCCAGCCAATCGCCGTGTCTGTCGTCCGAACGAACAGAATTCCGAATGGGGAATTGAAACCTAAGGCCGACAGGCGCTTTTCGTGTTCGGCAATCTTGGTCCGAACGAACAGAATTCCGAATGGGGAATTGAAACCCCTATGCGCGCCTGACCGACGCCACGCCCACCGTTGGTCCGAACGAACAGAATTCCGAATGGGGAATTGAAACGTCAATGACGGTTGGGCCTACCTGGCCGGGGACATTGTCCGAACGAACAGAATTCCGAATGGGGAATTGAAACTAAGACGTAGCCAAGCCAGCCAAAACCGGACGGCATCGTCCGAACGAACAGAATTCCGAATGGGGAATTGAAACGACCATAGTTTCCTCCTGATTCTTTTTGTACTGATAAGTCCGAACGAACAGAATTCCGAATGGGGAATTGAAACACCGGGATATTTTTGGCTTACGCCCCTCGCCTGCCCCCGTCCGAACGAACAGAATTCCGAATGGGGAATTGAAACTGGATGCGAAACCGGATGATAAAAAATCAGTCCTTCGTCCGAACGAACAGAATTCCGAATGGGGAATTGAAACCAGTTCAAGGTGCGGGCATCCGGGGGAACGCATTTGGTCCGAACGAACAGAATTCCGAATGGGGAATTGAAACGCGTATGCGGATGACGGCGTGCTTGAATGTACGCCTGTCCGAACGAACAGAATTCCGAATGGGGAATTGAAACATGCTTTTGGATTCTCAAAGACTTTGCCATTCGATACGTCCGAACGAACAGAATTCCGAATGGGGAATTGAAACTTGTTGCTATTCGACTATCTGCAACTGATTCCCATGTCCGAACGAACAGAATTCCGAATGGGGAATTGAAACATACATCTCAGACCTCCTCTAAGTCTTTACTGGTGGGGTCCGAACGAACAGAATTCCGAATGGGGAATTGAAACTTCTGTCCATTCTTTAGTCTGTTGTGCAAAGGTTTTGTCCGAACGAACAGAATTCCGAATGGGGAATTGAAACACTCAGCGGCGGGGTTAGATTCTCAGCCATTTGTGAGGTCCGAACGAACAGAATTCCGAATGGGGAATTGAAACGGCCAGAATAGCAGTTATACCAAAACCGGAAAGCCAGTCCGAACGAACAGAATTCCGAATGGGGAATTGAAACTGGGCCTGGGGTGACGGGCGCGTGTGGTGGATCTTGAGGTCCGAACGAACAGAATTCCGAATGGGGAATTGAAACAAAGTTCTGTTGTCCTCTATCGCTCACTGATTGCCTCCTGTCCGAACGAACAGAATTCCGAATGGGGAATTGAAACGACGCATTGCGCGTCAAGATACCTCAGCCACATCATGTCCGAACGAACAGAATTCCGAATGGGGAATTGAAACAACCTGAACGGCGCTGACAACCTGGTCAGTGACAACGTCCGAACGAACAGAATTCCGAATGGGGAATTGAAACGCAGTCTATCGCCACCGCCGCCAAACGGCAGTCTATGTCCGAACGAACAGAATTCCGAATGGGGAATTGAAACCTATACTACTTGACACGGCTTCTTTTTAGCCTTATAAGTCCGAACGAACAGAATTCCGAATGGGGAATTGAAACCAGCGTCGCTGCCACGTTGGTATCGCGGGCGTCGCGGAAGTCCGAACGAACAGAATTCCGAATGGGGAATTGAAACACGAAGTCCACGACTACCACGCCGCCGGGCACGGTGTAGTCCGAACGAACAGAATTCCGAATGGGGAATTGAAACAAGGCGATTTTAGGGGATACGCTTGACAACGAGGTGAGTCCGAACGAACAGAATTCCGAATGGGGAATTGAAACCGAAACGCAGGGTTATGAGGGCTTGCGTTCGATGAGTCCGAACGAACAGAATTCCGAATGGGGAATTGAAACAACAGGCAAATTCTCATATATAGCGCGAGTCGGTCAAGTCCGAACGAACAGAATTCCGAATGGGGAATTGAAACCGTTAAGTACCGGTCAGCGCCCGCTGGCGTGACGGGTGTCCGAACGAACAGAATTCCGAATGGGGAATTGAAACTTGCTGCAACCCGGCAAGTGATTGCGCTTGGTGAAGGGCGTCCGAACGAACAGAATTCCGAATGGGGAATTGAAACCTGCCACCCCTCTCCACGCATTGGCGAAATCAAGGGTCCGAACGAACAGAATTCCGAATGGGGAATTGAAACTACAGCGCTGTCAAGACGCTGTGTGATACGGGGGGCAAAGTCCGAACGAACAGAATTCCGAATGGGGAATTGAAACCTTGATGTCCTGCAAGGCCTGCGCCTGCCGCTTCAGTCCGAACGAACAGAATTCCGAATGGGGAATTGAAACTCACCAAAGACCAGTTCGAGGCCGCACTGCCCGCCGTGTCCGAACGAACAGAATTCCGAATGGGGAATTGAAACTGCAGAAGTTCGGAGACCTGCTGCTCGGCGCGTTCGTCGTCCGAACGAACAGAATTCCGAATGGGGAATTGAAACCGCTTACTAGGGCCTCTGGAAGCGCAGGCTACGACGCGTCCGAACGAACAGAATTCCGAATGGGGAATTGAAACTCCAAACGCCTTGCCGCGCCGCGCCAGTTGCTCGAGTCCGAACGAACAGAATTCCGAATGGGGAATTGAAACAGTCCTTTTCCATTGCTGGAAGTAGCTTGCCAGAGCTAGTCCGAACGAACAGAATTCCGAATGGGGAATTGAAACTGGTCAATGGGCTTGTTCATTGTCGCTCCCTTTCTTTAGTCCGAACGAACAGAATTCCGAATGGGGAATTGAAACTTGCTACCGCTGCCACGTCTTCGGGGAGGCGCGAGGTCCGAACGAACAGAATTCCGAATGGGGAATTGAAACTAACGCGACGCCGATCTTCGCCCTCTCCGTCAGCGGTCCGAACGAACAGAATTCCGAATGGGGAATTGAAACTGACAAGCTCAGTAGGAGTGGGAAAGAAGTCCGGGTGTCCGAACGAACAGAATTCCGAATGGGGAATTGAAACTTGCCGAGGAAGGGAGCCAGCACCCGCACCTGCCGCCAGTCCGAACGAACAGAATTCCGAATGGGGAATTGAAACGGATAACCGAACCATGTACCGGTGTAGGTGACTGTCGGGTCCGAACGAACAGAATTCCGAATGGGGAATTGAAACACGGGCAACGGACACTACACGCCAGTCGGCGAGACAGGTCCGAACGAACAGAATTCCGAATGGGGAATTGAAACGCGTCGATCAGGCTCAGTAGGAGGAAGGGGGTGGGCGGTCCGAACGAACAGAATTCCGAATGGGGAATTGAAACTAATTTGCGCATTATCTCATCCAAAGTGACGCGGATGTCCGAACGAACAGAATTCCGAATGGGGAATTGAAACCTTGCGTATCCTGCGGGCCGAAGGCGACCGCCGTGAAGTCCGAACGAACAGAATTCCGAATGGGGAATTGAAACCGGCAATTCAAGAGCGATCTGGCGGAACAATACGCTTGTCCGAACGAACAGAATTCCGAATGGGGAATTGAAACTTGACAATGAAGTCGTCGTCTTCAGAAGCGGCATACAGTCCGAACGAACAGAATTCCGAATGGGGAATTGAAACTCTCGCCGTCGCCGTTTTCCGTGACGGTCAGGCTAAGTCCGAACGAACAGAATTCCGAATGGGGAATTGAAACCTACGTCAATTCCGCGCACGCCGCCGCCGATGACGCGTCCGAACGAACAGAATTCCGAATGGGGAATTGAAACTGTCCGCGCGGCTGCCCACTGTTACTGCATCGCTTAGGTCCGAACGAACAGAATTCCGAATGGGGAATTGAAACCATTCTCACCTCGGATTATACACAATACGGCTCTGTTCGTCCGAACGAACAGAATTCCGAATGGGGAATTGAAACACGCGCGCCGGGGCAGGGGGGCACGCGATGGCGATTGTCCGAACGAACAGAATTCCGAATGGGGAATTGAAACTCCATTTCAATCCTCCCTTTTGCCTGCCCTGTCAGAAGTCCGAACGAACAGAATTCCGAATGGGGAATTGAAACTCCGGGTCTACCTGGACTCGGCCATTTGAAATCACGAGTCCGAACGAACAGAATTCCGAATGGGGAATTGAAACACGCGCGCCGGGGCAGGCGGTCACGCGCTGGCGATTGCGTCCGAACGAACAGAATTCCGAATGGGGAATTGAAACTACAGATGGCAATCAGGCGGAAGATCACCGCTCCGGTAAGTCCGAACGAACAGAATTCCGAATGGGGAATTGAAACGATAAGAATAACGAGCAAAAGGCCCAGTAACATTAAGTCCGAACGAACAGAATTCCGAATGGGGAATTGAAACGTGCTTCCTACTCCGGTTGTGCTCTCTACTCCAGTTGGTCCGAACGAACAGAATTCCGAATGGGGAATTGAAACAAATCTATCATAGCGCACTTCCACCTCTAGGAGGACGTCCGAACGAACAGAATTCCGAATGGGGAATTGAAACATGCCGGGGCCGCGATCAATGCGCGTGTCCAGACAGAAGTCCGAACGAACAGAATTCCGAATGGGGAATTGAAACAGCGCATCGTGGCACCATTCGCAAATCGGGCCGTCGAGTCCGAACGAACAGAATTCCGAATGGGGAATTGAAACATACGGTTCCCGGTTTGAGCTACGACGAAGAGATGCTGGGTCCGAACGAACAGAATTCCGAATGGGGAATTGAAACGTCCGCGAAACCGCAACTACCAACGCCATTCTCGAAGTCCGAACGAACAGAATTCCGAATGGGGAATTGAAACCCCCGGCCAGATTAACACCGGCCAGGTTGACTCCAGGTCCGAACGAACAGAATTCCGAATGGGGAATTGAAACTATCATCATTTGGGATTGGTACGAAGGGGAGCAGTGGGGTCCGAACGAACAGAATTCCGAATGGGGAATTGAAACTTTACCATCGCCGTCCCCTATGCGCGCCTGACCGACGTCCGAACGAACAGAATTCCGAATGGGGAATTGAAACTTTGCGACACCAAATGACGCCATCACGGTCAACGGGTCCGAACGAACAGAATTCCGAATGGGGAATTGAAACGTGCCCGGCCTCGCTTTCGACGGCATTGTAAATTGGGAAGTCCGAACGAACAGAATTCCGAATGGGGAATTGAAACTTCCTGACAGTGGACGGAACGGCAACGGGTGCGCGGTCCGAACGAACAGAATTCCGAATGGGGAATTGAAACAAAGTCGGGGAAGTTTTACCCAACGCCAACGAGATGGAAGTCCGAACGAACAGAATTCCGAATGGGGAATTGAAACGTCCTCTATTATCGCTCACTGATGCCTCCTGATTGAGTCCGAACGAACAGAATTCCGAATGGGGAATTGAAACTTATGATACTGGATTTCTAAAAGTAACGAAAGATAAGTCCGAACGAACAGAATTCCGAATGGGGAATTGAAACGTCCTCTATTATCGCTCACTGATGCCTCCTGATTGGTCCGAACGAACAGAATTCCGAATGGGGAATTGAAACCTGGCGTCTAAATGGATTCTTCATTTGTGCGCCTCGGCGTCCGAACGAACAGAATTCCGAATGGGGAATTGAAACACCAACCTGGTGCGCGACCATATGGGCGATACCATGTCCGAACGAACAGAATTCCGAATGGGGAATTGAAACTGCCCCTGTCAGGTTGGCCTCACGCAGGTTGGCCCGTCCGAACGAACAGAATTCCGAATGGGGAATTGAAACCTCTCCTTATAACGAAAAGCGCCGTTTGGGAAGCACGTCCGAACGAACAGAATTCCGAATGGGGAATTGAAACAAAGAGTTTGCACTTGCTACCTACGGACTGGACGCCGTCCGAACGAACAGAATTCCGAATGGGGAATTGAAACAACTGATTCCGGTCATCGACGGCCCGATTTGCAAGGTCCGAACGAACAGAATTCCGAATGGGGAATTGAAACAGCCATGGTCAGATTGGCCTTACGCAGGTTGGCCCCGGGTCCGAACGAACAGAATTCCGAATGGGGAATTGAAACACTGGAAGCACAACTGCATCAGTGCCGCCCTTGCGTGGTCCGAACGAACAGAATTCCGAATGGGGAATTGAAACGCGTTCGTCCAACCGCGCGCCGCACAAATCACAAAGCGTCCGAACGAACAGAATTCCGAATGGGGAATTGAAACTTGAAAGATAGACAAAATGGATGAAAATACGATCAAAGTCCGAACGAACAGAATTCCGAATGGGGAATTGAAACGCCCCTGTAAAGTCTGCTTCGCTCAAGTCGGCCCCGTCCGAACGAACAGAATTCCGAATGGGGAATTGAAACTACAATATCGCCGTGCTTTTGGCAACCGAAACAAAAGTCCGAACGAACAGAATTCCGAATGGGGAATTGAAACAAGCTGCCCAGCATCAACCAAAGCGCCAGCAGTGTTGTCCGAACGAACAGAATTCCGAATGGGGAATTGAAACCCAGGTGCGGGCCAGCACGACCGTTACCAACCAGTTGGTCCGAACGAACAGAATTCCGAATGGGGAATTGAAACTGCCCCGGTCAGGTCAGCCCTGTGCAGGTCGGCCCAGGTCCGAACGAACAGAATTCCGAATGGGGAATTGAAACGGAAGTTAGCGAACTTCGTCACCCAGGCTTTGTCGAGTCCGAACGAACAGAATTCCGAATGGGGAATTGAAACTGGTACGCGATGTGATGATAGCCGCCGCCGTTATCCGTCAGTCCGAACGAACAGAATTCCGAATGGGGAATTGAAACCAACCTCTATAACCTGCATATCCTCAACATCCTGGGTAAGTCCGAACGAACAGAATTCCGAATGGGGAATTGAAACATAAATCGCGGGATAAGTTGAGTATGGATAGTCCCAGTCCGAACGAACAGAATTCCGAATGGGGAATTGAAACGTACCAACCCCAATAGGCGGCGTCGGCCAGGTCGAGGTCCGAACGAACAGAATTCCGAATGGGGAATTGAAACCGTACCAGGATGTTCTCTTGGCGATTGGCTTCATTGGTCCGAACGAACAGAATTCCGAATGGGGAATTGAAACCCAACCTGACCGGGGCCAACCTGGCCAAGGCTGACCTTCGGTCCGAACGAACAGAATTCCGAATGGGGAATTGAAACTGTAGAACTGCGTTGGAATGGTGGCACGCATACTTTTGGTCCGAACGAACAGAATTCCGAATGGGGAATTGAAACCGCTTTCGTTGAGCGGCATGAGTTCACCGCCCGTGATGGTCCGAACGAACAGAATTCCGAATGGGGAATTGAAACGATGGGACGCTTACACCGATGCGCGGGTCATCCTGCGCGTCCGAACGAACAGAATTCCGAATGGGGAATTGAAACAAAGACAAAGCCGTCAAGTGTGACTGCGTGCGCTTTGAAGTCCGAACGAACAGAATTCCGAATGGGGAATTGAAACTTGGCAACGACGATGACCGCGCCGTGGAACTGCACGTCCGAACGAACAGAATTCCGAATGGGGAATTGAAACTAAGCCGATCTGGGCGCGCCTGCACATCATTAGCGAGTCCGAACGAACAGAATTCCGAATGGGGAATTGAAACTCGAGGCAGTTCCGGGCAGCGGCAAGACGCGCACGCTGTCCGAACGAACAGAATTCCGAATGGGGAATTGAAACACGCTTTAAGTCGTTTTCTGATATTTATAGCAAGCGGAAGTCCGAACGAACAGAATTCCGAATGGGGAATTGAAACTAATTGGCCAAGTCTCGAAGATGGAAGCACTACTCCAAGTCCGAACGAACAGAATTCCGAATGGGGAATTGAAACGAATCTATCGAATCTATTCTTGCTCATTTCAATTCTCCCGTCCGAACGAACAGAATTCCGAATGGGGAATTGAAACTCGTCCAGGTCGGCTTGTTGGAATATCTGGGCGAGTGTCCGAACGAACAGAATTCCGAATGGGGAATTGAAACCAGGCGCGGATCTGTTCTAAAGCCGACAGGCGCTTTTGTCCGAACGAACAGAATTCCGAATGGGGAATTGAAACGGCACGCGCGGCAATCCCGAAATCTAGCGCCATTGCTAGTCCGAACGAACAGAATTCCGAATGGGGAATTGAAACTGCTAAATCTGGAGCATGCTTTGATAATTCTGCTAATTCGTCCGAACGAACAGAATTCCGAATGGGGAATTGAAACTTGCCGTGAGACGTAGGCAATGAAGAACATCTCTCCGGTCCGAACGAACAGAATTCCGAATGGGGAATTGAAACCACAAGACCCAGGCCGACGCGCCGATGAACAGTAGAGTCCGAACGAACAGAATTCCGAATGGGGAATTGAAACTCCTATTTTGCTGTTTTTTGGCTTGCGGACGGCGTTTTGGTCCGAACGAACAGAATTCCGAATGGGGAATTGAAACTACGTTTGGCAAACGTTGGCAATTCACCCCTGCATACCGTCCGAACGAACAGAATTCCGAATGGGGAATTGAAACTGTGCGTGTCGGTGTTGAACGCCCACTCGACAGCGGGTCCGAACGAACAGAATTCCGAATGGGGAATTGAAACATAGTCCAGCATCTCTTCATCATAACTCAAACCGGGGTCCGAACGAACAGAATTCCGAATGGGGAATTGAAACTGCTCCTGCTGATTCTGCTTTTTCAAAGCTCGAGGAAGTCCGAACGAACAGAATTCCGAATGGGGAATTGAAACGCCAATAACTGGCGAGAATCGGACGAGGACCACGAACGTCCGAACGAACAGAATTCCGAATGGGGAATTGAAACAGGACCGTAGCCTTTCGGCGTCTTCTCTCCGCCCTTGGTCCGAACGAACAGAATTCCGAATGGGGAATTGAAACCTACCACTGGCAGAACCAAAAGCAGTTGACGCCAGCCGTCCGAACGAACAGAATTCCGAATGGGGAATTGAAACCAGTCCCCAACGAGTGCCACGCCAACGGAACTCGAATTGGTCCGAACGAACAGAATTCCGAATGGGGAATTGAAACATATCACAACCCGCGCTCCGTCGCCGGATTGGGCCGGTCCGAACGAACAGAATTCCGAATGGGGAATTGAAACTTCGGCTGCGCGTCTAGCTTCATCGTCTGACAAGTCGCGTCCGAACGAACAGAATTCCGAATGGGGAATTGAAACCTGTCAGATAGTGTCCTTAGTGGCCGTTGTGGGTATTCGTCCGAACGAACAGAATTCCGAATGGGGAATTGAAACTTGAACTGATAGCGGTGGACTACGTGCAATTGTTGCGGTCCGAACGAACAGAATTCCGAATGGGGAATTGAAACTGTGAGTCTAGGCATAACGGCCGCAAACATAGCGGCTACGTCCGAACGAACAGAATTCCGAATGGGGAATTGAAACTTGGTACAGAACGATAATGATGGGGCGTTGCCAGTGCTGTCCGAACGAACAGAATTCCGAATGGGGAATTGAAACTGCAACAAATTGCACGCTGTTGCATAACCGTTGCATAGGTCCGAACGAACAGAATTCCGAATGGGGAATTGAAACAAGAAGTTTGATTTCAGAGCGCCTGATTTGGCGACTATCGTCCGAACGAACAGAATTCCGAATGGGGAATTGAAACTTGTAATGGCAAGGGCGCTAGGGAGACCACTTAAAAAGTCCGAACGAACAGAATTCCGAATGGGGAATTGAAACGTGGACGCGCTTGGCAATAGCCGTGTGCGCCTCGGCGTGTCCGAACGAACAGAATTCCGAATGGGGAATTGAAACTGGTAAGTGATGGGCGCGTCATTACCGATGAAGAGACCGTCCGAACGAACAGAATTCCGAATGGGGAATTGAAACTATAGCGACGAAGGAGAGTTGTGAGCCTCGAAGCTAAGTCCGAACGAACAGAATTCCGAATGGGGAATTGAAACAACTCTCAGCGAACTCCCATTGTCTAAGCCTATCTTCTAGTCCGAACGAACAGAATTCCGAATGGGGAATTGAAACTGTTCGTAGTATAATGCAGTCATAGTTAGATAACAAAGTCCGAACGAACAGAATTCCGAATGGGGAATTGAAACTCTCACTGATTGCCTCCTGTGCCTCGTTGTATCGCTGTCCGAACGAACAGAATTCCGAATGGGGAATTGAAACGTACATCATCAGTGTAGCCGCATACGCCTTCAAGCACTGTCCGAACGAACAGAATTCCGAATGGGGAATTGAAACTATCCATCCTGGCCCGATGGCGCAATTCCACGCGGCTGTCCGAACGAACAGAATTCCGAATGGGGAATTGAAACAAGCGGCATTGTCTGTAGCCTCCCGCGCGGCTTTCCATTGTCCGAACGAACAGAATTCCGAATGGGGAATTGAAACGTGCTGCGATTGTCTGGTTGTCTGCCATTGCTATTCTCGTCCGAACGAACAGAATTCCGAATGGGGAATTGAAACATCCATCCCTGCCAGCCAAATTGTGCTGCCGTTGGGGGTCCGAACGAACAGAATTCCGAATGGGGAATTGAAACTGGGGCTTCGGGCGCGACACCGGGATTGATTCAAAGTGTCCGAACGAACAGAATTCCGAATGGGGAATTGAAACACTTTTCGACACAGCAGGCCCGCGCCGATGAAGTGAGTCCGAACGAACAGAATTCCGAATGGGGAATTGAAACTCGGCATAGGTGTAGTTGGTCCAACTGCCCACATCATAGTCCGAACGAACAGAATTCCGAATGGGGAATTGAAACTTTATAATGGAATTGACAATCGAATAGCATTTTTAGGTCCGAACGAACAGAATTCCGAATGGGGAATTGAAACTCCTACTCGATACCTGCGCACGACAACGATGGAGCTGGTCCGAACGAACAGAATTCCGAATGGGGAATTGAAACAAAGATGATCTAGCCGCTTTCTTATCCGGCTTTCAAGTCCGAACGAACAGAATTCCGAATGGGGAATTGAAACTTTCCAGAGGAGCAAGTGCAATGACAAGCCTACTCGAGTCCGAACGAACAGAATTCCGAATGGGGAATTGAAACATAATCTAGCCCCCTGGCTAAGCCGCGAGACTGCTATGTCCGAACGAACAGAATTCCGAATGGGGAATTGAAACTTTTACAACCTGCCAACCTGCCCTTTCCAACAGGGGCAGTCCGAACGAACAGAATTCCGAATGGGGAATTGAAACGCTCATTGCGCGGGCGAAAAGCATATTGCGCGGGAAGTCCGAACGAACAGAATTCCGAATGGGGAATTGAAACTACCCCGCAAACTGACATCCCCATCCCCAGCAGGGGGTCCGAACGAACAGAATTCCGAATGGGGAATTGAAACAATGGCGCGGCTCAGCGTCCAGTCGGGCTTGCCGTAGTCCGAACGAACAGAATTCCGAATGGGGAATTGAAACGTCCGATAGTCCATACTGGAAATGCAGCGCGCTTGAGTCCGAACGAACAGAATTCCGAATGGGGAATTGAAACGGTGGCGGTGGTGGCGGGCCAGCCTTGCCGCATAATGTCCGAACGAACAGAATTCCGAATGGGGAATTGAAACATAATCTTATCAATTCTCTAGCAATACCTTCATTTGAAGTCCGAACGAACAGAATTCCGAATGGGGAATTGAAACTGTCATGTCTGCCTTGTGAAGGTTGGCCTTGTACAGGTCGTCCGAACGAACAGAATTCCGAATGGGGAATTGAAACCTACCTCTGGACGGATTGACCGCCCGATACCCCAGATTGGTCCGAACGAACAGAATTCCGAATGGGGAATTGAAACTTACTCAGGAGTATAACGCTGCTTTAGATGCCTGGAGTCCGAACGAACAGAATTCCGAATGGGGAATTGAAACGCAAAGAACTCTTCATAGGCAGATTGCTCAATGTCTGGTCCGAACGAACAGAATTCCGAATGGGGAATTGAAACATTAAAGGCCCGGCGACTAACCCGGCAATCTTCAATACGTCCGAACGAACAGAATTCCGAATGGGGAATTGAAACGGCGCAATAGGCGCGGCGCATATAATAGATCGTCGCGTCCGAACGAACAGAATTCCGAATGGGGAATTGAAACATACTCATTTTGTGACATTGGCAGAGGTCTGTAAGATAGGTCCGAACGAACAGAATTCCGAATGGGGAATTGAAACGCATCTAACTTTATTTTGCACAATCACGATGTTAGAGGTCCGAACGAACAGAATTCCGAATGGGGAATTGAAACTTGGTGGGACAATGTCGGTGATGACCTGTACGTCAAGTCCGAACGAACAGAATTCCGAATGGGGAATTGAAACTGGTAGGATCACCACGCGCCCGCGCTTGCCGAATAACGTCCGAACGAACAGAATTCCGAATGGGGAATTGAAACTTGACTACAACGATAGCGCCGATCCAGTCTCACAAGGTCCGAACGAACAGAATTCCGAATGGGGAATTGAAACCGTTGACGATTTCCCAGAAGTCGATGGCGGGGTAGGTCCGAACGAACAGAATTCCGAATGGGGAATTGAAACGGCGTGTGGCATACCAGGCATATCTTCGCCCCATGGCGTCCGAACGAACAGAATTCCGAATGGGGAATTGAAACGCCGTTGAAGGCTTCGAGGACTTTACCCAAGCCTTCAAGTCCGAACGAACAGAATTCCGAATGGGGAATTGAAACAGTCAACGCCCTCACCAACGAGCAAAAGCAGATCGCAGTCCGAACGAACAGAATTCCGAATGGGGAATTGAAACGGTTTCCATCGTCTCGCGCAACAGTTCCATTCGCGCTGTCCGAACGAACAGAATTCCGAATGGGGAATTGAAACCGGTATCGCCTCCGGCTGCGTGCTGGTGAACGCCGCGTCCGAACGAACAGAATTCCGAATGGGGAATTGAAACGTGCAGACGGTTGCTACCCGCTACGGCCGCGACTGGTCCGAACGAACAGAATTCCGAATGGGGAATTGAAACGGCTTGCAAGTGGGATAGCGTTATCCCTTTCGCGCCGATGGTCCGAACGAACAGAATTCCGAATGGGGAATTGAAACTTCAGGAAGTCGCCGCCGAGGTATACGCGCAGCGCCAGTCCGAACGAACAGAATTCCGAATGGGGAATTGAAACAGCAGCGGGCGCCGAACTTCCCGCCGACGACCACGCGTCCGAACGAACAGAATTCCGAATGGGGAATTGAAACCTGAACGCCATTATCAGCGGCGAACCAGTGACCATTGGTCCGAACGAACAGAATTCCGAATGGGGAATTGAAACTGCCCTGACCCGCGAGGCCAAACGCGAGGATTGGAAGAGTCCGAACGAACAGAATTCCGAATGGGGAATTGAAACGGTCGTCAGATCGTCGCCGGCCGCGGTCGTCGCCGGCGGTCCGAACGAACAGAATTCCGAATGGGGAATTGAAACTGACAATTCACCCCTGCATACCGCTGCAAGCCAGTCCAGTCCGAACGAACAGAATTCCGAATGGGGAATTGAAACACTGTTTGTCGTGCATTTTCTAAAGGGGATAACATAGTCCGAACGAACAGAATTCCGAATGGGGAATTGAAACAACGATGTGTTGGCAGAAGACCGGGTCGTCGCCATTGAGTCCGAACGAACAGAATTCCGAATGGGGAATTGAAACCTTGAAGAAAAAGCCTAACAACCCGCGCCGCATCAGCAGTCCGAACGAACAGAATTCCGAATGGGGAATTGAAACAAGCCCTATGATGTGCGAGTCCGCGACTTGACGAAGTCCGAACGAACAGAATTCCGAATGGGGAATTGAAACACGCTCTCAGGGTATAAACACTCGTGGGGGTGCAAATAGTCCGAACGAACAGAATTCCGAATGGGGAATTGAAACGTAGATACGCATAAACGGGAACAGGCGTCCCAACAGGGTCCGAACGAACAGAATTCCGAATGGGGAATTGAAACTTTAACTTGCTAAATGCCTACACAAAAACGGACGTCGCGTCCGAACGAACAGAATTCCGAATGGGGAATTGAAACAAACAGACGGGGTGAAGTTTGACATCGGCGCTTTATGTCGTCCGAACGAACAGAATTCCGAATGGGGAATTGAAACCGTCGTTCATCACGGCCACCCCGTTGCCGAGGTTGTCGGGTCCGAACGAACAGAATTCCGAATGGGGAATTGAAACGGGCATATTATGGCATCACTCCTGAATGTACAATAAGCGTCCGAACGAACAGAATTCCGAATGGGGAATTGAAACAGCCTGCTTCGTAGCGGCGGGCTTCCTGCCATTGCTGTCCGAACGAACAGAATTCCGAATGGGGAATTGAAACCTTTAGATGTCCATTAAGAGCCGGAACACTCTTGCGCGTCCGAACGAACAGAATTCCGAATGGGGAATTGAAACTAAGTACCACATCATCGAACTGACGTACTCCACGAGTCCGAACGAACAGAATTCCGAATGGGGAATTGAAACGGATAAGATCGGGCGCCACCCATTCACGCAGAATGAAGTCCGAACGAACAGAATTCCGAATGGGGAATTGAAACCTGGATAGCTTGCATTGCTCCATCCTGGCGCACGGGGGTCCGAACGAACAGAATTCCGAATGGGGAATTGAAACCTTCGAGTGACTGCACGAAGCGCATCACGCTCCTGGTAGTCCGAACGAACAGAATTCCGAATGGGGAATTGAAACTTCTGGGAGATCATTAACGAGCAGGACTGCCAAAGCGTCCGAACGAACAGAATTCCGAATGGGGAATTGAAACGTCGCGCCACTGCGGGCCGTCTAGCAACGCGTCGTACAGTCCGAACGAACAGAATTCCGAATGGGGAATTGAAACTGAACTTGGCGCGGATTGCGGCCTCGAACATCGGCAGGGTCCGAACGAACAGAATTCCGAATGGGGAATTGAAACCGACCAACATGGCACGAAAGAGGGTTTGACGTACACGAGTCCGAACGAACAGAATTCCGAATGGGGAATTGAAACAGCACCCCATACGTAGACACGCAAGCGGGCCGCGCAGTCCGAACGAACAGAATTCCGAATGGGGAATTGAAACGGATTGATTGCCCGACCCGGACACGGCAAAAGCTCATGTCCGAACGAACAGAATTCCGAATGGGGAATTGAAACGAGCTACTCAAGCAGTGGGGGCAGACGTTATGAGTGGTCCGAACGAACAGAATTCCGAATGGGGAATTGAAACATCGAGAGCGCGCTTGGTATTTTGCGCGGCCATAGCGGTCCGAACGAACAGAATTCCGAATGGGGAATTGAAACACAGGTGGCGCTGGCATACATTACTCCGACTGCAAGCCGTCCGAACGAACAGAATTCCGAATGGGGAATTGAAACGTCAATCCGCCCCACCTCCAACGTTATCCCGTCGCTGGGTCCGAACGAACAGAATTCCGAATGGGGAATTGAAACGTTGATACCCGCCGCCCGTACCATCCGCACTACCAGGCGTCCGAACGAACAGAATTCCGAATGGGGAATTGAAACTTATCGCTGGACGTGCATCCCGACAACTCTAACATTGTGTCCGAACGAACAGAATTCCGAATGGGGAATTGAAACAGGCTTGCAATGGCTTGAAGGACTAGAAGACGACATTGTCCGAACGAACAGAATTCCGAATGGGGAATTGAAACGGCGCGGGTACGCGTATTTGTAGACGGGCAACAAGTTGGTCCGAACGAACAGAATTCCGAATGGGGAATTGAAACTATGGCTATGCCAAAAGCATATACAAACAACCCGCGAGGTCCGAACGAACAGAATTCCGAATGGGGAATTGAAACACGGCGAATGGCGCGAGTTTCTAGCCACGCAAAACAGTGTCCGAACGAACAGAATTCCGAATGGGGAATTGAAACTTTCCACAGATACAACGAGCAGGAAAAACCACCTTGGTCCGAACGAACAGAATTCCGAATGGGGAATTGAAACGTTATTAAGTGGGCATTCAATACGAATGTCCACAATGGAGTCCGAACGAACAGAATTCCGAATGGGGAATTGAAACATACTCCTGAGTAAAACCTGCTTTCCCACGCCGAAATGTCCGAACGAACAGAATTCCGAATGGGGAATTGAAACGTTTCCTCTGCGCCAACAGTTTTAATTATCCTGGGGGGTCCGAACGAACAGAATTCCGAATGGGGAATTGAAACATAGCAACGATCTAAGAGACCCAAAGGAGATAAATCGTCCGAACGAACAGAATTCCGAATGGGGAATTGAAACAGTCGCAACGGCTTTCCAATCGAGGACGTGTGGCTGAGTCCGAACGAACAGAATTCCGAATGGGGAATTGAAACTCATATCCTTCGGCATGCGCATGTATTCCTGAAGCAGTCCGAACGAACAGAATTCCGAATGGGGAATTGAAACAATATTTCCAACCAACGCTATCTTTGGGGCGGCCACGCGTCCGAACGAACAGAATTCCGAATGGGGAATTGAAACAATTACGTACATTTCTGCTTATCACCTCCTCTATAATCGTCCGAACGAACAGAATTCCGAATGGGGAATTGAAACATCCAGGACACAACCCAACGAGCCAACCAAACCACAGGGTCCGAACGAACAGAATTCCGAATGGGGAATTGAAACTGGTCTGTCAAGTTCGATTGGCAGGCCCGCCTCTCGCGTCCGAACGAACAGAATTCCGAATGGGGAATTGAAACCACCCCGAATGTGCATCCGCACCCCGACGATCAGCCGTCCGAACGAACAGAATTCCGAATGGGGAATTGAAACTGGCGGCTAGAACGCAACCCGGAGATGCGCGTCATCATGTCCGAACGAACAGAATTCCGAATGGGGAATTGAAACGAGTGGGATTATTTCCCTAGGGTGCCTTTTCCTGTTTCGTCCGAACGAACAGAATTCCGAATGGGGAATTGAAACCGGCGGTTGGATGGGCACAACACGCGGAACAGGACGCGTCCGAACGAACAGAATTCCGAATGGGGAATTGAAACAAAGCAGCCCAACCAGATTAAACGCCCGACCTGCCCGTCCGAACGAACAGAATTCCGAATGGGGAATTGAAACGACCCCGGCCAGGTTGGCCCCGGCCAGGTTGGCCCCGCGTCCGAACGAACAGAATTCCGAATGGGGAATTGAAACCGCGCAAATGACCTTCCTAGATCAAGAAATCCTGGGCGTCCGAACGAACAGAATTCCGAATGGGGAATTGAAACTTGAATGGCCGTGCGGGTCTTCCCCAGTCCCATGTCCAGTCCGAACGAACAGAATTCCGAATGGGGAATTGAAACTTTCTTGCCGTTCTCGTTCCACACACAGCGCAGCGGGTCCGAACGAACAGAATTCCGAATGGGGAATTGAAACCCCAGTAGTACGCCCCGCCCGGTAGTACCTGCACAAGTCCGAACGAACAGAATTCCGAATGGGGAATTGAAACCGATGGGCTGCGATTCCAGCATGGCGGCGATGTTGCGATCCGAACGAACAGAATTCCGAATGGGGAATTGAAACAAAGCAGCCCAACCAGATTAAACGCCCGACCTGCCCGTCCGAACGAACAGAATTCCGAATGGGGAATTGAAACATACTGTACCGTCTATGGCACACATTAACCTAAATTAGTCCGAACGAACAGAATTCCGAATGGGGAATTGAAACGACCCCGGCCAGGTTGGCCCCGGCCAGGTTGGCCCCGCGTCCGAACGAACAGAATTCCGAATGGGGAATTGAAACCGCGCAAATGACCTTCCTAGATCAAGAAATCCTGGGCGTCCGAACGAACAGAATTCCGAATGGGGAATTGAAACTTGAATGGCCGTGCGGGTCTTCCCCAGTCCCATGTCCAGTCCGAACGAACAGAATTCCGAATGGGGAATTGAAACTTTCTTGCCGTTCTCGTTCCACACACAGCGCAGCGGGTCCGAACGAACAGAATTCCGAATGGGGAATTGAAACCCCAGTAGTACGCCCCGCCCGGTAGTACCTGCACAAGTCCGAACGAACAGAATTCCGAATGGGGAATTGAAACATTTAGCAATGATAATTCTAGCTTGTTCTACCAGACGTCCGAACGAACAGAATTCCGAATGGGGAATTGAAACGAGCAGAATCTCATCGATGAAGAAATCGATTCCCCCAGTCCGAACGAACAGAATTCCGAATGGGGAATTGAAACGGCGCGGAAGCCGCCGCGATGAACTTCTCCACCGGCGAGTCCGAACGAACAGAATTCCGAATGGGGAATTGAAACGTTGGCGGCTTGGAAAATAGGCGTATCGAGTAGGAAGATGTCCGAACGAACAGAATTCCGAATGGGGAATTGAAACTACATAGTGTAAACATCCCGCTTACAGCACGTTTACGTCCGAACGAACAGAATTCCGAATGGGGAATTGAAACGTCACCAAAGTTATTGATGACACTCTTCTTACCATAGGGTCCGAACGAACAGAATTCCGAATGGGGAATTGAAACACGGGTTATGACGGGCATCGAGACAGGCGGCGCAGGCAGTCCGAACGAACAGAATTCCGAATGGGGAATTGAAACTAAGCTACTGGCGTCATTCTCCCAACAGCGCCAGCAGGTCCGAACGAACAGAATTCCGAATGGGGAATTGAAACAGGGATGCCCGCCTGCACCAGCGGCCCTTCCAGGTAGTCCGAACGAACAGAATTCCGAATGGGGAATTGAAACCCTCGAAATCATCGGGCCGGGCGATCCGCTCGGTCCGTCCGAACGAACAGAATTCCGAATGGGGAATTGAAACACAACTTCAACGATGTGGCAGATTTTAGCGCATTAGAGTCCGAACGAACAGAATTCCGAATGGGGAATTGAAACTCACAAGATATAGAAGCAAGGCTAAAACAGTTACAGACGTCCGAACGAACAGAATTCCGAATGGGGAATTGAAACAGCATTCTCGACATCCCGGCGTCCAGCGAGGCGCTGCTGTCCGAACGAACAGAATTCCGAATGGGGAATTGAAACTAACAAATCAGCTTTCCAATGCACCATCAACAAAAGTCCGAACGAACAGAATTCCGAATGGGGAATTGAAACGAACATACAATCTTTGAAGTGCTTTTCAGCAGTCTGTCCGAACGAACAGAATTCCGAATGGGGAATTGAAACTTCGAGGAGCGTCAGGCGCGCGTCGTCCACGTAGGCGTGTCCGAACGAACAGAATTCCGAATGGGGAATTGAAACTGGATGTTATTGTTGAAGCAATCCAACACGCCATTCATGGTCCGAACGAACAGAATTCCGAATGGGGAATTGAAACTACCATATACCGAACATCCCTATTCCACGATCCCTAAGTCCGAACGAACAGAATTCCGAATGGGGAATTGAAACAACCAAGAAAACAACATCATCAGGAACCCCATCCATGTCCGAACGAACAGAATTCCGAATGGGGAATTGAAACGATCGCTATCCCATCACGTTCTCCGTAATGTGCCCAGTCCGAACGAACAGAATTCCGAATGGGGAATTGAAACACGATCACCCTGATCGGCACAGTCACCAAAGACCTCGTCCGAACGAACAGAATTCCGAATGGGGAATTGAAACTCCGACCAGTGTGGTTGTGAATGTACGCTATACGGCTGTCCGAACGAACAGAATTCCGAATGGGGAATTGAAACTTAGGGAGCCTGAACCTGGCGGGGATGCTGACAAAGACGTCCGAACGAACAGAATTCCGAATGGGGAATTGAAACAGACAAGTCCTTCGTCACCGTGCCGGTCAGGGTGATGAAGTCCGAACGAACAGAATTCCGAATGGGGAATTGAAACGGATAATCATTCAGCATACCCCACCTCCCGTAGCCAGCCGTCCGAACGAACAGAATTCCGAATGGGGAATTGAAACTAAAACTCATAAGAACTCTCAGTGGGATCAGCAAAGTCCGAACGAACAGAATTCCGAATGGGGAATTGAAACATTCAATAGAAAGGATATGGGATAATGACAGATTGGAGTCCGAACGAACAGAATTCCGAATGGGGAATTGAAACGTACACATAACCGTATTGGCTGCGCCAACTCTCATGTCCGAACGAACAGAATTCCGAATGGGGAATTGAAACGATCTATTAGCCGATAGCAGCCAGGGCCACTGCCAGGTCCGAACGAACAGAATTCCGAATGGGGAATTGAAACCGCTCCCTCGGCAATGACGAAGGCGCTGGCCGTGTTGGTCCGAACGAACAGAATTCCGAATGGGGAATTGAAACATTGACGAAGGGCCGGTCTGTTCCGTCGTCCCATAGGCAGTCCGAACGAACAGAATTCCGAATGGGGAATTGAAACGATCGCAGCGCTTCGTCGATACTTTGCCCGTCCTTTAGGTCCGAACGAACAGAATTCCGAATGGGGAATTGAAACTTGACCTCGGCCACTATCGAAGCCTTTGCCGGGCTGGAGTCCGAACGAACAGAATTCCGAATGGGGAATTGAAACTCCTCAACAATGCCTGGAACGCGGCGCAGATCAACCAGTCCGAACGAACAGAATTCCGAATGGGGAATTGAAACTTTTTACCCTGAATCTACAGCGAAACGGTGGGCAAAGTCCGAACGAACAGAATTCCGAATGGGGAATTGAAACCGAGGCTCATAGTTCTCCATTGTCCTGGTAGAGCATAAGTCCGAACGAACAGAATTCCGAATGGGGAATTGAAACAAACAATGGCCGAGTCTCGGCGTGCGCACTAAAAACGTCCGAACGAACAGAATTCCGAATGGGGAATTGAAACAACGCGAACGCGCGCGGCTCGATGTCCAACACATCCGTCCGAACGAACAGAATTCCGAATGGGGAATTGAAACGATCGCAGCGCTTCGTCGATACTTTGCCCGTCCTTTAGGTCCGAACGAACAGAATTCCGAATGGGGAATTGAAACTTGACCTCGGCCACTATCGAAGCCTTTGCCGGGCTGGAGTCCGAACGAACAGAATTCCGAATGGGGAATTGAAACGGAGATACACCAATAGCTATAGCACTGTTAGCACCAGTCCGAACGAACAGAATTCCGAATGGGGAATTGAAACGTGCGATATGGATAGCCGTATTCGTCCAGGCGCAACACAAACGTCCGAACGAACAGAATTCCGAATGGGGAATTGAAACCTGGGACTTTGCCTCTACCGAGCAGGCCGGTGACTGGAGTCCGAACGAACAGAATTCCGAATGGGGAATTGAAACATTGCGAACTACCACATTTCCCCGACCGGCAAAAATGTCCGAACGAACAGAATTCCGAATGGGGAATTGAAACAACAACTGATCGACGGGAAGCTGCTGCTGAACCACGTCCGAACGAACAGAATTCCGAATGGGGAATTGAAACAGGCGCTTGGCTTTATCATCAAAGCCATTGCCGGGAGTCCGAACGAACAGAATTCCGAATGGGGAATTGAAACGTGACAATTGCATGTCGATCGCACTCATCACATCCCACGTCCGAACGAACAGAATTCCGAATGGGGAATTGAAACGGCGAGACGATGGGCGCTGTCGCCGGTCTCCGCGCCGTCCGAACGAACAGAATTCCGAATGGGGAATTGAAACAAAGCGGTGATCGAGCACCCGGAGAAGGACAGGAGGTCCGAACGAACAGAATTCCGAATGGGGAATTGAAACTGGCTCTCCACGTTGGCGATCAGCGATGCCTTGGGCGAGTCCGAACGAACAGAATTCCGAATGGGGAATTGAAACGGCGCATCTGTGGGACGCCTAGCCATTGCGCATCAAGTGTCCGAACGAACAGAATTCCGAATGGGGAATTGAAACTGGTCAAGGTAGACTTGACGCCACTCGACCTGGTAAAGTCCGAACGAACAGAATTCCGAATGGGGAATTGAAACCCACCCACCCCTACACCGGCGGCGCGCAGCCCCCCGCGTCCGAACGAACAGAATTCCGAATGGGGAATTGAAACTTCCATAACCTTTGCCTCCGTAACTGTATGCTACTTATGTCCGAACGAACAGAATTCCGAATGGGGAATTGAAACTCCACGATGACGTGGACGTTCGCCGCCCGCGCCATCTGGTCCGAACGAACAGAATTCCGAATGGGGAATTGAAACATCCCGGATAACCACAGCGAAGCGATCAGGCACACCAGCGGTCCGAACGAACAGAATTCCGAATGGGGAATTGAAACAGGCCACGAGGGGTACACCATCTCTACCCCGTAGCGAGTCCGAACGAACAGAATTCCGAATGGGGAATTGAAACATCAACTTGGAGGGCCTCGCCGCGCAAGAATTGGTCGTCCGAACGAACAGAATTCCGAATGGGGAATTGAAACATTGCCGAACGCTTGGGTCTTGACCCCTTCCGCCTTGGTCCGAACGAACAGAATTCCGAATGGGGAATTGAAACATCGACACCACCGTTTAACTCCCCGCCAGATGAACCGTCCGAACGAACAGAATTCCGAATGGGGAATTGAAACCGGGCTGCCATGCGCCCTTGCAGCGTCATCTGCGAGGTCCGAACGAACAGAATTCCGAATGGGGAATTGAAACACCACTTTGGATCAAAAGGTCATAGCCGACGACATCGTGTCCGAACGAACAGAATTCCGAATGGGGAATTGAAACTGGTCGGTACAGCGATGCGGAGACGCTGCGCATTGAGGTCCGAACGAACAGAATTCCGAATGGGGAATTGAAACGGCAATGGCATCGTCACACTCCACGGCAAAGCCTTCAGTCCGAACGAACAGAATTCCGAATGGGGAATTGAAACTTCGTTCAATTCGTCAGGCAGTCCCCAGGCCGCCCTAGTCCGAACGAACAGAATTCCGAATGGGGAATTGAAACTCCCCTTCGGCGGGATAGGTAGGCAGGCGGGGCAGCGTCCGAACGAACAGAATTCCGAATGGGGAATTGAAACTCACCGACGCCGATTTTATTGTTTTGGCCGTCTATTGTCCGAACGAACAGAATTCCGAATGGGGAATTGAAACGATCTGCCTGAGCGGGTAGACCTCACCTCACCGGAAGGGTCCGAACGAACAGAATTCCGAATGGGGAATTGAAACTGACGATTCAAGCCTACACTCCGATCAACGATTGTTTGTCCGAACGAACAGAATTCCGAATGGGGAATTGAAACACTCCCCAGCTCCTCACCCTGAAAGACCACTTCCCGGGTCCGAACGAACAGAATTCCGAATGGGGAATTGAAACGCCAATACTATAGTCCCTGACGCGAGCGCCGCCGAAGGTCCGAACGAACAGAATTCCGAATGGGGAATTGAAACCAGCGCATAGGGATGGACGCCGGGGCTGCGGCAACGGAGTCCGAACGAACAGAATTCCGAATGGGGAATTGAAACACGCTGGCGGCGGACGTGAGCGACTTCGCCGGGACGGGTCCGAACGAACAGAATTCCGAATGGGGAATTGAAACACAGATACAGTGATAGTCGTACACGGCAAGCGGGGCATGTCCGAACGAACAGAATTCCGAATGGGGAATTGAAACTGCCGGAAGACGCTAATCAGTTTTGCCACGTCGTCCCGCGTCCGAACGAACAGAATTCCGAATGGGGAATTGAAACAACACCTGGAACCTGCAAATTGACGACACGGCCAGCAGTCCGAACGAACAGAATTCCGAATGGGGAATTGAAACTTTACAAGGGACAACCAAGCCAGCACGGGTTTAGCCGTCCGAACGAACAGAATTCCGAATGGGGAATTGAAACAAAAGAATTTACAACTATAACAGCAATCCGGCTATATTGTCCGAACGAACAGAATTCCGAATGGGGAATTGAAACTCATAAATCTATAGGGGAAGGCGCGCAGGTTGAGGTTGGTCCGAACGAACAGAATTCCGAATGGGGAATTGAAACAGATGGTGACCACGCCGTATGCACGGGTGAGTGTCGGTCCGAACGAACAGAATTCCGAATGGGGAATTGAAACTATTTCCAATCCACACGCGGCGGCGTGCAGCGCGTCGTCCGAACGAACAGAATTCCGAATGGGGAATTGAAACGTTGATGTAGCTGTCCTTCAAGTGCGTGATGACCATGGTCCGAACGAACAGAATTCCGAATGGGGAATTGAAACATCAGGGACATAGGCCATTTGCACGCGGGCATCCGTGTCCGAACGAACAGAATTCCGAATGGGGAATTGAAACCCAAGCCTGCAACCGCTGGAAGTCTGACCGCATGATGTCCGAACGAACAGAATTCCGAATGGGGAATTGAAACACTCGTGCTCCATCGCCCAATACAAGTTCTCGTACGTCCGAACGAACAGAATTCCGAATGGGGAATTGAAACGCTATCATTAGCGCCGCGACCGGCAGCGGCAAAACAAGTCCGAACGAACAGAATTCCGAATGGGGAATTGAAACCCGCGCATTTGAATTGCGGTGCATTTCCAATGTCGGGTCCGAACGAACAGAATTCCGAATGGGGAATTGAAACCGACCACTGCCCTATCCGTGCAATCTCCACAGATGACCCGAGTCCGAACGAACAGAATTCCGAATGGGGAATTGAAACGTTCCGTAGTACATACGCATCGAACCCGCGCCCACGTCCGAACGAACAGAATTCCGAATGGGGAATTGAAACTTATCGAAGCGCGCTATCCCCAAACGCTCTAGCTCTAGTCCGAACGAACAGAATTCCGAATGGGGAATTGAAACAGCGTGCGCCAGGGCTGCACGTCGTAGCCCCGTGGCGTCCGAACGAACAGAATTCCGAATGGGGAATTGAAACCTGCATAAAGCCGGGGCCGTCGCCGCCTTTCATATCGAGTCCGAACGAACAGAATTCCGAATGGGGAATTGAAACGGCTACAAGATGCAGATGAACGACGTAGCGGCGGCGATGTCCGAACGAACAGAATTCCGAATGGGGAATTGAAACTTGTACGACGAAGACGAACAGGGCGACCTCATTCCCTGGGTCCGAACGAACAGAATTCCGAATGGGGAATTGAAACCACCGTTCAGCTTTGCAGTAATGGCACGCCAGTCAGTGGTCCGAACGAACAGAATTCCGAATGGGGAATTGAAACTATGGTGATGGGGTATTCGGGCATCCGGCTTGGCCTGTCCGAACGAACAGAATTCCGAATGGGGAATTGAAACATGGTTATGCTGCGACATATAGAGGAACGCAGTATATGTCCGAACGAACAGAATTCCGAATGGGGAATTGAAACATACTGCGTAAACTTCACGTAACGGTTTGCCAGATTGTGTCCGAACGAACAGAATTCCGAATGGGGAATTGAAACTGGAAAATTGGAACGCAGAACGGCGGCGATAACGCTTAGTCCGAACGAACAGAATTCCGAATGGGGAATTGAAACACCACCCAGATCACGGCGATAAAACCGCCGACTATCGCGTCCGAACGAACAGAATTCCGAATGGGGAATTGAAACATTAGGAATAATAGAACTGTATGGTAGCGTGCTTGATGTCCGAACGAACAGAATTCCGAATGGGGAATTGAAACGGAGCAAGGCGAAGCGCAACGTCGCCAAGCCTATCTGAGTCCGAACGAACAGAATTCCGAATGGGGAATTGAAACACACATTCGGGCCTGATGACCGCCAAGCCTACATCGACGTCCGAACGAACAGAATTCCGAATGGGGAATTGAAACCGTCTTGATTTGGCTTTTGACGATAAGCCTTTGGATGGTGTCCGAACGAACAGAATTCCGAATGGGGAATTGAAACCCCGCTTCTTCTGCCCGATGCTAGAAGCCCACCTTGTCCGAACGAACAGAATTCCGAATGGGGAATTGAAACCTACTGCCCGACCTGAGAGAATGACGGCGCAAGACCACGTCCGAACGAACAGAATTCCGAATGGGGAATTGAAACATATCATTTAACTTTGGCATTGGTCACTATCATATAATGTCCGAACGAACAGAATTCCGAATGGGGAATTGAAACCTGGACTGGAACGGCAACGCGATGGACGGCACAGGGTCCGAACGAACAGAATTCCGAATGGGGAATTGAAACACGCTTTATTATTATTTATAACAAAAAAGCCCGGCTGTCCGAACGAACAGAATTCCGAATGGGGAATTGAAACGAAATTCTGGGAATCGCCCCCGCGGTCGCTGGCGAAGTCCGAACGAACAGAATTCCGAATGGGGAATTGAAACCTCGCAGAACGGGAAAAGCGCGATCCACGCCGACAAGGTCCGAACGAACAGAATTCCGAATGGGGAATTGAAACCGTACTGCTTGAGCTTACCCCATCCCTTTTCGCGCGTCCGAACGAACAGAATTCCGAATGGGGAATTGAAACGTCAGTAGCACGCACCATCACGCCGACGGTACGTTCAGTCCGAACGAACAGAATTCCGAATGGGGAATTGAAACTTCACAAGCCGTGTGCCGGTCAAAGTCATACGGGCAGTCCGAACGAACAGAATTCCGAATGGGGAATTGAAACGGATAGCCAGTGAGTCCTTGTGTCCTGCCTGGACTCGTCCGAACGAACAGAATTCCGAATGGGGAATTGAAACGACAACTGAAATCAAGAACAGCACAGACGCAATGAAGTCCGAACGAACAGAATTCCGAATGGGGAATTGAAACAACCAGATCGTGAAGCGCCAGGCGCGACGCGCCGGGGTCCGAACGAACAGAATTCCGAATGGGGAATTGAAACGGCGCTCGCAAGCTGCGGAGCGTGAAGCGGAAGCGCGTCCGAACGAACAGAATTCCGAATGGGGAATTGAAACAGGTCGGAGAAATCAGTCAATGGCAACTCGAATTCACCGTGTCCGAACGAACAGAATTCCGAATGGGGAATTGAAACATTGCTATCATTGCACGCCTGGCCGTAACGTACATCCCGTCCGAACGAACAGAATTCCGAATGGGGAATTGAAACTGTAACAATGGGCTTTCTGGATTTTGGCGCGCTCATTCGTCCGAACGAACAGAATTCCGAATGGGGAATTGAAACAATATGACAGAACTGCATCACAATCTGGCAAAGTACGTCCGAACGAACAGAATTCCGAATGGGGAATTGAAACTTTACCTCCGTAAGTTATTAGTGAATCAGATTAGGCAGTCCGAACGAACAGAATTCCGAATGGGGAATTGAAACAGCCAAAAGCAAGCCAAAGACTACAATCTTGGAGGCTTGGTCCGAACGAACAGAATTCCGAATGGGGAATTGAAACTGTCATCTGAATGACATAAGCGACATCTTTGCGCCGTCCGAACGAACAGAATTCCGAATGGGGAATTGAAACAATCTCGCCATCTTCCAGGAACTCCCCGCCCAAGTAGGTCCGAACGAACAGAATTCCGAATGGGGAATTGAAACAGATGCACGACGCCATTATCACCATAACGCCGCAAGGCGTCCGAACGAACAGAATTCCGAATGGGGAATTGAAACTTGCGCTGATAGTCTTATTCTTTTTTGTGGTAGTTCTGGTCCGAACGAACAGAATTCCGAATGGGGAATTGAAACGTGACAATTGCATGTCGATCGCACTCATCACATCCCACGTCCGAACGAACAGAATTCCGAATGGGGAATTGAAACGGCGAGACGATGGGCGCTGTCGCCGGTCTCCGCGCCGTCCGAACGAACAGAATTCCGAATGGGGAATTGAAACCAGCGCGTCGTGGGCGATCTGCTCGCGCAAGCGAGCGAGTCCGAACGAACAGAATTCCGAATGGGGAATTGAAACGGCTAACGCATAATACTGCGCGGCCTTGCTATCGGCGTCCGAACGAACAGAATTCCGAATGGGGAATTGAAACCTGTTGCGCCGGGCCGCCTGGCGTTGGAGGCATTGCTGGGTCCGAACGAACAGAATTCCGAATGGGGAATTGAAACTGATATGACTATCCGCGTTTCCATCTTGCTCCTTTTGGTCCGAACGAACAGAATTCCGAATGGGGAATTGAAACACACGGCACAACCGCGCCGCATCCGATATGATACCCTGTCCGAACGAACAGAATTCCGAATGGGGAATTGAAACCGGCTGCAGGCCGAGGCCACCATTAACGCACGCTTCGTCCGAACGAACAGAATAACGAACAGAATTCCGAATGGGGAATTGAAACATAGCAAAATGGAGTCCTGGCCTTCGATAAACACGATGTCCGAACGAACAGAATTCCGAATGGGGAATTGAAACTCGGTCTCGCCGGTGAGATAGGGCGGCAGTTGCACGGTCCGAACGAACAGAATTCCGAATGGGGAATTGAAACATAGCGTCGTGAGCCGCACTACATCTTATGCACTGAGAGTCCGAACGAACAGAATTCCGAATGGGGAATTGAAACATCAGCATGAATTGTTCCAACACCTTGTCTTCAGTGTCCGAACGAACAGAATTCCGAATGGGGAATTGAAACCAAGTCGAAATACCTGTTTTGGTGGTGGGCATCGTGCGTCCGAACGAACAGAATTCCGAATGGGGAATTGAAACTACCAAATGATGATTGCCACGTAGGGTGCGGTTTTCAGTCCGAACGAACAGAATTCCGAATGGGGAATTGAAACCTAGATCAAGAGAACGACGGAATACACGCAATTGCGTCCGAACGAACAGAATTCCGAATGGGGAATTGAAACGTGAAGGACAGGAGCACGCGCTGCCCGCGACCGGGGCGTCCGAACGAACAGAATTCCGAATGGGGAATTGAAACGAGTAAGGTCTCGGTCAATCGCCCGCCGCGTGGGATGGTCCGAACGAACAGAATTCCGAATGGGGAATTGAAACTAGGCTTTCGCTAGGCACACCCGCGCCAGGGCATAGGGGTCCGAACGAACAGAATTCCGAATGGGGAATTGAAACCAATTTACATTGCGCCGTGTACCAGAGCGCATCAGCGTGTCCGAACGAACAGAATTCCGAATGGGGAATTGAAACAGCCGGCTGCGCGTCCAGATAGGCCGCCGCGCGTCGTCCGAACGAACAGAATTCCGAATGGGGAATTGAAACTCAGCAAGGCCAGCAAGTTCCCGCGCGCCGCTGCTCTGGTCCGAACGAACAGAATTCCGAATGGGGAATTGAAACGACGCACAGCCACCTTCCCGCGCACCCGCCTGACCCCCGTCCGAACGAACAGAATTCCGAATGGGGAATTGAAACCGTAGCAGGTGCGCGCACACCCGCGCCAGCCCCTCAAGTCCGAACGAACAGAATTCCGAATGGGGAATTGAAACTGCTAATTCGCTACCGATGCGTCCATCTGTACTTGTCCGAACGAACAGAATTCCGAATGGGGAATTGAAACTGTTGATTGTGGCGCTGACGGTGGCGCGCACCGCCGAGTCCGAACGAACAGAATTCCGAATGGGGAATTGAAACAGGGAATGAGGAATTGCGCGGCGTCCGGCGCTTGAGTCCGAACGAACAGAATTCCGAATGGGGAATTGAAACGCGTCGATGAGTATACGCGGGCCCTCAGCAAAATGGAGTCCGAACGAACAGAATTCCGAATGGGGAATTGAAACCACGCGGGTCAGCGGGGTCTTCTACGCGGAAGGCGGGTCCGAACGAACAGAATTCCGAATGGGGAATTGAAACATCCTCATCCCATTCTGCCAGCGTAGCGTGCGCGCGTCCGAACGAACAGAATTCCGAATGGGGAATTGAAACGGCTCGTTCTCCGTTCGGCTCCCACCGCGCCGGGTCGTCCGAACGAACAGAATTCCGAATGGGGAATTGAAACCCCAGGTCGCCACATTTCCCGCCGCGTAGGCATTTGTGTCCGAACGAACAGAATTCCGAATGGGGAATTGAAACCGCAACTGCCCGCAATTCTCCGGGACATCCTGCTTACGTCCGAACGAACAGAATTCCGAATGGGGAATTGAAACCGTGCCTTCGACCAGGTGTTTCTTGAACCCGCGCACATGTCCGAACGAACAGAATTCCGAATGGGGAATTGAAACTCTCATCAGCGAGCGCGCAATAATCCCGATGCTGGAAGTCCGAACGAACAGAATTCCGAATGGGGAATTGAAACTGACGCCGCGCGCCCCGCGTCGGCTGCGACGCGCCACAGTCCGAACGAACAGAATTCCGAATGGGGAATTGAAACTCAACCAACAGCGACACCGTGGATGCGCTGCGGGGCGTCCGAACGAACAGAATTCCGAATGGGGAATTGAAACCTCAATCGGGCGGCCCCAGTCGTGGGCGCCGCTCCCCACGTCCGAACGAACAGAATTCCGAATGGGGAATTGAAACCCAGACAATGGCCCAAAAGAAGCAATGGCACTCCACAGTCCGAACGAACAGAATTCCGAATGGGGAATTGAAACATACAATATAGATATTGGACTTTTGACAACGTAAACTTGACTTGACTGACGTCGAGTTGAAGCAGAACCTTTACAAGTGAACAATCGAGCCTGAATCAGACAGTTGGGGCGGCTTTTTTACCCTTGATGATCACCTTGCAGCGTGGTCGCGGGGGCAAAGTCGTCCCTTTGCGCCGTCCCGGTGAATTTCCTCGGCGTTGGGGCGGGCAGGCCGGGGTCCCCAACTGAC
>Ga0208940_1000222_pt1 | contig 76544 bp, 57 predicted proteins | sample AD_JPNNA6_MetaG_FD_184445 | JGI IMG/M metagenome (GOLD analysis project Ga0208940, IMG submission 184445) | Active sludge microbial communities of municipal wastewater-treating anaerobic digesters from Japan - AD_JPNNA6_MetaG (SPAdes) (version 2) | ecosystem: Engineered > Bioreactor > Anaerobic... | reverse complement strand
CGAGAAACTAGTAGATCATTTGGTTTGGTTTAATACTTTAAAACCGCATAGTGGGTTAGGGAATTTGAGTCCGGTAGATTATTTACTTAAAAATCATCCCGAGTCCCATATGTATGTAACTTATACATTGTTTTGACAAGATATTTTTTGACTGATATAATGCCATGTGTTGGCCGGGATGTACACTTATTTTTAAGTGCGAGTAAGTATGATCTTTTTTTATGCGTATCATAAATATAAAGAATTTTCATATTTACTTTGTGTAGGAGTTTTTTGATCCTCAACTCCCTGATTGCGCTTGATGAAAATGCTCATCAGTAGTTTATTTGAAATATATCGAACATGGAAATAGCTATTGCTCCAGAGGTTATATTCAGTATTGGTGATTACGGAGTAACAAACTCTATGCTTTCTGCGGTTATTATCACTGTCTTGGTGCTTATACTTATTGTTGTTACTACTTTATCTATTTCGGCTTTTAAGCCGGGCAAAATTCAATTATTTTTTGAATATGTTATCTCAAGTTTAAGTGGTATTTCTGAATCAATGCTAGGTAAGGCTTCAAAAGCTTTATTCCCATTTCTCTTTACTTTTTTTATTATCGTTGTTCTATCAAACTGGTTCGGTTTGTTACCTTTTGTGGGTCCAATATCTGTAATCCATCATGAGCAGACTGAGGAAGTCTTTATATATCAACCAGATTCACAATCTGATACCGAATTTGTCACAGAAAATACTGGAGCAATAGATCATAAAGATAATATTTCTGATGAAGTAAGCGATTTTTCAAGTACTATTGAAAGTGCAGCAGAAACAGAGGTCCCAAAACTTACTGTAAAAGATTGTATTGCAAATCGAAATTGTTATTTAATGTTAGATGGTTCAATACAAGTTCATGAAAAAGCGTTTCCGTTTTTTAGAGCGCCGACTTCTGATGTTTCAGCAACAATTGCTCTAGCTTTGATATCGGTAATTGTTACTAATATATTGGGTTTTAATTTCAACGGTTTCAAATATATAAAAAAATATTTCAATTTTTCTAGTTTTGTTGATTTTGTCGTTGGGCTACTAGAATTAATTTCAGAAATAGGTAAGATTATTTCTTTCACTTTCAGGCTTTTTGGCAATATATTTGCTGGGGAAGTTTTACTACTTGTTGTTACATCTTTAAGCTTTGGTATTGCAACTTTGCCATTCATGGGACTTGAGGTATTTGTTGGGTTTATACAAGGTTTTGTTTTCTTTATGTTAACAACAGTTTTTATAGGTTTGTCGATAAGTCACGAACATTAGATTATTTGTTATGCTCGCTGATTTATTATGGAAAGAGAAGTTGCGGGTAGATAAGAGTAAGTATTATTTTTATCTGCTTACAATCCTGCGTAAGTAAGCAAACTATTTTTGCAGTACAAATGCAATATCAGTTTATTAGTCGCAGAGATATTAAATAATTTTTATTATTAAAAATATGGAAACAGAAGCAATACAATATATCGCTATGGCAATTGCAATAGCAGTCGGTGCTATTGGACCAGCTCTAAGTATTGGTAAAATCGGTGCAAAAGCAATGGAAGCATTAGGTAGAAATCCAGAAGCACAAGGTGCAATCCGTACAAACATGATTTTGGTAGTAGCTTTTACAGAGGCTATCGCTATCTATGCATTGGTTGTTGTCCTTATAATCAAGTTCGTTTAGTACTTAACTTTTTGTAGGAGTAACAAGATGGAATTACCACTAGGTATAAACTTGGTCAACATTGTGATTTACATAGTGCTTTTTACAGTACTTTATTTAGCATTGGCAAAATTTCTATTTCCTGCCTTAGACAATGCGATGAAAAAAAGACAAGAAGTTATCGATAAATCGCTTGAAGATGCCAAAAAGGCGGAAGACGCTCTGTTGCAAGTTGATGTTAAAATTAAACAGACTGAGGTTGAGGCAAAAGAATTGGTTAATAGTGCACACAAGGTTGGTAAAGATGAAGCATCACAGATTATCGAAGAAGCTAAATTAGAAGCTCAGTCGATAGTTGACCGTGCAAAACAGAAAGCCGATCAGTATATGTTAGATGCCCAAAATCAAATAGATAAGATTGTTGAAGCTCGAGTCAGAGAGGTACTAAAAAATTCTTGGACCGATAAATCCGTGAATAACGATGAAATTGCAAAAGCGATTGCTAAGTTAAAGCAAGTAAATAATTAATATAATTAGACAATTTGATGTATAAAGATAATGCAAGTATTTCTGCAGCACAGATCTATATTAAGATTAGGTACATGAAAAATCTTTCAGCTGACGATGCTGTACAATTGCTACTTACTGTTTTTGCAAAGCTTGAGTCAGCAAAGGCTTCAGATGTATTGCAGATGTATAATAATATTATTTCAGGTACTGTTAAGGTTGTTGAAGTTCTTACCGCAAAAGAACTTAGCGCCGAGGAAAAATTAAAAGCTGAGGGCGATGTTGTAAAAAACTTTGGCGATGAGACTATAGCTATTTTCCATATCGATCAAAATATGTTAGGTGGAGTAATTATTAGGTGTGGTGATTACATAGTTGATCACTCAATCAAGAGTGAAATTGAGAAGGTTGAAATCTAAGTCAGTATTTCGAAAATCTCAAATCAGTACATCCTGGCCATTAGATCAGATAATTAATTGTGTGATAAAAAGATTTAAAATAAATTAGTATCAAGTATATGTCAGAAGTAAAAAATATCGGTATTGTAACAGAAGTACGTGACGGTATAGTAGTCGCATCTGGTTTATCAGGAGTAGGTTACAATGAGATGGTGGAAGTACATACTACCTCTGGTGAATTGGTTTCAGGCTTGGCTTTGAATCTTGAGGAAGCATCTACAGGTATAGTTATTTTAGGTGATTTTTCAAAAATCAAAGAAGGTGATCAGATAACAAGTACAGGTAAACAATTATCAATAAATGTTTCAGAAGAGATCTTAGGACATATTATAAATCCATTGGGCAAAAATCTTAAAGGAGACATGGACTTTGTTGTCAAAAATGGTGAGGAAATGTTACTTGATAGAATTGCGCCTGGTATCATCGATAGAAAAAATGTTAATAATGAGAAACTCTTTACGACAGGCATTATGGCAATTGACGCTTTGATCCCAATTGGTCGTGGACAGAGAGAGCTAATTATCGGTGATAGACAAACTGGTAAAACATCAGTTGTAATGCCAATAATAGTTAATCAAAAAGGTAAAGATATCGTTTGTATTTATGTCGCGATAGGTAAAAAGTCATCTCAAATTGCAAATATCAGATCAAAACTTGAAAAATTGGGTTGCCTAGGTTATACAGTTATAGTTTCGGCAAACGCTTCGGATCCTGCAGCTATGCAATATATTGCTCCATATGCAGGTTGCGCGATAGGTGAATATTTCGCACAAAAAGGACAACACGCCTTGGTTATTTATGATGATTTGACAAAACATGCTTGGGCTTATCGTGAGATTTCTTTATTGCTTAAGCGTCCAGCAGGTCGAGAAGCGTATCCTGGAGATATCTTTTATCTCCACTCAAAACTACTCGAGAGAGCTGTACAGTTAAGCGACAAAAATGGAGGTGGTTCTTTGACTGCTTTGCCATTGGTTGAAACTCAAGCTGATGATGTGTCGGCATATATCCCAACAAATATTATTTCTATTACTGATGGTCAGATATACTTGAGTTCAGATCTTTTTAATGCTGGATATCGACCCGCAATTAATGTTGGTTTGTCAGTATCTCGTGTTGGTGGTTCTGCACAGATTAAAGCTATGAAAAAAGTCGCTGGTAGATTAAAATTAGATTTGGCTCAGACGAGAGAATTGCAGGTTTTTGCTCAATTTGGTTCAGATCTTGACGATGAGACAAAGCAAAAATTAGTTCGAGGTGAGCGATTATCTGAAATATTAAAACAAGATATATTAGATTTGTACGATCTTCCTTCACAGATAGCTATGATTTATGCAGCAACAAATGGTTATCTTGATAATGTCGAGTTAAAAGATATTAAAAGATGGAAAAAGAAGTTCCTTGAGTATTTTGCTCAGTCAGGCAAAGCGATTGTTAAAGCCATTGATGAGAGTCGAGATTTTACAGAAGAAACTGAAACATCATTAAAGCAAGTTTTAGAGCAATTTGTGCTTCCAGCTGATGAAACGGCAGAGCTTTCAATGAAACTAAAACAGTCTGCTAAGAAAGAGATATCGGATAACGGCACTAAGGAATAACCGAAAAGCAGATTTATAATTGAAACTTATATTTTATATACTTGATAATATAAAATATTAACCATTAAGTTCGAAAATCATTTTGAAAATACAAAACAATTTAAGAAACAAACAGTATGTCATCATTACGAGCATTAAAAAGAAGAATAACAACAGTAAAAAATACATCGCAAGTAACTAAGGCTATGCAGATGATTTCTGCATCAAAAATGCGAACAGCAGTACATTATGCTACTCAGACCGTTCCTTACACAAAAGCGATGTCAGAAATTATTTCAAAAATGGGTGATATCTCAGATTATCAAAGTGAATTAACATCAAAACCTGAAGTAGTAAAGAATATTTTGATCGTAATTATTGGTCAGAGTAGGGGATTTGTTGGCGGATTGGTAACTTTGCTCGCAAGTCATGTAGCAAAAAACTGTAAAGAAATTCGTGATGAATATCCAGATGCAACTATTTCAGCTTTGACTATACACCGTAAAGCCTTGAATATTGCTCAGTTGGCAGGACTTCAATCAAAATATCACTTTGCAAAATATTTCGATAAACCAAGTACAACTGTACTTTCACCAATCTATACAACGATTTTAAATGCCTACAAGTCGCACGAGTATGATGAGATATATATTTCGTATGTTCATTTCATCAACACTATGGTTCAAAAACCTTTCTTTACAAAATTACTTCCAATTGATTTAGATTATATTGCCGAACAAATTTCTACCAAAGGTAAAGTTGGAACTGCAAAAAAAGAATATGCAAATATACATACAGATACTCATAAAAGTAATGATAATCTTGAAAAAAATGAAAATACAGAAAAAATAGATAATAATGATCTAGTATTTGAACCAAGTAAAAAAAGTATTTTAGATTTTGTCCTACCTGAATTTTTTGAATCAGAAATATTGACTGCTGTTTTAGACTCAAACGCCTCTGAAGAATCGGCGCGTATGGTAGCTATGAAAAACGCAACAGAAAACGCGAAGGAATTAAGCAAAACATTGACATTGCAATATAATCAGTCCCGCCAAGCAAAGATTACAAGTGAGATACTTGAAGTAGCAAGCGGTTCTGTGATGATAAATGCAGAGCAATAACTAAATAATATAATAATGTAAAAAAATGAGTAGCAAATTAATAGGTAAAGTTATAAAAGTGATGAGTGCTGTTGTTGATGTAAAGTTTACAAACAATCTTCCTGAAATATATGAAGCACTAGAGTTAGAGATTAAGGGTAAAAAAGTTACTCTCGAAGTCGAACAGCATCTAGGTAATGGTGTAGTTAGATGTATAGCTATGGATGCAGTAGATGGATTGAAGAGAGGTACCGAAGTTGTATCTACTGGCCGTCCAATAGAAACGCCTGTTGGTAAAGAGGTATTAGGTAAAATATTTAATGTCTTGGGTAATCGGGTTGATGGAGGAGAAAACTTAGATGTAGAAAAATGGTCGATCCATCGTAAACCTCCTAAATTTGATGACCAATCTGATAAAATTGAATTCTTGGAAACTGGTATTAAGGTTATCGATCTGATTTGCCCATTTGTTAAAGGTGGTAAGATAGGTGTTTTTGGAGGAGCAGGTGTTGGTAAAACAGTTGTAATACAAGAGCTGATTTATAATATCGCTACAGCATATTCTGGATACTCAATATTTGCAGGTGTTGGTGAGCGTACAAGAGAAGGTACGGAATTGTACGGTGATATGAAGGAGAGTGGAGTTATAGAAAAAACTGCTATGGTTTTCGGTCAGATGAATGAACCTCCTGGTGTTCGTCTGAGGACAGCACTTACAGCATTGACCATGGCGGAATATTTTAGAGAAAAAGAGGGTAAAGATCTACTATTATTTATTGATAATATCTTTCGTTTTACTCAAGCAGGTTCTGAGGTCTCAGCTCTATTGGGTCGTATGCCATCAGCGGTTGGATATCAACCAACATTAGCAGATGAGTTAGGATATTTACAAGAAAGAATTACCTCAACAAATTTTGGTAGTGTTACGTCGGTTCAGGCGATCTATGTCCCAGCTGATGACTATACAGATCCAGCACCAACCGCAACATTCGCTCATCTTGATTCGACATTGGTCCTTGAAAGATCTCTTTCAGAGCAAGGGCTTTATCCTGCAGTCGATCCTTTGGCTTCAACTTCTACCGCTTTAACAGCAGATATTGTTGGTCAGAGGCATTATGAAGTAGCTCGTGGTGTACAAAAAGTATTACAAAGATATAAAGATTTGCAAGATATCATTGCAATATTAGGTATAGAAGAGTTATCTGATGAGGATAAAAGGACTGTTGCAAGAGCAAGAAAAATACAAAGATTTTTAACTCAACCTTTCCATGTCGCTGAGCATTATACAGGTAGGTCAGGTGAGCTTGTCAGTATCGAAGATAATATCAATGGATTTGCAAAAATACTTGATGGAGAACTCGACGAAATCCCTGAAACAGCCTTCTATATGAAGGGAAATATTGAGCAGGTTATCGAGTCATATAAAGAGAGTAAAACTAACTAATCTTTTTGCTATACTTTTTTTATGGAGTTAAAAATTATCTCACAAACAAAAGAGCTTTTTACTGGAGAAGTAGATTGGATAATGGCAAATACAGTTAAAGGGCAGATCCAAATCTTGCCAAACCATGTCAATATGGTCACCCAATTAGATATTGGTGAGATAAAGTACAAGCTTGAAGGTAAAACCGTTTCAGTCGCATCAAGTGGGGGGCTATTAGTTGTTAGAGAAAATAAAGTTATGATACTCGCTGATGAAGCATATTTATCTGAAGAATTAGCTTCACTAGATATTGATAATGTTATTAAGATGGCTGAAGAAAAGAAAGCATCTTTCACATTACCGGCTGAACTTATCCAAATCGAAAAACAGATTAGGTTTGAAAAGCTCAAGAAGAAGATGTCTGATAATCTTGGATAAAAGCTTTTTATTGATAGAAGCGAGAGAAGTCCCAATTGTGCTTGTAGATTACCAAGCTAAATTATACAATGTCACAGATTTCTGTTTAATGAGGATAACTAACTTGCTCTTTGTATGAAAACCCAGAGCTTACTCTGTGGAAAATATTTATTTATTTACAAATGAAACGAAAATCTAATGCTTGCTTTGGAGTAGGAGACTTTTATTTCTTAATTGCAACTTTATCTGTTGCGTAGAATTTCTTTTTCATCTGTTTACCAAACATCAATTCAGTCTGAGCTTGTATGAATGGTATAAATCCGAAAGTAAGCATGTTTATTGTGACAAGAGCAGTTTCAACAAATTCGATTATCCTTTGCCACCATTTATAATGCTTTGGTACAGGCATAAAATAATGTTTTAATAGAGCTATTGGTATATTCAAAAAGGTTACAAAAGTAAGTATATAGCTTATCGCAATAGGTAAATTGTAAGAAGCTGAACTTGAAGCAAACTCTTTACTAAAGAAATTGAGTAAGGGTAGAGCAAATGTAATCATATATACGACAGTCAAAAAAAGTATTTGATTATCTAATAGTTGCCAAAAAATTTCTAGCTTTTTAGGTAGAGGTATAGTTTTGTTGTATAACAAGGCAGCAATTGTACTTGGTAAAACGATGATACCCCAACCCCAACGGTGTTGCTGTTTGTACAATGAAACATGCGTTTTAACAACAGATTCGTTCTCGACTGCATCGGAATTAGTTGGTATATAAACCTCTTCACCTGAAAAATTCCCATCAAGACGGATCAATGCATTCCAGAAAAAAGTCGTATCATCTATGCCAACATCAGGTGCCCAATAACCGACTTTATGTACTGTCTCAAGATTTACGACATAAGAAGAAAATGTTTCTTTAGATTTTTTAGTCACAACCCAAGAGTGTGCAACAACCAAAGTTAATGTTGTAGAAAAAGTCCTTACTAGAGGAGGTACTCGCCAAAGATTATTGTTGAAAGCATGTATTGCTGTTGCATAAAACTTATTATCTCTCTCTTCGGAGGCGAAATATTTATGAGTTATTGCGGAAAGATATTTTGGATGAGGTCTAAGGTCACTATCACAGGTTATCAATAAATATTGTTGTTTGTTTTCTCCTCTTTTTTCGATCATTTTAACGAAATTACGAGTTGCCCAGTTGATATTCGCACCTTTAACTCCACTTACTTCACCCTCAATATTATTTGGGTGTACATAATGAATCATCTCTCTGAATTTATCACCAAATTCGTTTCGTAAAGTTTCGAAATTTTTGATCTCTTCCTCTGCGAATTTTTCTTCAAGTGCGAACACAACAGAAATCTTTTTTGTATCAATATCCGACAGTGCCCATGATTCAAGAGTAGGGCGGAGTGTTTCCATACCTTCTCGATAAACGGGACAAATATATACATATTTTATATCGTTGTATTGCTGGGGGTATTCTGAATGCAATCTCCCAACCCAGTCAACTTTGATATCACGATCAGTTCTTAGTTTTGCGATATACAATCCGACAACAAATCTAATACCTCGGTAAGACCAATAAACACTCAAGAAAGCAATGTAATAAATCATTATTTCATAGAGTCCTAGAGCAGCAATTATAATAGGTGAAAAAATCATAGTCCATGTAAAAAATCCGGGAAATATTTCTAATACTTTTCTTAACCATTTAGGAGTATTGCTTGGATAGCCATCTATCCTGTCAGATGGTTTGAGCATCTCTATTGTTACTGGTATTGCTTCATCCATGATATATATTATACCATATTTACGCTATTTTTTCCACTTAACCCTTCAAGAAAACATTGTAATGATTGTTGCTATATAAGCATTTTCTCTTAAGTACTTTTCTAGTGTGTTTGAAAAAATTTAAACGGTTAGTTTTTTTTTTCAGAAGTAGATACTATTTTGCTGGCAACAATTTTTTGTGAGTAAAATCGCACTTATTAAACTTATTTTTATTGCTTATCTACAATAAACCATAATAACGGGCTCACGATCAATCTTTTTGAGTATATACTTTTGTAGCGAATATTCGAGATTTGATTTAAGTTTGTTAGTATCAAGTCTACCTTTTTCACTAGGGTTTGTAATCCAATTTCTGTGTATATCGTTGACCATATTTGTTAGTTCTTTTATTAACTCTTGAGAATTTTTCATGTATACAAATCCTTTTGAAAAGAATTCAGGTTTGCCGATAAGCTGTTTTGTTTTGTTATGGAGATTCATGATAATACAGAGTACTCCGAATTCTGCTAGCTGTTGCCTGTCTTTGATAACTACATCCCCAACATCTCCGACACCTAATCCATCGATCAAGATAGGTTTCGAAGGGATAATTTTACCAGCGTTCCATTTATCATTTTTATGAGTCCATGTTAGTCCATCTTCAGTTAAGAGGATGTTATCAGGATTCATGCCCCATCTAACAAAGTTTTGCTTGTTCTGATAACGCAAAGTTAACCACCCGTGTATTGGCATAACATATTTTGGCTTGAGCATCTCGTACATGAGTTTAATATCTTCAATAAGTCCATGACCGCTTTCATGAACTTCCATCATATCGTTTTTTATTATTTCAGCACCTTGTTGTATTAGCCTATCCGTCATATGTTGTATTGCTACAATATTATCAGGTATTTCTGAAGAGGAGAGTATTACTAAATCACCCTTTTTAACTTTAATCGATTTGTGTTCACCTAAAGATATACGGCTAAGAGCTGCATTTTTTTCTCCCTGTGAACCAGTACAGAGTATGAGTAATTGGTCATCTTGGATATCTTTGACTTTTTTATCATCAACGATAAGGTTAGTTGGGAGCGAAACATAGCCCTGTTCTGAAGCTATTTTAAGTGCCATCAATAAACTTCGCCCTGATACATATACTTTTCGGTTTGTACTTTGTGCAATTTTTAATACAGAATATATCCTTGAAACTAGTGACGAAAACGAAGCTACAATAACCCGCCCTTTATGGTTTTTGATTATATCTGAAATATTTTGAGCTATCTCTGTTTCTGATTTTGCTTTACCGGGTGCATTAGCCTTTGTACTCTCCATAAGTGCGAGATCGACCTTACCTTGCAAAGATTTCAATCTTGCATAATCACTTTCTGGTTCATTAGCAGGATCTTGATCAATTTTATAATCTCCAGAGAAGAATACATTGCCACCAGCTGTTTCAATAAATATTGAGAATGCATTAGGTATGCTGTGTGTGACACCGATGAATTGAATATGAAAATTCCCGATATTTATGTCGGTATTTCTATCGACATCAATTAATTTTACTTGTTTATCTAACTTGAATTCGATTAGCTTCTCTTTGATAAGTGCGTTTGCAAATCTTCCTGCGTAAACGGGTGGGAAGTCTAAATCTGGCAAAAGATATGGTAGAGCGCCAGTATGATCGAGATGCCCATGAGTTATTAATATAGCTTTTATACGATCACGATTTTTTTTGAGATATTGTACATTTGGAATGAGATAGTCAATACCATAAAGCTCTTGCTCTGGGAATGATAATCCTGCGTCAATTATGATGATTTCACCTTTGTATTCAATAAAACTACAGTTACGACCGATTTCATTTGTACCTGATAATGTACATAAAGTTAAATCTTCAGAACTTTTACTTCGAGCATTTCGAACGATATTTCTTTCGCTACTTAAGTTGTATTTTTGAAGATTGCTTTGATTTATGTTTGAGTGTGTAGTATTTCTAGATCTATTTCTCTCGTGAAATGTATTATCTAGATGATCTAAGATGTTTCTTGTCTCGCTTTTATTTGGTGAAACATTTCTTGGAGTAAAACGATTTTTTGTATAAGGATTATCGTTGATTCGTGTTTTTTGTTGATTATAAACGCTTTGTAAGTTTGTATTTTTAGTGTTAGGAGATGAGATTTTTTGTTGGTTTTGATTATTGCTCATTGCCGTAATGTTTGTTTCTTTGCGACTGTTTTGGTTATTGTTCGTGTGGGTAAAAGGGCGAGTTTGATTATTTCGTTGACCACCATTGAAATTATTCGTTTTTTGTCTATTTGTATTATGACTTGATTTTTTTTTGTCCCAATATGATGAAAAATCTGTAGCTTTTGTTTCGGTACCTAAAGCGCTGTAATTACTATTGCTAACCTGTTTGTTTCGGCTGTATCCTCGGTTTTTATTGAGTGTGTTCCTTTTAGCTTTTTGCTGATAAGGATATCTTGTTTCTGTATTATTCATATCCTGTATCATATCATGTCTAAATGATTTTTCATAATCTATTGTTCGTTTTCATTATATTAGCGGTAGTTCCGATCATTGTTAATTGTTTTGTGGATCTTGTTTATACCCTTTGTGTCAAATATGGCTTTTAATGTATAATATATTATTAGCTGAAGCAAGCTATTTAAAACAATTAATATTAATGGGCGATTGGCTCAGTTGGTTAGAGCACAGCTATCACACAGCTGGGGTCACTGGTTCGAATCCAGTATCGCCCACGGATACGATAGAGTATATTTCTAACTTGGCTGAATCTGTTTCTGTTCTTAAAACACTAGAAATACCCAATTGTGATCATCAACTAAAAGGGAACGATAATTCTAAGATTCTTTCAAAACTTCCAGAACATTTCTTTTTAGAGGAGTATAAAGAAAGAGATTTTCCAAACAAGGAAGATGGGTTTAATCTTCTTGATGAAGATCTTCCTTTAAAAGAGTAACTAATTCTTCTAAATTATCTTTTACTTTTATTAAACAATGTTCCTTTCCAACACTTTCTAAGAAGTTATACTCAGCTTGAAATATAACATCATCAAACCATAGAAAATCACTATTTATATCTATACCTTCAGTTTTAAGAGTATTCCATTTAGTATTCTTAATACCCTTAATCATTTCAAAGATATCTTTATCTAATTCCTCTTCTAAGTGGTATAAGGCTACATCGTTTTTTCCATGCTTAGTATGTGTGCTTAACCAATATGCTTCTCCTTCTGATATCTCAAATACAGTAGTAAGAAATTCTTTTAAATAGGGCATCTGCTTATACTCTTTTGTATCTAACAATACTCCATCTATGTCTAAATATATCTTCATACAGAATATCTTACCAGAAACATTATAGTTTTGTTATATAATTAATTGATTTTAAAATAATCTTTTTGCGAACTCTAATTATTTAGGTTGGATAAATTAAAAATGCTTTAGGATGTTTGGTTTTGTAGAAGAACATGCACATATAACTGTTGCAAAGGGTGGAGAAAGGCACAAATGTTTTGGGGAAAGATCTTTACTGCAGGATACTAATTATTATGTTAAGGCTTTCAACATAGAGAAAGACTACACTGTCTGTTATTACGGTGGAGAACGAGAGTGGCTAATCTGCCCTCAATGCAACAAGAGAAGATTAACATTGTACTTTGCAGGTAATAGCTTAAGGTGTAGGTCTTGTGCTTGTTTAATCTATTATAAACAAGCAGATTCAAAATTAGGCAGAACCATAACACAAGCAATTTATGACTATAATCTATACAGAGTGAAAGCTGAACATATCAGCAGACCATTCTACAATGGAAAGTTAACAAAAAGGGCAAGTAATATACTTAAAAAACTGTATCGGGGTAAGAATGCAATAAATCTTTTATATTCAAATTCAATAGAAATTGAAAACAAGATATCTAAGAATGTAAAAAATCTACAAGAGAGATGATTTGAATCAATTGATTACATTACTCCGTATAAATCTCCTGATTTAAAACCATATTAGAAAATTCTATTTTAAACTCACTTGTGCTTCTAGTCCAAACATATAATTGCCCAGTTAAATCTTTCTCTGATGTCCCAGAGAAGGTTTCTCTCTTGTCACCCTGAATAATTGTAACGGTAACAAAACCGTTATCATTAACCATTGTGATATGGAAAGTCTCCTTAAGGTTAAATTCTGTCCAATCAATATCTCTACCCCCCCTTGCTTGTAGAATCCGATACCCATAGAACCATCGTTATCATTAACAATGAAAGTACTATCAAGAATAGACTGTTGTCTTTTGTTGATAAGACGAGTTCCAAATTCTACTGGAGAACTGCCTTTTGAGATTACACTTATATCTGCAGAAAAGGATCGGAATATTCCCGAAGGACCGACTTTACATCTGGTTTTGGCACTTGTTAAAACTACTTTTCTCTTTATTATCTTACTTTCTACAAAGCCTCGTAGAAATATATTGTATAGGTTCATGAGAAGAAGTACTGTTACTAAAACAAAAGTAACAAACAATAGTATACCGTGAGTATTCTTAAATAAAAGATCCAATGAAAAATTCGGGTAAATAAGTACTATTGCAAAAAGGAACAGGAAATAGACAAACATGCTTTCTCTCCATGTATTTCCTCCACGAAGGAAGTCGTTGAAGAGTTTCTGAATCATATTCCATATCCCTATAGGCACATCTTTAATATTCATTTTTCCCAAGACTAATGTAATAACCTTATTATATCATCTTATTGCACACAATCCTGGTTTAAATATTTTCATAAATATAGTAAAATAAGCCAACATGGATATAGTAACTAAAGAAACATTTAAGACTAAAGTACAGAAACTAGTAGAACAATTTTCTGATAATGAGCCGTACTATAAATCCTCCAAATACAAAGAAGATGAGTTAAGACAGGAGTTTATCAATCCATTTTTCAAAGCATTAGGTTGGGATATGGATAATGAGCAAGGATTTGCACCCCAATATAGAGAAGTAATACATGAAGATAGAATAGAGATAGAAGGTAAGCCTAAAGCACCAGACTATGCATTCAAAGTAGGTAGTGATAGAAAGTTTTTTGTAGAAGCAAAAGCATCCTCAGTAAGAGTATTCTCTGAAATAGATCCAGCATTCCAGTTAAGGAGATATGCATGGAGTGGTCAATTGCCAGTATCAATCCTTACAGACTTTGAAGAGTTCTCCATATATGACACAACATTAGAGCCAAAGCATACAGATAAATCATCTGTTGCTAGAATCAAATACATCAACTATAAAGACTATCTTAAAGAAGCAGACTATCTTTGGGATACATTTTCCAAAGAAGCAGTTTGGAAAGGATCTTTTGATAAGTTTGCTAAGAGAGAGAAAAAGGGAAGTCAGTTAGTAGACAAATCATTCTTAAAAGAAATAGAACTTTGGAGAGATTTAATTGCTAAGGATGTAGCTAGTAATAACAATTTGAACATCTATGAACTTAACTCTGTAGTACAAAAATTCATAGATAGAATCATCTTCCTGAGGATAGCTGAAGATAGGGGTGTAGAGTCCTATGAGACTCTTAGAAGTGCAGTTAAGTCCCCAGACACATATTCCCAACTCTTAAAGATATTTAGTAGAGCAGATGAGAAATACAACAGTAGTTTGTTTGATTTAAAAAAGGATGAGCTATCAACAAAGATTAAAATCTCTGATAAGACATTAGATAGGATATTAAATAATCTTTACTATCCTAAATCTCCATATGAGTTCTCAATAATAGGGGTAGATATATTAGGAAGTGTATATGAGCAGTTTCTAGGTAAGGTTATTAGACTTACTAAGGGTGGTAATGCTGTAATTGAAGAGAAACCAGAGGTTAAGAAAGCTGGAGGAGTATATTACACACCTCAATATATTGTTGATTACATTGTTAAGAATACAGTAGGGGAGTTAGTAAAAGATAAGACTCCAAAGGATGTTGCTAAGCTAAAGATAGTAGATCCTGCTTGTGGTAGTGGTAGCTTCTTAATTGGAGCATATAACTATCTTCTTAACTGGCATCATAAATACTATGTAGAAAATGATGTAGAGAAGAATCTTAAAGCAAAGAAATTATTTAAGGACGGAGAAGGTAATTACTTCCTTTCTACACAAGAAAAGAAAGATATATTACTTAACAATATTCATGGTGTAGATATAGATCCTCAGGCTGTAGAGGTTACAAAGCTTAGTTTAGCTTTAAAGATGTTGGAGGGTGAGAATAGTGAGACAATAAATGCACAGTATAAATTGTTTGCAGATAGAATACTTCCAGATTTAAGTTCAAATATTAAATGTGGAAACAGTTTAATTGGCAGTGATTATTACTCAGATAAACAGATAATATTACTTGGTGATGAAGAATTAAGAAAGGTTAATGCCTTTGATTGGGATAAAGAGTTTCCATTAGTATTTAGATATGGAGGTTTTGATGCTGTAATAGGGAATCCACCATATTTAGAATTTAAACAATTGGAAAAAATATTTAAAGAATCAATTGAGAGATCATATACTACAGCTACAGGGAAATATGATATATACAGTGTCTTTATAGAGAAGGGTTTAAATATTGCCAAAGATGGTGGTCTAGTTTCTTACATTACACCTTCAACATTTATTAAAAGAGATTTTGGTGAGAAAATCAGAGAGTATATTTTTATGAATTCAAATGTTAGAGATTTAGTATATTTCCAAGATTTTCAAATTTTTGGTGGTGTTACAGTATTTCCAGTTGTTTTTAAACTCCAAAGAGGCAAATCTGTTGAGATGCCCGTATTTATTAGATATTTTGCACATAATAAAGAACTTAACCATGACTTAGTGACAAAAAGCCTGAATCAAGAGAGTGCAAATGAATATATGGATATATATAAGGTTGAAATAAAAGATTTTTATAGAACAGGAGGGTGGAATATTGAAAATCCTAGAAAAATAAGATTAAAAGAAAAGTTGGAAAAAGATTCAACAAAAGTACTAAATTTTGTTGATTATATTTTCCAAGGAATTGCATCAGGTAAAGATGAGGTGTTTTATGTAAATGAGGAAACAATAAAAAATTATAACTTGGAGAGAGAACTTTTGTATAAGCTTATAAAAGGCAAAGATATAAAGAGATATAAAAACAATTGGTCTGGGAATTATGTAATTTATCCATATGATAAATATACTAATAAAGTAATTAAGGAGCAGGAATTAAAAGATAAATATCATAACATCTGGAAGTATTTTTCTCTCAACAAGTATAAACTTTCTGGGAGAGAGTATTTTAATAACTCATCAAAGATTTGGTATGAACTTTGGAATGAAAGGGTTATCAGAAAATTCTTAAATTCTAAGATTTTGGTAAGTGAGATTGCTCCTGAGACTAGGTTCTATCTGGATAGGGATGGATATTTTTTTAATACAAAAATATTTGGAATTAAACCAAAGGAACTATATATGGATTATGAATATACCTTTCTAGCTCTTTTTAATTCTAATCTAATTGATTTTTATCATAAGCAAATAAGTGTTCCAAAAGCTGGAGGATTTTATGAATATAAAACTCAATTTATTGGAGAATATCCAATTAAAGAGAAGATTTTCAGTTTCAATGAGGAATTAAAAACACTAACTACGGAGATAATATTATTAGAAGAAGGAAAAGATGCCTTAAAATCTGATCCAAATAGGCTTTCTATTGTAAATAGTAAAATTGAAACACTTTTAAGGGAAATAAATGGAATAGTTTATGAAGCATATGATCTTGACCCTAAAGATATTGCCCTGCTGGAGGAAAAAGACTCTTAAATTAAAAGACTTTCAATAAGATAATGACAGACCAGATTGTCACAAAACTTCAGAATCTATTAAATCAGGATATACCTCTAAATAATGAGGTTGAGGTTGTGTATTATTTTGTTGAAATAAGAAAATTATTAGAGAAAAATAAGATAACCAATGAATATCCTACTGCAGGTTTTTATAGTGATTGGTGCTTACATCCAATCATAAGCTATGAAAATAGTATAAAAAGGATAGGAGAAATACTTGATCTTATGGAGGAAGGCAATGGCTACAGTGGTATGTCTCAAATGATTTCTTTTAAACACCTGAAGAGAGAACTTGCAGAACTTAATAGACGTTTCCAGTTACCAAACTTTACATTAGATGGTGATATTTGGTTAAGATTTGCTAAGAATTTGAGAAATATCTTGATAGAACAGCCAATAGAGATTTCTTATGCAAAAGAAACCCACATAAAGAGTATAAAGTTTACAGACTCATTCAAGGAGAATAGATTTTCTTTGCAAGTAGAATTTTATGCTGATGAAACGGGAAAGAAAAGGTCTGTTACCTACAATACTGAGATAGGTTCTTAATTTTTACGATAAGATTTATCCTACTTTTAAGTTCCATGCCAGCAAGTGTAGCCCACCATTAACTTTTATCAACAAAATCTCCCATGTATTTTGCAACATATAGTAGGGTATCACCTTTGTATATCTTCTCTTCACCAAAGAAATTTCCTACTTCACCGTGAATCTCATTTACATATTTTGAATCACCATCTATTAATTCTTTCGGTCCTCTATATGGCATATCTATATTAGAACTTCTTAAAGCCTTTGTTAGTATTCCATATACATCATTAGGATTATTACCTTCTACAACCCAACCGTAATATACCATCATCCATACAGGTTTCCCTTTGAACAATACGACTTCTCTTCCACCATAAGGTTCTCCTCCAAAATAGTTATCATGATACTTCCAATCATCTTTATTATATTCAATTGTTGTTGAATTATCAGCCTGTTTTACTTTAATATCTGGATTTTCAGAAGCATATGTATTTTTATTAGCTTCAAAAATAAATTCTTTTAATTTCTGGATATCTATCATTCTATATTACAATTATAATTTAATATGAATATTATACATTAAAATAATTACATGTGACATTTGACCTTTAAGTCTCAACCTCGAAAGAATCTCCCACAATACAACTATTGTAGATTATTTATCTATGAACATATTTGGAAAAGTCGAGTAATTTCTCAAAAGTAACTTTAAAATGCAAAAAAGCTATATTCTAAATTATTTTTCTGAATGCTTGGAAGTAAGCACCATTGTATACTTGTTGCAAAGCTGTGGAGAAACCTTCTGTAATCATATCTGCTGTACTGTGATAATTATCACATATCACATGTCCACCTGTCTTAACTCGATTGATTACCTGATCGATATAATCTCTACCAATTAAATGATTGCCAGGTGAAATTATTATTACCACCTCGAATAGTTGTTCATTTGGAAATGGTGGATTCAAAAGATCTCCTTTAATAAGAATATCATTTGCAGTTTTTTTCTCTCTCATACTTAAATCATTAATATCTAGGTAAACAAAGCAAGAGTCTTGAAACACTTTCTGAGGGGTAGTGTCCTCACCACATGCAGGATAATATATTCTTGCTTCTTCGGGAATTGCACAGGCTTCTTTTATTTCTTGAAGATCTTTCTGTCTAGCTTGTTCGAAATCAGCTATCTTCGTTCTGAGGATATCAATAAAATTTTCTGACATACAAATATTTTCATAAATTGTTACTTTATTATATAATTCTATATTAAATTAACAAATTGTAAAGATGAGTAAAACATTAGCGCTTAAAATAATATTTGGGATAGCAATTGCCGGAGTATTGTTTTCAGGATATCTTTCCTATTACGAATTATTTGTCCCCGAGGGTTGTAGTGCTGCAGCGATATCTTGCGGCACAAAAGACATAACAATTGCATCTTTACCTGCATGTGTTTACGGATTAGTTATGTATACAATAGTTCTTATCATTAGCGGTTTGGCTACTTTTGGAAAAAAGGAGTAAATAAGTGCCAGGGAGTTTATTAAACTATTGATTCACCCGATAACCGTATGAATTGTACTGAATCGTCCTTGGAAAGAAGTGATTTCGTCAATTAATTGCGAGCAACTACGGGAAAAATACTACTTAAGAAAAGCTGTTAATAATGCTCATAATTTGGTATAATACTGTGTAACCGATGAAAAGCTAGTCACTTTGAGGTGCGGAAAGAAAGCTTTGCAAAAAAAAATAAAATAGCAAAAGTAATTAGAATCCGACAGAGAAAACTGTAAATCCAACGAGACTTTTATAAAATGTAAAAGTGAAGCAGAGTGGTACCACGGCGAATAACCGTCTTTGCAGATTATTGAATATTCTGTAGAGACGGTCTTTTGTTATACCTTAAAAATCTGGTCAAGAGATTGAGAGAAGTTAGGGTATGAAGGAAAATCTGCATCAATATCGGTATTCATAAGAATAAAATGTTAAGATATTAATTATGGATAATACAAAAAAAATAGTAGGTGCGAGTAATACTGATGAAGGTAATGACAAAATGGCAAATAATACTGCCACTAATGGTTCTAATCTTACTTCTAAAACAAGTAAGATAGATGAAATTCCAAAGGCTTTTGAGAGCGTGACTAATGAACCTGAAATGTATGCGATATGGGAAAAAACCGATATTTTTAATCCCGATAAATTCACTTTGTATTTACAGAACAACAAAAGGCCAGTTAATAAACCATTTGTTATGACTTTGCCTCCACCTAATGCAAATGGCGATCTTCATATCGGACATATGTGTGGTTATTCATATATGGATTTGATGGGAAGATATTTCCGAATGCGCAATAGACCAGTACTATTACTTGCTGGAAAGGATCATGCAGGTATTCAAACTGAGGCGGTTTTTACAAAGAAACTAGAGAAAGAGGGAATAAGTAAGTGGGATTTAGGCAGAGAGGAATTTTTTAAGCGATGCTATGAATTTTGTATTGAAAGCGCAAATAACGCAAGAACACAAGAAAAAGCAATTGGACTGAGCGCCGACTGGTCTCGTGAAAAATTTACTCTTGATCCAGCATTAACAAAAGTTATTTATCAGACATTTTACAAAATGTTGGAGGAAGGCTTGATATATAGGAGCAAGCGTATAATTAATCAGTGTCCAAATTGTAAAACTGCTCTAGCAGATATCGATACTGACCACGAAGAAATGCCAGGAATTTTTGCATATATCGTTTATCCATTTGTTCTTGATGAAGATAATGATAAGGCTGAAAAGGCTTGGGGACAAAGAGGGATAGTTGTTGCAACAACTCGTCCAGAAACAATGTTAGGAGACACTGCTGTTGCAGTTCATCCTGATGACAGTCGATATGCACAATTTGTCGGTCATAAAGTGAGATTGCCTTTTGTTGATCGAGAGATTCCAATTATAGCGGATGAAGCTTTGGATATGGAACTTGGTACAGGTGCTTTAAAAGTGACTCCTGCTCATTCTCCTATAGACTTTGAGCTAGGTATCAAATATAACCTTGAGGTAATCAATGTAATTAGCCCAGAAGCAAAGATGGAAGGTCCGATTCCTGAAAGATTTGTTGGTCTGGGAACTATCGAATGCTCGAAAGCACTTGTCAAAGAACTTGACGAGATGGGTTTACTAGTCAAAATAGAGCGGATAAAACATGATGTTGCAGTATGTGAACGATGTCATACACCTGTTGAGCCAATAATTTCATTGCAATGGTATCTTGATGTTAAAGAGCTAGCTGTGAGAGCTTTGAATGCTTTGAAGAACGGTGAAGTAAAGGTACATCCGGAAGGTCAGCAGAGGGCCTTGGAATATTTCTATGAAAACATCCAACCTTGGTGTATTTCGCGACAATTGTGGTGGGGGCATAAAATCCCAGTTTGGTATTCTGGTGGCAAATACCTTCACGATTGGTTAATCAGTAATCCTGACAAAAAGGTTACTGATTTCGAGCAGAGTACCGGTAAAAAGCTAACTGGTACTGGTAAAATATTTATCGGTGAAGATATGCCGGATAATGATCCAGAATGGCAAGGAAATAGAGAACAACTTATTTTCGAGGCTGAGACAGATGTTTTTGATACTTGGTTCAGTTCTGGACAATGGCCTTTCTCAACACTTGGTGGACCAGATGGCGAAGATTATGCAAAGTATTACCCAACTGATGTTATGGTTCATGCGCGAGATATCCTTTTTTGGTGGACCGCTAGAATGATAATGATGGGTCTTTATCGAACTGATAAGGTGCCATATCACGACGTATATCTTACTGGTATGATACTTGCTCCAGACGGTTCAAAAATGTCGAAATCAAAGGGTAATACAATACCCCCTGCAGAGATTATTACAAAATATGGCGCAGATGCAGTTCGTATGTGGTATTACACTGATGCTTTAGCTGGTGCTAATGTACCGCTTAGAGAAGAGAAGATCAAAGGTAATCGTAATTTTGTAAATAAAATTTGGAATGCAAATAGGTTTGTTTTGATGAATATAGATGATAGTGAAGTTTTTGATATTGCACAAAAATTAACAGAAATTGAAGAGGAGTGGGCAAAGTCTGAAAGCAAAGAGAGTACAGATCAAAAAGATGTGTTTGTCCAATCATCACTTGCTGAAACAAAATATAGTATTGAGCGAGCAGGCAAACATATCGAGATGTATCGCTTTAATCTTGGTGCAGAGGAAATTAGAGAGTTCTTCTGGCATAGAATTTGCGATTGTTGGATTGAAGAAGTTAAGACAGCAATAAATGCATTACCTAAGGGTGATAAAAATCGAATTGAGCTTTTAGCGAGATTGATCTTTGTGATGAAGCAATACTACAAGATTATGCATCCGTTTATTCCTTTTGTCACTGAAGCTGTTTGGCAAGCGCTCGGAAAATTTGGTTTTACACAAGGTGCTATAATGTCTGTAGAATTATAGATTGTAATGAAGTGAGTTTAGTTTAGCAGAGTATTTACTGCTTCGTCGAGCATTTTCTTTGCTTCTTCTAAAACTCCTTCTCCTAGAGAATCGTGGCCTTGGAGTATAACAAAGATATTTTTAGATTTTTCACTAATCTTAGTTCTGTTCGATTGCTTTATATCGAGTCTGCAGAGTATTCCTTTATCATCAATATATGCATATTCTCCTTTATATGCAGTAGCTTTCTCTTTGCCTCCGATTACGGTGAATTCTTGATCTTCATCTAATATTTTAAGCTTTGGATTGCCACTTATTTCGTTAATGTCGTGAACTCCAATTGATACACCTGTCAGAGCAGAAATGGCGTTGTATATATCTACAAATGTATTGATGTTCTGTATTTCGCCCGCTTCCTTTATATCGCTGACGAGAGATTGACTTGAAGAAATCAAATCCTTTTGACTACTAAATTCATTATGAAGTTTAATAAATCCTGTAAAGGTAGGAGATTTGTACCAGTTTTCCTCATTGTATCGAGTAATTATTTTTTCTACCATTTCGTTTAGCCATTTTTGTACATTTGCGTCCTTCTTTTTGATTTTGATGTTTCGATATGTGGTGTAGATTGTTGGTATTTTATCAAGTTGTTTATCTTTTTCGAGCTTAATATTGTCTATCTTTTCAATTTGTTCTTCAGTTTCTTCGACGCTATCTATTTTTTGTAACTGCTCATCATATTCAAGTTTCTCGAAAAGTACGGTTGCTGGATTGATAGGATTTTGTGGAGAAATTGTTTGTGGATACCAATTATCATTAGTTTGCTGTATTTTCTCGTTGTTTTCCAGTTTAATATTTGGGTCAAAATCAATATTTACGTTTAGTAATGCTGCAATTTTTCTTGCGCTGAAAGGTAAGAATGGAGAGAGTAGTGTAATGAATGCGGATACGATCTGGATCGAGTTAAATAGAGTTTGAGCCGATTGTTTGTAGTCTGTCTTGATAGTTTCCCATGGCTTGCCGTCGTTAAAGTATTTATTTGCAAAGTGTCCAAGATCAAGAATTTTGTCCATTGCCTTTGTAAAATGGCAGGCTTCAATCTCTTTTGCGCATTCTGAGAATGTTTCTGAAATTGCTTTCTCGACTTCGAGATCTAATTTACCATCTGGGACTTTGCCGTCAAATTTTGAATTGATAAATGAAATTGTTCGGTTAACGAAATTCCCTATGTTAGCAACTAATTCGTTATTATTCGCGTCAATAAGATCTTTCCATTTGAAGTCGCGATCATGATTTTCTGGAGCATACTTTATGAAGAAATATCTCAGTAAGTCTGGATTATATTTGTCGAGAAGTTCGGTAACACTAATATTGTGATGGTCTCCTTTTGACATTTTGACTCCTTTGAAAAGAAGCATTTTGTTTGCAGGAACATCATACGGTAGATTAAGTGGCTTTTTTAATGTTTCACCAGGAAGCTTAAATTTCTCAAATAATTTATCGCTTTCATATTTTTCTGAATATGCGATTAATTCTGCCGGCCAGATTATGGTGTGGAATGGTACATTACCACCCGCAATAAAGTAATAATGTTTACAACTTACATCTTTCCAGAAATCTTCCCAACCTGATGGATTTCCAGTTTTCTGAGCCCATTCTATCGATGCAGAAAGGTAACCAACAACAGCTTCAATCCACACATATATTACTTTGTCTTCCCATCCTTCCAAAGGTACTTTTACTCCCCAAGTCATATCTCTTGTAACACTTCTTGGTTTTAATCCACCAGCGATAAACCCCTTAGTAAATTCTTTTACCCATTCACGCCAGTAATCTTTATCTTTAAGCCATTCTCGAAGTTGTTTATCTGTTCTTTCTAAATCTAGGAAATAGTGAGTTGTCTTTTTCTTAACAGGTTTCGTATTAGAAAGAGTACTGTAAGGGTCAATGAGTTGATCAGGCTCTAAAAAAGCACCACAAGCAGGACATTCATCTCCACGAGCATTTTCTGTGTTGCAGATTGGACATGTACCTCTTACATATCTATCTGGTAAGAATCGTTTTGCTACTTCGTCATAATATTGCTCGGTTTCTCTTGTTTTTAAGTATCCAAGTTCCAATAATGTCGAAAAAACATTCTGTACAACTTCTTTATGATTTTCTGTAGTTGTGCTGGTGTAGTTTTCATAAACAAAACCTAATCTTTTATATGTATCTGTAATAAGTTTATGAGAATCGCTTACTAATTCATAAGGGGTAATTCCTCGCTTTTCAGCTTCGTAGACGATCGGGGTTCCATGACTATCACTACCTGAAACCATCAATACTTTATTTCCAACTAATCGGTGATATCTAGCAAAAACATCACACACGACATACTGTCCTGCTAGATGACCAATATGAATATTGCCGCTGGCGTATGGCCATGAAACTCCAATAAATATTTTCTTTTGATTTTTCCCTTCATCCTGCGTCATAATCGTATTATACAACATACTTGAGATTTTGTAAGTACTGGAGCTGAAAAATGCAAGTATTAATAGAGAAATATTCTTTGTAGGAATTTCACAATTGTAATAACAATCATTTTTCAAGTCTCTATAGTTACTTATTGCCTTGAAGATCAGTTTCACAATTTTTCAGTAATTAATCGATACTAGTAATAATTATTATTCTTCGAATGAACCCCTTTTTATTGCGACATTTCTAATAGCAGTATTTAGTTTGAACGATTATTTTGATTGATTAGAATAGCTTAGTATTCTAGTTTCCCGATGTGAATGCGATACTTGTACAATTTAACGCATGGATTGTAATGGTCAGCTATTATTTTGAAAGAAAACGGTTGGTTATATAAAAATTATACAAGCTAAGATTGTTAATCTACCAAAATATTAATATTTATGAGATAATCAAGCTAATATAAATTTATTATCTGACAGTTATGCAAAAAAATGCACTTTCGACTCAGCCTTACAAGGGGGCGACTGACTTCTATCCTAAAGACATGATTGTCAGAAACCATCTATTTAACATCTGGGCAGATACTGCTAAAGAGTTTGGATATGAGGAATATGACACTCCTATCTTGGAAGAAGCAGTACTTTATCGTGCAAAATCTGGTGATGAACTTGCAAATACTCAACTTTATAATTTCTTTGATAAAGGCGGACGAGAGGTCGCAATTCGACCAGAGATGACACCGTCAGTTGCACGAATTATTGCAGCAAAATTTAATGAATTGCAGAAGCCTATTCGATGGTTCAATATCGGCAAATTTTATCGCTACGAGAAACCTCAAAAGGGTAGGGATCGCGAATTTTTTCAACTTAATTTTGACATTTTCGGTGTCAGTGAAATGACAGCTGAAATAGAGGTCTTCAAATATGTTGGAATGACAATGAAGAAACTTGGTGCTCCAAAAGGCTCATACAAGATATATGTAAATAACAGATATTTACTGGATTATTTTTTCGATAATGTAATGAATCTTGATCAGTCAATGCGAAAAGCAACTTCAAGAGCTATCGATAATTTCCCTAAATTAAAACAGGGCGATTTTGAACTAACCCTTGAAGATATTGGATTGAATAAGTCTCAGATAGATTCTTTATTGGATTTTATGAGTTATTCTTTGGATGATGTGCGTAAATTAGTCACAAAGAGTAGGGGCGCTGATGAATTAATTGCGACGTTTGATCTAGTTGATGAACTGAATCTCGATTATGTCGAGTTTAAACCAAGTATTATGAGGGGTATTACATATTACACTGGCACAGTTTTAGAAATATTCGATACTGGTGGCGAAAATCCTCGTGCCCTTGGTGGCGGAGGAAGGTACGACGATTTACTTGAACTATTTGGTGGTGACAAACTACCTGCAGTCGGTTTTGCGATGGGTAATATTACGATGGTTGATTTTATGCGTACTTACAATCTTTTGCCTGAGATTAAGCCTGAGACTGAGGTTTATTGCTCACTTATGGATAAAAAGTATTATTCATTGTGTTCTGAGATTACTGATACACTAAGGTCAGAGGGTATTAAGGTAGAACAACAACTTGTCGAAATGCCTTTTGGAAAACAGTTGGGCTATGCCGATAAAAAGGGTTTTAGGTATGTCATCATCATTGGAGAAGATGAAGTCGCAAAGGGTGTTGTCGCTGTAAAAGACTTAAAAAATAAATCTCAACAATTTATTAAAAAAGAAGATCTACCAAGTTTTTTCAGGGAGTAAGAGATATATCGTTATAGATCATTTGTGCAAAGATTTTTTGGGTCTATAGAGATTTTCACGGGCAATTATCTAGAAGTTGTTATTGTTTTGCCAGCATTTCTTGAAAATCGTCATCAGTCAATGTTGAGTTTATTTTGTGAATTCAATCTCAAATCTTTGATCTTCTGTGAACTCTTTCTTTACAGACAGAAAATTACTTACTTTGTTCAATCCATCGTATTTTGTAGCACTCCATGTATCAGGATAAGTAATTTCTGTATTGATGCTACTATTTAGCAATCCAGGTTGTTTGAAATGAACTAGATCAAATTGGATTGAGTTGCCTGAAAATGTAAGTGGGAAAAATGATTGGTCTGCAAGTTCTGTGAGAGAGTAGGTGATAGTAAGATTTTTTGTTGTCATTATTGGTACAGTCTGATATCCGGCGATAATGAGGAAACCTTGAGAGTAGTAAGTAGTATATGAATTACTGTCGAATCCAGCAATTGAAGAGATTGAAGCATTTTCTGGTAGATAAATGCGGACGTAATTTACATAATCACCCTCAGGATAAGCTTTAGAATCGGAAGTATTTTGTGATGATACAGAATATTCATAGGATATATTTTGCTCCGATAGAATATTTATCTTAAGATCTTCATTTCTTCTAATAAAAAGATTTGCTTTGTTTGCACCCCAATTCCATTCAACTATAGAAGGTGAGGAAAGGTAATCAATTCCAAAATTTCCGTCCCAATGCATCTGAGAAAAATATCTATTTGCATCTTGATCCTTCATGTAAAGTAGAATGTCTTTCTGAGTAAGGGATTCCATTATTGCCTCTGAGATTTTCTTGTATTCGCTAAAATCCGATGAGAGAAGTTTTGTAATTGCTTCTTGAGCTAACTTTGAAAGAAATTCAGATTTTACGCTTTCACCTGGTGCCGATTCACTGTGTAGTTCAAAAATCTTGTCATAAATATTTTCACTGGTGATAAGTTCTTTTTCGTTTGGTAATTCGATACCGCCCCAAGAATCAAGCAATCTTTGGATAAATGATATGTTTATTGAAATGACGCCATCAAACTCATCAATTTCTCCGGCTTGTTTAAAGAAGAATTCTGCACTTTGTGCCGCTTGATCATAATCTGTTTCCCAGTTTGAGAGTGATAGACTCCAATTTTTAACTTGCAAGGCTTGCTGCATCTTTTCAGGAGCCATATAGAATTTTCCTTGCGAACGCAATTGACCCTCAAGATTATACACATCATCTACATATATTTCTCTTATTTGACCACCCTCGATTGAGATTACCGCATAACTACTTATCCAACCTCCGGTACTCCGCAATTCTCCAGGATTTTGTAACAACAATAAATAATATTGCCTTTCTTCAAGACCGAGAGCTGTAGGTAAGAAGTTTACGATCTCTCTAGCTGGCTCGACTAATGTACTGATTTGTTGAGTAGTAATCTTTAAATCGGCAATACTACTTTGTAAAAATTGTGGGAATACTGATGTGTCAATATTCTCGATCATTTGCAGGCTTAGTATTATATCTTGTGAGGATTTCGTAAGTAAAGGTTTGTTTTGTTCGATGAGTTTAAGATACTCTGTATATTCTCGAGTGGTAGTAGGTGTTTCTTGGTCAAGTGATACAGCTGGTTCAAACTCTTGTAGGTATTGTCCAAGAGGGATTAGTGCAGTAAGCGTATTTTTAGCCCCTGTTGCACCGATATTGGCGCTTCCCGCTAATTGGGAAATATTATCAAATAAATCATTTTGTTTTGTTATTGCAAATATCCATTGTAGTGAATTAATGCTGTCTATAGTTCTGTCTGTATATTTCTCAACATTTCCAAGATTTTCAGAACCTTTTTCGAATTCAAATTGTGAAATATTATCTAATGCTTTCTTGCTCTCACGATATGAAAGTAGACCAGTAACGCCAATTGTAATTATCGGACCTAGTATGAAGTAGAAAAGTAAACCAAATATGATAATAAATATGAGTAATGTTTTGAAACTTATTGTCTCTCCCTTTGCTTTTTTCTCCTTGAAATCTGAAGAAAGCTTTGTAAACGGAGATGTAATCTTATCGATAAATTTGCCAAGTGGAGTTTTTAAAACTTGTACAGTACTAGTATTACTGTTTATTTTATCTAATTGTTTCCTGATATCTTTCTCTTTGTCTGGCTTGTTGTCCCATTTTTTTTTGTATGCTTCGTAATAGTTTTCCATTTGTTCAATTACAACTTGTTCAAGTGCAATACTTGGTTTCCAATCAAACTTTTCTGCATTTGGTGCTGGTATATACTGACTTTGAATAAGATATTTTTGAGTTGGATCTTGTTCGAATTTTATACCTGAAGCTGTAGGATTTAATTCAAGCAATTTATATGCGATTGAAAGAGTAGTGTAATCATTGTTATTGCACAGTGAGATAACTTCACCGCGAGTTTTTTCAGAAAAGCCAAGTTTAAGTAATCCATAAATAGCGTCATCTTGGTGGATAATATGATGGGTTTCTAAGCCTTCCCCTTTGATAATGATTTGACTATCTTTTACCGCATTGGTGTAAAGCTGATGTAGGGTAGGGTATTCATCTAAGGTGAAGTCTTTACCCATGATTGCACCGATTCGGATAATCCTTACATTTGCATTTGATTTATCGTAGTATTCTGCTGTAAGAGTTTCAGAATATTTCTGCATTTCAATATTGGAATATGGAGAAGGAGTAACATAACTTGGCATTTCGCTTTGGTATGCGAGCTGTTTGTTAAGTAGAATTGTAGTTATTATTGAAAATTTTGCATTAAATTTCAAGCTGGATTTTATTGCGAGATTAAGGTAATTCGATTCTTCAAGGAACTCGCGACTACTAAACTCAGTGTTTGCAAGTAAGCTTGAATACTGCATGTAGTACAAATAATCTACTCTCGCAATTTTCTGGAAAAAAGGTTCTATCCCGTCAAAATCGATAAAATCTACAGAACCGATTTTTTTTAATTCCGAAATGTACTTTTTACTTTCTTTGTCGAAATGGTCGATTACAATTACTCGACTACCTTGTGAGGCAATTGTTTTTGCAAGCAAAAAGCCTAATTGATTTGCTCCATGTATCAATACAGATACAGGAGTTTGTACACTGATTTTAGTAAAGTTTTGTGCGTTAATTACTTTCTCCATATATATTTAAGTATATATAATAATACTATTCTGTCCAAGGTATTGGAAACAGATATGCATTTATATTTAGATTAAGGTCTTTTCTAACTATCACTGGAAATTCTACTGATTCATAACCATCTTTAGAAATAACGATATTGTACTCTCCAGATGATAATTTCTTTCCTTGTATCGGTAAGGCTTCGCTTTGTTGACTTTCTATGCTGATTGAAGCATCTTTTTTATCTGCCGTAACCGTAATATATCCGTTGTCATCAAGTGATTTTGGAGCCTTAGTATAATATAGTAAATATCCAGAAATAATGTTGTCGGGACCGATTTCAATATTTATTATTGCTTCAGTATTATTTGTAAGTTCTACTGTAAAGGTTGCGCTATCGTAAAATACATTGCTGGAGTCTGTAATCCTATCTAATTTGATGGAGTAAATCCCTTCACTAAGATCGCTAATTTTCTGATTTGTTGTTCCATAATCTTTTTCATTGATTTTAATGTTTGCTTTACTGTTAATTGTATTTACAATTAGTGTGGCGTTATTTGTAAGCTTGTTGATAAATGGCAGCTTATTAATAATTGCTGCTGGTGGTACAAAAATAAATAGTATGGTAATGCCGATAAATAGTAAAAATATTATTATCGGGAGGACAGCTTTCTTCATATAGTATAGGATAACTCAAAAATCTATTATTTACAAGTCAATGTATTGCTCTAGTAGGAATATTTTGCTTCTGGGGAAGGTTCATCAGGATCTTTAGGCTTTTTAGGTTTCTCTTTTTCTTTTTCATCAGTTTTATTTTCTATATCCTGTATCTTCTTTTTGTTGACTTTCAAATAGAGGATAAATATGAAAAGTATAGAAATAGCGCCTGCAGCAAACAGTGCGAAAAGTTTAATTGCTCCCGTTGTTAGTACTGCGATTGAACCAAAGGTAAGTACAAACCCAACTTCTACTAATAGTACTTGTTTTTTTGTTAATCCAAACTTGAGTAGTTGATGGTGTAAATGTTGAGCGTCATTTATTTTTAATACTTCAAGTGGATTCTTGGGTTTGTGCTGGATAATCCTTCTAACTACTGTGAAAATAAAATCGAAAAGCGGTAGCATAAGTATCATTATTGTAGTTGCAATTTTTGCACCATTAAGTATTGATAGTACAGCGATTAAGTATCCATAAGCAGTTTTACCAGTTGCACCGGTAAATATTTTTGCAGGAGGAAAATTGTAAACAATAAATCCAGCCAATCCACCTGCTGAAATAATTGATAACTGTGCTACTTCCCACGAAAGTGTTCGTAAGCTAAGTACAAAGAGAAAAATAAATGTAAAGAATACATTACTCTCCATCAGTGCATCACTACCAGCAACCCATTTGACCGCATTCATACAAACACCTATCCAGAGAATCAACAGTAAATCTCCTGGGAAGATGAATTCTGCAGGTATCCCGAGGAAGTTAAACGAAAGATCAAAAAGATTCAGATTTATAATACCTCCAAAGGGATTGTTAACAAATTCAAGGTTGATGACTGAAAATGCAATAATGCTTGCAGCAAGTATTTGAGCTATTAGCTGTATTATGGCTGGTAAATTGAACGCATCATCGAGTATGCCAGAGATAATTATTATTACTAATCCAATTATTATCGGTACAAAAATCGGATGAGCTGGAGCGCTAATAATAAGTAGTATTAACAAAGGTATCAACACCGCAAGTCCACCAAAAAATGGAATTGGCTTTGTATGTATATGCCTGTTTGGATCATCATCTTTATTAAGAAATCTCTTTGATAAAGCTCTTGCTTGAGGAGGAAGGTCATAGACTTTCAGTTTTTTTGCTATAGCTCCTACAATCGGAGTTAAAAGAAGAGAAACCAAGAAGGATCCGAGAAACCAAGGGATATAAATGAGGTATTTCTTGTATTCTTCAGGGATTTGCTGAAAAAAATCAGAAATATTAAACATTGTAGTTAGAAATAAGTTTAGCTATGGTATAAAAAAGTGAAGCAGATGATAATAGGCAAACAAACATGGTGATAAATGTGATGATTCTTGCAATATTAAATGATTTAACGCTTAATATTATCGATCCTATGAGCATACTGAATGAGATTGTAGGTATTGCAAGTAACCAATATTTGTTTACCAATCTGTGCTCAAGGTTAAGATACATGGTTAGTAGAGGTACGGTATTTGGTAAACTATCGAAGTATACATATATATAATAGCATTGTAAGAAAATTGCAGTTAAAGTACCGATAATAAACAACCAAATAATTGGATCTCTAAAATACTTTTTTGTATCAAGATAGAGTAGGGATTTAACAACTTTTCCCTTTACCGCAGAAATTTTATTTGTAAATGGTTCTTTGAGATCGAGGTCTAATTGTGGCTCAATTTCTTTCTTAGATTTCATCACTTATTATATCATAATTATTTTTAATGCAAGAGTAGGGGCGGAACATGGGAATTATCACTCAAGCTTTTATTAAGGCACTAACCTATGATTTCTCTATTGCCTCACTCAATAAAAGAAATTCGAGCAGGCTTACATCTTGTGGTCTGAGTTTCAAAATGGTGTCGAAATCTCTGGGTTTAGATCCATTAAGCATGAGATATCTGATTAAGCTGTCTTTATAAGAAAATTCTCTAACGGTTTTAGAGTTTTCTTCTTCGATGTCGCTATCAAGTGGAATTGTTGTGCTTTCTTTTTCAGTATTATGAGAAATTGAATCGGTTGATTTGTATTTGTTTGCGGTCGTTTTATAACGACTGTTTATCTCCCGTAGAACCTCCTCGTTGTATCCGAGGTTGTTTTTAATTGTTTTACGCGGCGACCTAAATGCCCTGAAAATAAGTTTTTCAAAATTTCTAAATGCTAATATGCGATTTTCCTCGGATATTGAAGATTTACCGGATAATTCCGATACCGATTTTAACAAAAAATCATATGGTGTGAATTTTATAAGTGTGCTGACGACTTTAGGCCTTGGAAAGAAATTGCCGGGTTGAATATCAAATATCTTTGAGAAATTTCCAAAATATCTAGATTGAATATTAAGTATATTGGAATCATGTATAGCACAATATTTGTCGGCGACTTCTTTTTGGATAATGAAAAACATAGTTGTACTTGGAAGCTCAGTAATACATTTTTTAATTATCGGTTTAGAAATGTTGTAGGGTAGAGCACCAAAAACAACACAATCTATTTCATCATTATTCGTTTTTTCAATATTAATTTTATCAATTATCTCTTTTATAAGGTCGATCTCTAGAAAATCTTGATTTATTATATGTGCCTTTGGGAAATATGCTTGTAGAGATTTAGCAAGCGTATCATCTTTTTCTATTAAAACAAGATTTTTCGTTTTATTATTAAAAAAGTAAGTGAATGCACCTTTGCCAGGTCCTATTTCGATTATAGTTGATGGTTTAGAATCTAAGACTGATTGAGCAATCCGCTCGGCTAATGTCTGATTGGTAAAAAAGTTTTGTCCCAAAGAGCGTTTTGGGGCATTCTGAGCAGATCTCTCTTTGACATTGTGGAACTGCTTTTTGTTATCAATCCTATCTTTATTTTTCCGATATGCTTGCATTTAAGTATTACAGTTTTTAATTATTTTCGCTGAGTCTATTAAGATGAAATTGGTTTTTGAAAATCATTTATGAAAATATACAGTAAATAACGAATTATTATTTACTTCGGACAATAATAATTGGAGTGAGTTCGTCATTTTGTCCCATTGGGTTATCTAGTAGAACTTCTCGAGCAATCTCTTTTGTCACAGGGAGATTTTGGCTTGTCCCCAACACTTCTGTATTTATATTATTACCGTCAATAATCACTGTTGGTATACCATATTTATCTTCTATCTCTTGGCATGTTTTACTCGGATTAGCAGGCCCAAGCATTGCATATTCATTAAATGGTGGCATTGCGTGTGGATTGAATCCATCGATTTCTGATATTCTGTGACCAGCTATGCGATAAAAATCACCATGTCGGCCAAATAGTTTTGTTATTCCGCCCAAAATCATTGCAAAAAATACTCGAAACCATCCAGCTTGCCATATAGCAACTTGCATTTTGTGTGGTTCGGCGAAACCTATGTCGTCAGGATATTTGCGTACACCAAGTACAATAAATTTTGCTAAGCCTCCTGGTTTTACTGCGGAGATATGTATGACTCTTCCTTCTGAGATTGTAACGAACTTTTCAGATATTGCTATCCAGTCATCTTTTTGGATTAGTGGCTTTACATATTTAGTTATTATCGGGTCTAATTCCTCTTTGATGTGTATTTTATGTGTTTTTACAGGTATTCGAGTGTATTCTTTTTCTGCGACAGTTATTTTTAATTTGTTTTCCATGTTTTCATTATACACTTTTAAGTTGTTTTTATGAAGGTGTTTTAAGCTTAAGAAGATTTGGGTTCAATGTATATTGTAGGTTCAAATACCTGAGTAATATTTGAACAAATGAAGAAAAGTATATAGGACTTACGATTACTGCCTTAACCCTTCTAAGAGAACCTTCTAAGCCAGAGTTCAACGACTAAAATTCGCCAAAAGATCATCACATCTGTGGCGTAAGAATTTGGATGGGAAGCCCAATGCCTGATAATCCTCGCAGCGCTTTTACCATCAAAAAGATTGTGGGAAAGAGTAGCATCATCTTCAAAAATCTTTGCTATCTTTTCAGCCTTCTCACGCATCCAAATAAGTTCAGGGTTTGCAAAACCAATTTTACTACGGCGATTACGATTTATCTCCGGGATATGGCCTTTCATGGCATTGCGATAAACATAACGGTTCCACCCATTTTTGATTTTTTGATCAATCGGTAAGTTAAAAATATATTCAACCAATTGATGATCTAGAAATGGTACTCTTGATTCAATAGAAAACGCCATAGAATTTTTATCCTCGTAACGAAGTAGGTTAGGGGTGGAATATTTGAGTACATCCATAAATAATCGCTCGTTTAAATTCCGACTTGGGGCAAAGACGAAATCTTCCCCTTTTTGTTTTAAGTTTTCAGAAATAAGTTTTTTGATATCAAATTTACGCATGAAAGGGTTTATAAAATCTAGTTTCCATCCAAAATATTTTGCATAAATATCAAATCCCTTAAAAACCTCTTTCATTATATGACCGTAAGCGCCATTATCCTGTGCACTTGTGATATATGACTTGAAATATGGTACATAGCCAGCTAATAATTCATCGCCGCCATTACCTGATAATGTAACTTTGACATGTTTACTTGCGACTTTATATACGCTGTAATAAGCGTATGGGGCAGAGGATATCGTAGGCTCTTCCTGTGTGTATATCCAGTCTTGTAATTCGTCCCAAAAACCGTCAACTTTTGGATATGCATACACAGGTGTTGTATTGGCGTATTTCTCAACGGCTTTTATGTATTTACTTTCGTCAACCGCCATACCTGGGAAAAGTGCAGAAAATGTATAAAGTTTATTTTTTGTGTTAAGATCTTGGCCGGCATCCATCAATTCTCTAGTCACGCAGGTTACCGCAGAAGAATCTAAACCACCAGACAATGTAACACCTACGGGGACATCTGAGATAAGATGTCTTTTGAGTACTTCTTGGTATTTTTCAAAAAATTCTTGAGCATAATCTTCATCGCTACGATCAGAGAAAAACTGAGGATTATATTTTGGCTCCCAATATTTTTTAATCTCTTTTATACCAGTAGGGGTTAAAATCATGTAGTGTGCCGGTAAAAGTCGCTTAATACCTTCAAAAAACGTGTTCTCATCACTATCATGTACCCTATACAGTATAAAACGATAAATGCTGTTAAGGTTAGGTTCAAATTTGACTTTTGGGCTCTGCAAAATCGCTTTAATCTCTGAAGCATAAATTACTTTTGTATTGCCATCATTGTCTGTAAAAGTAGTGTAGTAGAGTGGTTTTATGCCAAGACGATCTCTTGCTATAAACAGTTCTTTTGTCTCGGTGTCGTAAATTGTAAATGCAAACATGCCCGTCAATTTCTGTAATACATTTTCGTGCCACTCCTCGAAACCGTGAAGGACAGTTTCAGTATCACTATGATCGGTGCTGAATTTGTGCCCAAGCTGGCTTAATTGTGTGCGCAATTCGGTGTGATTGTAGATTTCACCATTCATGAAAATGCACTTTGTGTGGTTTTCATTCCAGATTGGTTGCCAGCCACTTTTAGGGTCGATGATAGACAACCTGCGCATCCCCAGAGAATAATCATTGTTTATCTCTGTTCCTTGTCCGTCAGGTCCTCTATGTTCTATGCTACTAAGCATTTTTTTGAGTAGATTCTTGTCGTTGTAGTTAAATCCTACTATTCCACACATTGTATATGTTGATAATAATTAAACAGTTTCGGATAAAAGTATACTATTTTTCTGTGCAAACATAAACACGCTGTAGATAAAATATTATAATTGCGAAAATAGTCAAGAGTTTGCTTTGGGGAAGAATGCATTTTATTTTCCCGAGGAAAGAGCTGAAATCTCCTTTTCTAGCTTTGAAATAAGAACTTCGTCCTGTATAGGCTTACTTTCTTCAATACTGATAAGGTTGCGCAAGTTCTTTATTTTGCGTTTAGAAGCCTCATTGACAATACTTTGGTATGTTTCAGTAATAGCGGTTTTAGGCTTAAATTCCTCGTTTGTTGGTAATTGAGTGAGATAAACTAGTTCTAAAAGAGATGATATATTATCACCTTGCTTGATAAGCTTAGTATTTTTTTCCTTATTATTGGACGATTTTTGATCTGTTGATGTTTTATCCTTGTTATTTGATTCATTATTTTGTAACGCATCATCTTTGTTATACGATTCTTGCTCTATGGATACTACATCATGAGAAATATCAGAGAAACTTAAGAGATTTTTTACTGTTTTGCCAATCTCAAGATCAATTTTTTCTTTGTTGGTAGAGATAGCTTTATCTGCGAGTAATTGAGAATATTTCTCTTTAAGTTTTGAGATTATGGCAATAATATCTGGATCAAGTAAATTATCTATGTCAATTTTCTTAAGGAAATCATAAAGTTTGTATTTGATGATGTAATAGAGTAGGTATTGTTCTGCAGTGCGTATTTTACTTATTTTGTTTGCACTTCCTTGAAGTGTTGTTGCACTATTATTTTTATTGTTCCGGTCATTCCCATATTTTTTCTCAAAATTAACTGTATTTGTACTCTCCGAGTTGATATTGTCCTTTTGGTAAATCCCAAAACTCTTTAATTCCCTTGGATCAAGATGATATTGGCTGATTGTATCTATTGGGATGCCAGTGATTTTTGATGCGGATTGTAGATAAAAATCTTTTACAGACTGAGATTGTACATTTTGTAGGAGTATATGAATATACTTCATCGTCTTGATGTAAGATTCATAATTATTGAGATCTAAACCTACAATCATATTGGAGATCAGATAAGTGAACGCATCTTGTTTGCTTTTTATCATTTCTGCGAGCAAATCTGGCTCAGCTTGAATCATTTCATCTAAGTCCTTGTATTTGCCAGTATTATTGGCATAAGTATTGATACCTTGCCTTGCGCAAAGCATAAAAGCTCGTTCAACCGCACTTTGTCCGGCTTTGTCGCTATCAAATAGTAACAATATGTTATTGCTATATTTTTTGATTGTAGAAATCTGTTCTTCTGTAAGACCAGTTCCGAGTGGAGCCACAATATTTTTAACGCCGTGCATATGACATGAAATCGTGTCAGTCTGACCTTCACACAATATTGCTAGATCTTCGGCACGGATAGATTGTCTAGCCTGATAGAGGGCAAACATATTCTTTCTTTTTTGAAAAATTGGAGTTTCTGGTGAGTTAAGATACTTGGGTCCGTAATCATTTCCTGGAAGTATCCGACCAGAAAATGCGACAACTTTACCTCTTTCATTTTGTATCGGGAAAACAATCCTTTTATTAAATTTATCCTTGATCTTTTTATTTCGTTCATCAATTGTAAAAAGCCCTGATTTGAGAAGTTGTTCATCAGTAAACTTTGCCTTATTAAGCAGAAATTGGAGTAGGGTGTTGTTACCAATTGCATAGCCAATATTAAATTGCTTTATCGCATCATCTTTGAATCCCCTTTTATATAGATATTCAAGTGCAATTTTCGCTTCAGGATGATAAAGGTTAGCATTGAAAAATTGTGCAGAGATCTGATTTATCATATATAGTATATCGAAAATCGTAACACCTTGAGACTTTTTTGCTGTAACAATTTTAACTCCAGCTTCTTTTGCAAGTTTTTCTAGAGCTTCTCTGAAATCTACATGTTCATAATCCATGACAAAAGTGAAAATATCTCCCGATTTACCACAACCGAAGCATTTGTATCTCTGTAAGTCTGGACTGATCATAAATGATGGAGTTTTCTCGTTGTGGAAGGGACATCTAGCGCTAAAATTTTTGCCAGATTTTTGGACAGGAATATATTTACTGATTAGGTTTACGATATCGATGCGCTCTCTGATTTCGTCTAATTGGATTTTATTTTGATTATCCATTGTTATATTATACTATTAATATCGATTTTTTTGTAGAGAGTGTATTGCGAAATACATAATCATCGCAAAACATAATATTTGCTTCTTTTGAATTAGTTTAATGTTTAAGGTAAATATTAATTATATAACCATGCGCTGATTTTCAAGATTATCCGTCACCATTACAATCCTTGCGTTGTACTTTATAATTACCCGATTCACATTGTGTGTTTTATTTTATACGTGCTGAAGGTAATAAATCAAAATGTGATAGGGTAGTCATGGGATGATATTGTTGGAACGCAATCTGGTTGGTGGCATACCATAATACTTGATATTGAGTTAGATATGCTGTGATAACAAAAGATATGAGAAATTTCTGATGTCTAAATACATCTTAAATTGCCAGAGACGATATTACATTCTTTACCGCCAGCGCCATTTGAACTATCTATCGTAAGGTTTATTTGTTCCCCGTTGATGTAAAGTTTTGTGGTACTTGGTTTACCTGTAATCAGCTTAATTGAGCGAGTAAAAGTAAATGATTGTGTTTGCCCAGGATCTATCACTTGAGCTAATTCTTGAGCATCGTCAACTATAAATTGTATCCATGCTGGCTCGGATTCAATTAAAACATATGCCTCAAAGCTAGTGGGTGTTTCTTGATTTTGTCCTTCTTGTAATTGCTCGTTATTTTCTGGAGTGTAGTTAATATTTCGAGTGACTATGACAGACTTTTCCTCATTGGTGCTAGAATATGCTTTTATACTGATTACATTTTGTCCAGGATTAAGCTTTACATCGACATTGAAGCCGCCTTGAGAATCAATAGGGAAAACCTGATCGTTTACCTTGATAACCGCTGTTTTCTCTGTATTACCGATTATTTTAATATTTTCTTCTTGAACTGTAATATTGTTTTCTGGTGAGGTGATATTAAGCATAGGAGGCTTCTGGAATTTATAGAATTGGATAATCAAGTAAGTAATAATCCCTATAACAACTAGTGCAATAATCATTGTTGCAATTAGTGCCGGAGTCCATTCTATATTTATTTTTACATTTTTCTTTGCCACTTCTTTCTTTTCTTGACGATTAGAAGGGTGGGTGATGGCGACTGCACGACGATACAAAGCCAGTATCTTTGCAGAATCTAGATTTAGGTATTCGGAATAGTTTCTTACAAAACCTTTGAAAAAAACATCATTATCGATATCGGTATAATCGTCTTTCTCTATTTTTTCTATGTATTTGAGAGGTATTTTTGTAGAAGATACTACTTCTTCGAGAGTGTATCCTAGTTTGCTACGAGCTTTTTTCAAAATAGCTCCGGGTGTAAGAAGTTGTTGTGGCAGTACGATATTATCTTTTCTTCGAGGTAATTTAGAATTGTTGTTCATTGTCGTTTATGCCACTATCATCAAATGCGTTAATATCAATTCCGGAGCTTCCACTGCCAGAAGATTTTTTACTGATATCTATAGTCGGAAATCTCTTATCCTCATCAATCTCCTGTCTATATGCTCTTTCGTTGTTGCCATCATTATTATCAATGTTATTCTGACTCACACTTTCGAAAGAACCTTGTTGTGAGCTATTAGAACTTGTATTAGTTTTACTTGCGATTATTTGATCAACGGAAGAAACTAATACTTTACGAGGTGTGCTTCCATCTTGAGGTCCGATCGCACCAGCTTCCTCTAATTCGTCTATCAATCTTGCGGCACGATTGTATCCAATTCTCAATTTCCTTTGTAATAGTGAGGCTGATGCTTTCTGTGCATTAATGACTACTTGTAAGGCATCTTCAAACATTGAGTCGTCTGAGAAATCGTCATTACTTGAAGCGCTTTCTTTACCTTCTTCAACTTTTGGTTTTGTAACATCATCAAAATAATAAACCTCTTCGGTCTGTTCTTTGATGAAATCAATTACATTTTCAATATCTTTGTTATCTGTCCAAGCACCCTGGATCCTGATTGGTCTTGGGAATTCTGGAGATTTGAACAGCATATCTCCTTTACCAATAAGTGTTTCTGAACCAGTTTGATCAATCACAACTCTAGAATCTATGGCAGTAGCAACACTAAACGACATTCTACCTGGTACATTTGCTTTAATAAGGCCCGTGATGACATCTACGGATGGTCTCTGAGTTGCCAATATTAGGTGTATACCAACTGCTCGTGACATCTGTGCTAATCGTACAATTTTTGATTCGACATCAACACCTGTGGAAAGCATAAGGTCTGCCATCTCATCAATAATTATCACGATATATGGCATCGCGTTATAACCCATTTTTTGGTTGTACTCCTTGATTTTACGGACGCCAACCTGTTTTAGCATACGATAACGACGCAACATTTCTTCGATAGCCCATTGTAAAGCATTAACAACAAGTTCCATATCGGTAATTACTGGGGTTAGTAGGTGAGGAATACCATTATATGGGGACATTTCAACCATCTTTGGGTCGACCAGAATCAATCTTAATTCATCTGGCGATTTTGTCATTAGCAATCCAACGATAACGGAGTTGATACCGACTGATTTACCAGTACCTGTAGCACCAGCGACAAGTAGGTGTGGGAGTTCAGTTAAATCCTTAATAATATTCTGTCCTGAAACACTTTTACCAAATATTAAAGGTAGTTCATATTTTGATTTTGTATCAGTTAAAACCTTTGCAAGCTCTTTTTGATAGACAAAATTTGGAGTTGGATTAGGTATTTCGATACCGATCAATGAAGTACCTGGTATTGGAGCCTCAATCCTAACAGATGATGAAGGAGTAGCAAGTGAGACAGCTAGGTCGTTTGCAAGATTTTTTATCTTTGAGACCTTTGTTCCAACGGTGATGCTTAAAGCGTACTGAACAACGGTTGGGCCAATTGCAATATTTGTAACTTGTGATTGTATCCCAAAGCTTTGAAGCGTTCTCTCAATAACTTCTGCATTCTTTTTGTGTAGTTCGGGATTTTGAGGTTTAAAAACAGGATCCTTGAGTAATGAGATAGGGGGATATCTCCAATTTTGATAGTGAGGCTCACCTAATTGATGGTCTGCATCATCTCCTTCACGATTTGCTGAAGTATTTGATTGAGAATTATCATTGATGGCAAGATCTTTATTCTTGCTTCCGCCTATAAATTGAGGTTCATCTCTGCCATCTTTTTCACTAGTATCTATCATTGATTTACTGGCATCTTTTACATTGATCTCAGGGTGTTTTGCATCATTTTCAGGGTTGATACCCATATTTATCTTAATACCCTTGTAATCTTTAGTGATTGTACCGTCGGGATTTTCTTCAGGTAGATCGGCACCTGCAAAATAATCTCTTATCTGAGAAATGGTGATGCCAGATGCTAGAGAAAAACCAACTATGTATCCGAGAATCAGTATTACAAATTCTAAAATCGGTCCAAGTAAATCTACGAGATATTTATGTATCTCCATACCAAATATCCCTCCTGCCTGACTAAAATCAGTACCAGTTTCTAGTATTTCGGCTGGTATCCAAAATGTGAGAAATATCATTGTGATAAGGGAGATAACAAACAGAGCTATAGCAAATTTTGCCGATTTAAATGGCTTTCGATCGGTGATAAAAAATAGGGCAATATAGAGTAGAGTGACTCCCCAACCGATTGCTGAGTATCCTAGATAACTTGTAACAATCTCAAAAATTTCCGCATTATTGAATATCGGAGCAAGTATCAATGCAAGTCCGATCAAAAAGATTATGATACCAAAGGTTATCCGTGTTTCGCTACTTTTTATTGTGATTGTTTTTTTCTTACTTTTAGCCATCGTTATATTATATGCTACTCTCAAGCAAAATCCAAGTGAATACTTTTTTTATAAATAATTGCTGAATTTAATTGTTAAATTTTCAGATTACAATTTTGAGTATAAATTGAAATTAATGGCAAAATTATTGCGCGAAAATATCAGTAGTAAGGTAGAAAATTGCACAAACAATTATTTCTATCATTATTAGTAGAACAAAGTAATATTCCGGGTGAATAGGGACTTTTATACTCTTCGAATTTGTTTCCTTGTTATATACGTGGTTTTGGAAATAGTATCCACTGATTGATATTATCGATAAGAGGAATATTTTTATCCAGATGGCAATTTGTGGTAGCGCGGTAATAATTATTATTAATATTGTAAATAGGACAAGAAATATATTTTCTTTTATTAAGGGAAAGAAATATGTATCCGGAGTATGTTTTTTCCTATTCAATCCTGTACTTCATTAATACTTTAGTTACTAATTATCGTATTTATTTCATTAATTGCTAATAATTGCAAACAAAGTTGGCAGTAAATTAATTATTGACATAAATAGTAGTCTTAAATATGTATTTTAAAAATTAGTACCTAATTTATAAATAATGGTGCTATAACGGTTGTTAGGAAGCCAGATCCTGCGTAAGCAGTTATAGCATATCCCGCTCTTTCAATTCGTTCTTTTGTTGATCCTGTCAAATCTAATAGAGCCGCGGAAACCCCAGTAAGTGTAAGACCTAATGCATGTGTAGCTGCTAGGACAATCGGCGAAGTATCACTCATATAAGGGTTTAGTATTGTACCTAAAGTAACAATAAAACCTGCAACCCCACCCAACAATTGATATTTCGTTTTATCATTATATACTTCGTTTCTCATAAGCTTATACATTCAATTTCCGCTGATGCTCTGACATAAATATCATCATCTCTTCTAAATTACGTGAGTGCGTTTTTTTTCTTAAATATTATTAATAATTCTTTCTAATTTTCTTATTTATTGTATCTATAAATTGTTCGCTATAAAAATACAGTTATCTAGATATCGGTGAGAGTAGTTTTTATTTTGGAAGATTTTGTAAAAGTGCTAATATACCTCGTATTAGCGATATTGCAGATCCAGCAAGGTATGCTCCAGTTAAAGTTAATGAGTAATCTACTTCTTGGGCACTTGTTTCCCTTGGGTTCTGTATTCGTTTTATTGTTGAAATAATACTTGGCATAGTAAAAATTACGAAAGGTATAATCGGTAAGTACGTACCTATAGTCATATCGGTAAGGCCATATCCGAGAAATGTCAAAGCCGCAGGCAAAGTTAATAATGGTAAGTAATAAATTGAAATGTTATGGAGTGGTTCGATATTAGTTATCTTGTTTCCAGCCATAATATGTTGAGGATTCTCTGATTCTCTTAATCCAGATAAATCTTCTTGCTCTAATATTTTTGGGTCTTGTAAAGAATAGCACATTGCAAATGTGGTAAAATACTTTACAAGACTATGAAAAACAAGTATACAAATCGTTCAAAAATTTCTGAAGCTAAATTTAGGCAAATTCTAAGGTATTTTACAGAGGATTTTGACTCAACCCAAACGTGTAAACTAACCAATATTTCAAGAGTAACAATTTCAAAAATCTTTCAGAAACTGCGTTTGAGAATTATGCAACTAACTGAAAATGAAGAGAAATTATCAGGAGAGATTGAGGCTGATGAATCATATTTCGGTGCAAAAAGGATCAGAGGTAAAAGAGGACGTGGAGCAAGAGGAAAAGTGCCTGTATTTGGACTTTTAAAACGTTACGGGAAAGTATATACAGTGATCGTTAAAAATTGTGAAAGAAAGCAATTAATGCCGATAATTAAAGGCAAAATACTTGAGGATAGTACAATATATACAGATGGTTGGAAAAGTTATGATAGTCTAGTTTTGAATGGATACAAACATTACAGAATATACCATTCAAAGGATGAATTTGCTCGTGGAAAAAATCATGTAAATGGTATTGAATCCTTTTGGAGTTATACCAAGAGAAGAATATCAAAATTCAACGGAGTTCCGAGAAATAAGTTCATTTTACATTTAAAAGAATCTGAGTGGCGTTTTAACCACAGAAGTGATAATATATACAAATTGTTGATGAAAGAGTTGAGTAAAAATCCTCTCTAATCTTTACAAGACCCTATTTTTTCACCTGATATTTTAATAATATCTCTATAAATACCCATATACGAAATATAATAAACTTAATTATGTAAATTATATCAGAAAAAAACTTCAAGTGCAACCTATAGTGTGGTGCCCAGTGAGCTTGAATTATTATGTCACTCATTGTGTGATATTTTCTTATGAATATAAAACCATATTTTTTCATATTCAATTTATTTTGATTTCTATGAGGACAAACCCATTGTAAAGATATAAATATATATGTAGAATAGGAGGCATCTGTTTTTATATTGTCTTAAGCTTTTTTATTGCAGTGTCAATAAATATTTCTCAGTTGTATCTAGAAAATCATTTTAATAAATGTAATTTGGGTAGTGCGTATTATATTATCGTGATCTGTTTTTGAGAAGTAATCAAAACGTTTTAAGTATAATACTAAAATAAAATAATAAATAAATTTATTTTAAAAAATATGGCAACAAAAATAAATAATTCAAAAAACCAATCAGCTAGGGAGACTTTAACTAACAAAGACTTTTATTTTTTCTCAAAAGAAAAAACAGAGTCACCAAATACAAATGAACCAAAATATATATTAGGAGGAAAAGGCTACTCATTAGTACAGATGACGGAAATGGGGTTACCGGTACCACAAGGTTTTGTCATATCAATACAAACTTGTGAATATTATTATAAAAATGATAGACAATTTCCAGCCGATTTTACTGAGCAAGTAAAACAATATCTTCAAAAAATAGAAGAGAGTACTGGAAAGAAATTTGGTGATCCTCAGAATCCATTATTGCTTTCAGTAAGATCCGGTTCTGCCGTATCAATGCCAGGAATGATGGATACGATATTGAATCTTGGTCTTAATAAGGAAACATTGCAGGGCTTGATTGCTAAATCTGGAAATGATCGTTTTGCATGGGATAATTATCGTAGATTTATACAGATGTTTGGGGATGTAGTGATGGGTGTTGAACACGCTAAGTTTATGGGTATTTTGGATAGTGCTAAGGAAGAATTCGGAGTATCGTTAGATGTTGATCTCACTGCAGATAATATTAAAATCATTGTCGATAGATACCTTGATCTTTACAAGACAGATACGGGTAAAGAATTTCCTCATGATCCATTTGAACAGTTAATGTTGAGTATCGAGGCAGTCTTCAAATCGTGGAATAATCCTCGAGCCATTTCGTATCGTCGTATAAACAAAGTTCCTGCAAAGATTTCTGGTACAGCTGTTACAGTACAAGCTATGGTTTTCGGAAATATGGGAGAGAATTCTGCTACTGGAGTAGCTTTTACTCGAAATCCGTCTACTGGTGCCAAAGAATATTATGGTGAATATCTCGTCAATGCACAGGGTGAAGATGTCGTCGCAGGTATCCGTACTCCTAAACATCTTGATGATATGGCAAAAGAGATGCCCGAAATCTATGAACAAGTTAAAGAGATTTTCGCAAAACTCGAGATGCATTATAAAGATATGGTTGATCTCGAATTCACTATCGAGGAGGGTATTTTGTATATGTTGCAATCGAGAGTTGGTAAGCGTACAGGTAAAGCTGCAGTAAAAATCGCTGTAGATATGTTTAATGAGAAATTAATCGATAAGGACACTGCTATTATGCGAGTTGATCCAAATGCTCTCAATCAGTTGTTACATCCAGCTATTGATCCTAAGGCTCAAAAAGAACTTATTGCTAAGGGACTTCCAGCTTCACCTGGTGCATCTACCGGTCAAATAGTCTTTACTGCAGAGGATGCTGTTATCTGGGCAAACCAAGGAAAGAAAGTGATCCTCGTGCGTATGGAAACTTCGCCAGAAGATATCGAAGGCATGAATGTTGCTCAAGGCATTTTAACTGCAAGAGGTGGTATGACAAGTCATGCGGCAGTTGTAGCTAGAGGTATGGGAAAATGTTGTGTTTCTGGCTGTTCAGATATTGCTGTAAATGAAGAGAAAAAAAGCCTACACGTGGGTAAAAGTATTGATCTGGTGGAGGGAGATTGGATTACTCTTGACGGTTCAAATGGTGAGGTTTATCGAGGAAAAATAGATACAGTTGAGCCGACTCTAGAAGGCGAGTTTGGTATTTTGATGCAGTGGGCTGATGATGTTCGAAAATTAAAGGTTAGAACCAATGCAGATACGCCAAAAGATGCTACAGTTGCCAGAAAATTCGGTGCAGAAGGTATCGGTCTTTGTCGTACAGAGCACATGTTTTTTCAGGAGGATAGGATTTTTGCTGTCAGAGAAATGATTTTATCTGATACGAAAGAAGAGAGAGTTAAAGCTCTCAAGAAGATCGAAAAAATGCAGCAATCAGATTTTGAAAACATATTTCGTCAAATGCACGATTTACCAGTTACTGTAAGACTTCTTGATCCACCATTGCACGAATTTCTACCTCACACAGATGAGGAGATGCAAGATTTAGCAAAAGCTATGGAGGTTGATTTCGAAGTTTTGAAAGAACGAAAAGAATCTTTGGCTGAGTTTAATCCTATGCTTGGTTTTAGAGGTTGTCGATTGGGCATGGTTTATCCAGAAATAACTGAGATGCAAACCCGAGCTATTATCAATGCTGCTATTGTGGTTGCGAAAGAAGGTATTTTGGTCAAGCCAGAGATAGAAATCCCTGTTACTTCAAACTATAGAGAGTTGGAAGTGTTAAACCAAGTAATTAAAGATATTGCTGATCCAGTATTACAGCAAGCAAAAGTTGACATAAATGCTACAAAAGAGCTTAAACTGCTCGAATATACAATCGGTACAATGATAGAGTTACCAAGGGCTTGTGTTACTGCCGATAAATTTGCTCAATATTCACAGTTCTTCTCGTTCGGTACAAATGACCTTACACAAACAACTTATGGATATTCGAGAGATGATGCTGGAAAGTTCATTGGTAAATATATCGAATTGGGTGTTTATATGGATGATCCATTCCAGGTAATTGATCAGGAGGGTATCGGAGTATTGATGGAGATGGCAGTAAAAAAAGGTCGTGAAGTTAATCCAGAAATGGAAATTGGAATTTGTGGAGAGCATGGTGGTGAGCCAAAATCCGTTGAGTTTTGCCATAAAATTGGACTTAACTATGTAAGCTGTTCACCATATCGTGTTCCAGTGGCAAGATTGGCTGCAGCTCAAGCAGTAATACGAGAGAAGTTAGAAAAATAAATACTATTTACTTTGATAGTAGATTTTTTATGTATCCGATCTCTTTGCAGGAGGCGATCGCTTTACCATCACTATAAGTATCGTCTCCGCAAACTCACTTTGACATATCTAAACAATGTGAATAAAATATTTTTGTATAGAATAGAAATTGCTTGGGGATCAATTGTGTCCGAGAGAGTAATTATTCTTTAGCAATCGGATATATTAATTATCATTAATGATTGAAATGGTAAATAAAAAGGGAATTGCACCTGTCTCACAAAAACCAAAAGTACGGAAAAATAATTTATCAAAAAAAGTTATTTTAGTGATCATGGATGGATGGGGAGTAGGTAAACCTGATAAGTACAATGCTATCGATAATGCTCAAAAACCTATTTATGACAAGCTCGCGCGTAATTATCCAAACACTTCCCTGAAGTCTGATGGATTAAGTGTAGGTCTACCAGAGGGACAAATGGGTACCTCTGAAGTGAATCATCTGACAATTGGTGCGGGTAGAGTGATTTTGCAAGATCTACCTCGTATTAATAATTCTATTGAGACAGGCGAGTTTTACAATAATGAAGCTTTGGTTAGTTTGATGGAAAACTGCAAAAAATATGGATCAAATATTCATCTTGCAGGTATTTTGAGTGATGGCGGCCTACATTCTCATACAAATCATCTTAGTGCGATCTTTGAATTTTTATCAAGGCATCAGTTTGAGAATAAGATATTTGTTCATTCTTTCACTGATGGGAGAGACGTACCCCCGATTAGTGCTGAAAACTATTTTAAATGGCTAGATGGTCAAATAAAGAAATACAGTAATATAAATATAAGTCTGGCTACGGTACAGGGAAGACTTTATCTTGACAGAGATAAGGATTGGGATAAGACGAAATTTGCTGTAGAGCTTGTGACAAAAGCTGTCGGGAGAAGATTTAACGATTGGCAAGCTGTATTAAATTATGAATATAATCAGAACAATAAAGATGAATTTTTCGAACAGTATGCCATTGGAGACTATTTTGGATTTACAGATGGAGACGGCCTTTTTATGTTTCATTATCGTACCGACCGGATGCATCAGTTTTTAAAAGCTATTTTTGATAACACTAGCAAAAAATCTATTATTGGCTCATTTGTTTCACCAGGTGAGGAGTTTACTCGATTACTTGTTGCGTTCCCGAGACTTAAGGTTACCGATACTATGTCTGAAGCGATATCAAAGGCAGGAAAGAAACAGATTCATATTGCTGAAACTGAAAAATATCAGCACTTAACTTTTTTTCTAAACGGTGAAAGAGAGCAGGAGTTCGAAGGAGAAACTTGGGAGATGTGTGATTCAAACAGATTTGTAAAACCACAATATAATTATGAACCAAGTATGCGTAATTTTGATCTTACTAAACGAGTGATCAAAGCAATTGACGATGAAGAATATGATTTTATTGCCGTTAATTTTAGCAGTACCGATATGGTCGGTCATACAGGTAATTATCCTGCTGCTGTCATTGCAACAGAATCCGTAGATTACTGCCTTGGGAAAATATTTGAAACGATAGAGAGTAAATTAGATAAATATGCACTTATTATTACTGCCGATCATGGAAATGCTGATATTATGTGGGACTACAAGAATAACCAACCTCATACTCAACATACTTTAAACCCTGTCCCATTTATTGTGGTAAGTGATTTAGATTGTACACTCGATAGAAGAGAGTCTTTGGAAGACGTAGCCCCAACGATTTTGGACTTGATGGGAATTGAGAAACCATTTGTAATGACAGGTACATCACTAATTCTGCGTAAGTAGTAATTAGTAGGATCAATCGCTTCAGGAGAATATCTAATCTGTTTGAACCGTATATTATCCTCGAGTTCACGTTATTTCTAGGCTTTTTTCGCATATTTTTTAATAATACATCATTAATCTGTTTTAGTCTTTTTTTATGTGTTACTTCTTAAGCACCTATATATACATATATAACTTCAGGGCTTCCTACCTCAAGTGGGGTATCAATCGAACAGAAAATGGTAGGAAAGTCGGCCTTTTTCATGTGGGAAACTACGGGTTTGACATTGTGGATAGATTATGGTAAAATCCCCGAGATTACAATTCCCAGAAATATGATAAAAATATACTCAAAAGCGGACAAAATAACTCAAGCTGTTATACACTCCTTTTTTATCACATACATTGTGAATTGGCAGGCACCTATTTTTACATCACTAAACAACTCTTTTATTACGTTGAAATCAATTATTAATACGGTATCTCCATCTTTTGTAATCGAGATGGTATCCGCGTGAGTTAAAAACTCATAATTTATGATTTAATATTTAATAGGGTCTTCTTTATGTCTAAAAAAGAAATGCGCCGAAATAAGGCATCCCGTATAATCTTGGGTAAGAATACGCGGGAGATTTTAGCCCCAAATCTTATCGAAGCACAGCATAAGTCGTTTGAATGGTTTTTGGAAAACGGTTTTAAGAAGCTGTTTGATGAGATAAATCCTGTAAAGGATTCGATGGAGCGAATGTGGACTTTGGAATTTAAGGAATTTAGGTGGGGTAAACCAGCTCGCACTGTAAGAGAAGCGGTGGACAAAGGTTTATCTTATGAGTGTCCTCTATATGTAAAAGCACAATTACTTAATAACAAAACTGGTGAGATAAAAGAACAGGAAGTATTTGTTGTTGATGTCCCCTTAATGACAAATGACGGTTATTTCGTTATCAATGGTGTTCGTAGAGTTGTTGTTCATCAGATATTAAGAGCAGAAGGTGTACTTTTTTATGCAGGAGAGAAAGCTGGCTTCAGACAGTTATACAATGCTGTTTTAATGCCGGAGAGAGGTGGTTGGTATGACTTCGAGTTGACAAAACATAATGTTATTACAGTAAGACTAGTTCAAAAGAGACCAAAGATCTTAATTACTGAGTTATTAAAAGTTCTTGGTTATGAAACAGAAGAGGATATCAAGAAATTATTTGCAGATGTTGATACTAATAATGAAATAAAGTATATCGAGTCAACATTGGCAAGAGACTTTACTAAATCTAAAGATGAAGCAGTAATTAGTATTTATAATAAGCTACGCCCAGATGAATCAGTAACACTTGAGAGTGCCGAGAAATATATCAAATCTCTATTTTTCAACAATCGTAAGTTTGATCTAGGTAAAATCGGTCGTTATCAGATAAATAAAAAATTGGGTACAGAATATCCTTTAGATACAGATCATTGTAAATTGTATCTTGACGATGTTATTTTGATTATCAAACGATTAATCGAGATTAATAATGGTGTTAAACCTGCTGACGATATTGATAACCTTGCAAACAGAAGGATTAGAAGTGTTGGTGAGATATTAGTTGATCAGTTAAGAATTGGAGTTCGCAGGGTAGAGAAGAATATTAAAGATAAAATGAGTATGTATGGTGAAGATGCAAAATTGACTCCAGCCATGCTTGTTAGTACAAAACCAATTTCAGCTTCTATACTTTCATTCTTCGGACAAAACCAACTTTCTTCATTTATGGAGCAGGTTAATATTTTGTCAGAGGTTGAGAATAAGCGAAAGATTACAGCTTCTGGTCCGGGTGGAATTCTTAAAGAGAGAGCACCTTTCTCACTTCGAGAGGTTCATCATTCACAGTATTCAAGATTTTGTCCTGTTACTAGTCCAGAAAGTCAATCAATCGGTGTTGTTACTCAATTAGCTTCTTATGCAAGAATCAATGATTTCGGATTTTTAGAAGCACCTTACAAGAAAGTTGCTCAGACAGCAAAGAATAATGGTAAAGATGCAGTAAATCGAATTGCGGCTGAAGACCTAATGTTAAATAAAAAGGTTGTCGTAAAATCCGGTGCAATGATTGATGAAAAGAGTGCAAAGGCCTTGATGGCAAATAAGGAATTGAAAGAAATCCCAGTATCAAGTTACATTACCGATGAAGTTGTATATATTGATGCAGCAGTCGAAGAGGAAAGCCATGTCGGTATGTCAACAATTTCTCGAGATGATTTTGGAAACATAACGGAGCTACTTGCTCCTATGAAATACCATGGTGAATTCTTACTTCAGGATGTTAGACAATTAAACTTTGTTGATATCTCGCCATTCCAGTCAGCAGGATTGGGTATGGCATTAATTCCATTTGTTGCAAATGATGATGCTAAGAGAGCACTCATGGGTTCTAATCAGCAAAGACAGGCCGTTCCACTAATTAGACAGGAGGCACCTGTTGTCGGTACCGGTTTTGAAGAGGTTGTTGCACGTCAATCAAACTGGGGAATATTTGCTGAGGATGATGGTGTGGTTGAATATGTCGATGGAAATATTGTTTCAGTAAAATACAAGAAACTTGGAATTAAAGATTATCATATCGTTAAATTTGAGAGATCAAACCATGATACAGCTTTTTCACAATATCCGAGAGTATCAGTTGGGCAGAAAGTTGCAAAAGACGATCTTTTAGCTGATGGACCTTGTATGGTAGATGGTGAGCTTTCATTGGGAGTCAACCTCAAAGTAGCACTTATGTTCTTTGAAGGTTATAACTATGAAGACTCCGCAGTCATCTCAGAAAGATTAGTTAAAGAAGATTTACTAACATCAGTACATGTTAAAGAGTATGTGATCGAACTTAGAGATACTGAATTAGGTGCTGAGGTTTTAACTTCAGATATACCTCATGTAAGTGATAGAGTGCTTGCAAAACTTGATGTACAAGGTATTGTCAGGATTGGTGCGAGAGTACAAGCAGGTGATATTTTGGCAGGTGTAGTTGGCCCTCGTGGAGAGCAAGAATTAACTGCTGAAGAAAAATTGCTTCGTGCTATCTTTGGTGAATCTGCAACAGATGTTAGAGATGTGTCTTTGAAATTACCAAATGGTGAGAAGGGTATTGTAATCAAGACTCAATTATTATCCGCTGATAAGGGTGATAGGCTTTCACCAGGAGTATTAAAACAGGTAAAGGTTTGGGTCGCAGAAACAAAGAAAATTAACTATGGAGATAAGATCGCAGGAAGACACGGAGATAAAAGTACTATTGCAGCGATACGAGCTCCAGAGGATATGCCATTTACAGAAGATGGTGAACCAGTTGATATTGTTTTGACACCAACATTCATTAAACGTATGAATATGGGACAGGCAGTAGAGGTTCATGCAGGTAGATATGCAGATATTCTTGGTGAAAAACTTGCATTCCCACTTTTTGATGAGATTGATTATGCTTGGTTAGAAGAACAGTTAAAAGCTAAGGGTAAAGATCTGAGTCAAAAAGAAGTACTTTATGATGGTAGGACAGGAGAGAAATTTCCAAAACCAGTTACAGTCGGTATTAAATACGTCTTGAAATTAAAACATATTGCAGACGAAAAAGTACATGCTAGATCTACGGGTCCATACACGTTAGTAACTCAACAGCCTCTTGGTGGTAAGGCACAAATGGGTGGACAGAGGTTTGGAGAAATGGAAGTCTGGGCATTGGAAGCTCATGGCGCAGCATATGCATTGCAGGAAATGTTAACAATCAAATCAGATGATCGTGATGGTAGAGCTGCAGCGTATAAAGCAATCATACATGGTGAAAAGATAGAAAGTGTTAATGTTCCAGAGTCATTTAAAGTCTTGATAAGAGAGTTAAATGCACTCTGTTTAAATATTGATCTAATTTCTCATGAATTACCAAATGAAGAAGAAAACAAATAAAATCGCAATGTTTGATTCGTTGAAGATGACGCTTGCTTCGCCAGAGCAGATTATGGATTGGTCATATGGAGAAGTAACGAAAGCTGAAACAATCAACTACCGTACATATAAGCCAGAACCAGATGGTCTTTTCTGTGAAAAGATTTTCGGTCCTACAAAGAACTTTGAATGTTATTGTGGAAAATATCGCAAGATTAGGTACAAGGGTATTGTTTGCGATAAGTGTGGAGTAGAAGTTACACGTAAGGATGTCAGACGAGAGAGATTGGGTCATATTAGTTTAGTTGTCCCAGTTACTCATGTTTGGTTCGCATATGGTGTTCCAAATAAGTTATCTATTGTTTTAGATATCTCTCATAAAAAATTACTTGCTGTCATCTATTACACAAGATACATGGTGATTGAAGTTCAAGAAGAGCTTAGAGAATCAAAGGTTAAGATGGTTAATGAGCTTTTGATGGCAAAAAAGAGTGAACTCGACACTGAATTAGATGCAGAGCTTTCAGCTTTAGAAGAAGCTCATCAAAAAGATATCAAGGCACTTAAGAAATCTGATAAAGATAAAACTGCAGTTGAATTCAAACTTAATCAAGCTGACCATGATCATAAACAATCTATCGCAAAAATTCGTAGAGATTTTGCAGATAAAGCAAATAGTATTGATGAATTCTACGCTAGATTACTACAGTCAATTAACAGAATTGCTGTAGGTGCAATCTTAACTGAGGATGAATACTTAGACTTAAGTGAGAATGATTTGATCTTCTTTGACGCTCGGATGGGTGCAGAAGCAATTGAAGAATTGCTTAAGAAACTTGATCTTGATGCTGAAATATCAGCAATAAGAGCATTGTCTACCAATGAAAAGAGTTTGGAAAAGAAATTGAAGATGATCAAAAGACTTCAATATCTTGAGGGTTTCAAGAAGAACGGTTTAGATCCTGTTTGGATGGTCTTGCGAGTAATTCCAGTTATCCCTCCAGAACTAAGGCCAATTATTCCTCTAGCAGGTGGTAAATTTGCTACAAATGACCTTAATGACCTTTATCGTAGGATTATAAACAGAAATAATAGATTAAGGAGATTGATTGAGATCGGTGCACCAGATGTTATTTTGCGAAATGAGAAGAGAATGTTGCAGGAATCAGTTGATGCACTCTTTGATAATCAACATCGTCCAGGTAAACCTATGTTAAATGGTAAGAAAATGCCATATAACTCATTGACAGATCTTCTAAGAGGTAAAAAAGGTATCTTTAGGAAAAACTTGCTCGGTAAACGTGTTGACTATTCAGCTCGAGGTGTCATCGTAGGTGATTCTTCATTGCTATTACATCAATGTGGTTTGCCAAAGTCTGTCGCTCTTGAGATTTTTAAACCATTTGTTATCCAGAAACTCTTGTCCAGAGAGATTGCGCCTAATGTTAAGGTTGCAAAAGATATGATTGATGAGAAGGGTGACATAATCTGGGATATCTTGGAAGAGGTAATCCAGAACAAACCAGTCTTGCTAAATCGTGCTCCAACATTACACAAATATGGTATTCAGGCATTCTATCCAAGACTTGTTGAAGGTGAAGCTATCCGTATTCATCCTTTGATCTGTAAGGCATTTAACGCAGACTTCGATGGAGACCAGATGGCAGTCCATGTCTTGCTTACTGACGAAGCTATTGATGAGGGACTTGAGAAAGTCATGTCAACAAAGAATATCATCAGTATTGCAAATGGGAAATTACTTGCTGGACCTTCAAAAGATATGGTATTAGGATTCTTCCTCATGACCAATATGAATGAAGTTGAGAAACCAAGAATTTTCTCGTCTTTCGATGATGCTATCAGAGCTTATGATAGAGGAGATATTCAAATTGATCAGGAAATCATTGCAAAGGGTAAAAATCAAATCTTACACACTTCTGTCGGTAGGATCATTTTTAATAATGTACTACCTGAAGAATATCCATTTGTAAACTCTAGAGTCGGTGGTTCAGAAGTTACCGGTCTTATTGAAGATATTAAGGATAAATTCCCATTAGAAGTTGTTATCAAAATGCTCGATGATCTCAAATCAATCGGCTTTAAATTCGCAACAGATCTTGGATATTCATTCGCAATGGCAGATTGTAACTTACAATATGATGTTAAATCTAAGATCAAAGAAATTGAACAAAAAGATATTCAATTGCAGGAATATTATCTACAAGGCTTAGTCACAGCTGAAGAGAAGAAAAAGAAATCAGTTGAAATGTGGAATAATCTCGCTGATTCAATGCAGGATGAAGCTTGGAAGACAATCGATAAGAACAATTCGGTTTACAATATGGTTGAGTCTAAAGCTAATGGTGCTAAGGTTAACGTTCGACAGGTTATTACTATTAAGGGTATGGTTAAAGACTCTGAAGGTAACTGGGTCGCAATGCCTATTAAGGGGAATTATCGTGACGGCTTAAATGCTTTCGAATATTTTGTATCCGCAAGTGGTGGTCGTAAGGGTGTTGCCGATACAGCTTTGAGAACTCCAGCATCAGGTTACTTAACTCGTAAATTGGTTGATGTTGCTCATGATATTATTGTCAGAGTTGATGACTGTGGATATGATGGAGATGGTGTTGTAGTAAAGCGAGTTGCTGATAGAGGTCTTAGCTTCGCAGATCGTATATATGGTCGAGTCGCAGCAATAGATATTGTCGGCGAAAAAGGAAAAGTAATTGTTCCAAAGGGTGAATATATAACAAAAGAGAATGCAAAGATTATTGCTTCAGTCGAATCAATTAATGAAGTAAATGTACGATCTGTACTTGGTTGTCATTCTCCACTCGGAGTATGTCAAAAATGTTATGGATACGATGTCGAGCAGGGTGCTCCTGTTGAAATCGGTAAGGCTGTTGGTGTTATCGCAGCACAATCTATCGGTGAGCCAGGTACTCAGTTTACATTAAGAACATTCCATACTGGTGGTGTTACCAAGACAGATATTACTCAAGGTTTACCAAGAGTTGAAGAATTACTTGAAGCTCGTGCTCCAAAAAATGCATCTCATATTGCTAAATTCCCAGGTGTTGCATCTGTTGAAGAGCAGGACGATGGTTCACATGTTATTAATATTAAAGGTGAGAAGGAAGTTGTCAGATATTATATTACAAGTAAAGCAAAGAAAGTATCTGTATCAGATGGAGTCGATATTAAACAAGGTCAGTTATTGTTTATTGATTTTGATGAATCTGAAAAAATGTCTCCTATCGCAGGTACTGTCAAGCTAGATAACGGAATAATGACTGTTCGTGGTCATGTAAAAGTCGAAGAGACAATTACTATCAGTGAAGAAGAGGAATTATTGATAAAAGATGGTGATAATATTAAAGCAGGTCAACAGATTACTGCAGGATCAGTAGATCCTAAAGAGCTCGAGGATGCCGCAGGTACTCTTGCAGCTCAGATGTATATCGTTGACGAAGCTCAAAAGGTTTATAACGAGCAGGGTGTTGCATTATCTGATGTACACTTTGAAGTAATCGTCAAACAAATGGCAAGATTATCTAGAGTATTGGAGAATGGTGATTCACAATACTTGATTGGTACCCTCGTTAATTCTCAAATAGCTGAAATTAAGAATCAGCAGTTGAGATTACAAGGAAAGAATGTTGCATTATTATCTCGAAAATTACTTGGTATCAAAGCATCATCTCTATATACTGAAAGCTTCTTATCAGCTATGTCGTTCCAAGAGCAGGTTAGAGTACTCACAAGTGCTGCGATCTATGGTAAAGTCGATTATTTGAGAGGTATGAAAGAGAATGTCATTATCGGTCATAGGATTCCACATGGTCAATCAGCAGGTATCGATGATGAAGCAATTCTTAACTTACCAGAAATCGGTGCTATCACGACAAAGAAAGTTGAAATTGAAGAAGTTCCAACAGTTGTTAGTGATACTGAAGAGGGTGAAGATGTGGCAGTGGAAGAAAACTCTGAAGCTCAATCTGAAGAAGTAAACGAAGTAGCATTAACAGAAGATGGTGGTGAGATTAAAGCAGATGATAGTGAAATCCCAGTTGAAGCTGTAGAGGAAAATACTCAAGAGGCACCTGCAGATAACACTGAGTTTGACGCGTAATTTATTACTGGTTGGGCGGGGATACCGCCCGATCAGTCTGTGTATTGTGATAATTAATGTTAGTTATTGAAAAAGAAATTAATTTGTAGTAAAATATGCCGTATGCCGACAATAAATCAATTAATTAGAAAACCTAGAGAAGTAAAAGGTGCAAAAAATAAACATGTTGCACTCTCAAGGAATCTTAACAGTATAAAAAATAGATATAAACTCGCAAATAATCCTTTTAAAAGAGGTGTTTGTCTTGTTGTTAAAACATTGACTCCAAAAAAGCCTAACTCAGCTTTGCGAAAAGTAGCAAAAGTTAGACTATCAAACGGTTCAGAGGTTACCGCTTATATTCCAGGTGAAGGCCATAATCTACAAGAGCACTCAGTAGTGCTTATCAAGGCTGGTAGAAAACGAGACCTTCCAGGTGTTAAGTACACAATTGTGAGAGGTAAATATGATACTGCTGGAGTAGAGGGTCGTAAAAAGGCTCGATCTAAATATGGAGCTAAAAAAGAAGCAAGTAAGTAATTTAAAGAAATCGCAACATGAGAGGTAAAAAAGCTAAAGTTAGAATAATGCAACCGGATATCAAGTACGGAAGCGATCTTGTAACAAAATTTATCAAAAAAATAATGCTTGATGGTAAGAAAAGTCTTGCTCAAAAGATGTTTTATGAGGTTATTGAAGGCGGAGCAAAAGAGCTTAATATCGAGCCTATGGACTTTGTCAATAAAGTAGTCGATAACTTAAGGCCAGCATTAGAAGTAAAATCACGAAGAGTCGGTGGTGCAAACTATTCTATACCTATGCCAGTTTCACCAGCACGTCAAGAATCATTAGCAATCAGATGGATAGTTGATGCCGCAAGAATGAAATCAGGCGACAGTTTTACAAATATCCTTCGAAAAGAGATGATCGATGTGTACAATGGTCAGGGTGCAGCATACGAGAAGAAACTCAATGTTGAGAGGATGGCTGAAGCTAACAAAGCATTTGCTCACTTTAAGTGGTAAGAGATTTTCATTTGTATTTCCAGGCTTAGTAGTCTACGCTTTTTCAAGCTATTTTAATATTTTTCGTAGAAGTTGGTTTTAGGTATGCCACCAACCAAATAGCGTCCCAATAATATCATTCCATGACTACCCATGCTCAGGCTGATCTATAACCTTTAGCACGACTGTAATAATACACAGCATGTGAATCGGGTGATATTAATGTACAACGCTTGGATTGTAATGGTGACGGATAATTTTGAAAATCAGCGCATGGTTATAAAATACTACTTGATTTCACAATAAAGAGCGGAATTTAAAAAGGTAGCTTAGTGTGACTAATACAGTATTCCGAGAAGACTTGGAAAATTGCGTAAAATAAAAGCTATTTAGTACTTTCGATTCTATCCCAACCTGTTGCACTCATGCCTTTTTTGAGGATGACTCTTTCATAGAAAATTCTTATCCATTGAATAATCCTTAGAGGGTAGAGTAATAATGACCAAAAAAATTCCCTTATGTTTTTTGCATATGCGATTGGGAACCAAAAATACCTTAGTTCATCGAGAAATGTTCGTGTAGTCTTCATACCTTGTATTTCAGGATATTTTTTTAATTGCTGATAACCGCCGTGAGAACGGACTTTCTGTTTCATGTAATCCTTGTAATTGTCAGGATATTTGATATATGCTAATGCCTGTGGTGCGTATCCGATCAATTTGCCACTTTTAGCTATGATATAAGAGATATATGCATCATCGGAAAGTACATCTTGAGGTATTGCGAGTTTAATCTTTCGAAATGCCATAATGTATCCACTCATCGGGAAGAATTCGTTTTTATTCGCTGTAGAAGTCCTTTTGTGATGTGCTGAATCAGCGAGTAAGTTGCCGATATATGACCAAAAAGTATCCTTGCTTTGCGCAGAAATAGGGCGGCCAGAAACACCACCTATTCTTTTATCTTCAAAAGCCTTTACTATGTGTTCGATGGCTTTTTCGCCGAAATATACATCTCCGTCAGTAGTTATGATAATATCACCTTTTGCAATATCAATTGCCATTTTATATGCGTATGGCTTACCTTTTTGAGGATCTCTTATCTGAATAAATTTCTCAGCAAGTTTTAGCTTTTGAGACATTTTATAGCCAGCTTGCAATGTTTCATCATCAGGGCTGACTTGTATGATCTCAAAATTATCTGGTATACCTGAATAAGATACATCTCCAACAGATTGGATAGCTTTGCCAATAGTTTTCGGCTCTTTCCAAGAGGTAATAATGACAGTTATCATTAGTTTTACAATTCTTATTTCTTATCTTCTGTAGGTTCTTCCTTAGTTTCAGCTGCTTTTTCGTCGGTTGCTGCAGGAGTCTCCTCAGTAGTAGTTGCTGTGACTTCCTCACTCTGTAACTCAGTGATAGTTACAATTGTTGAATGTAGATCTTCTTTGTGAACAAGTTTAATAGCTTCTGGCATAGAAATCTCACTTAACTTGATTGTCTGACCAGGTCCCTCAAGTTTAGAAATATCAACTGTAAAGCTAGGTACGAGGTCTGCGACTTTACATCTAACTTCAACACTATTCATTGTTTGTACGAGAGCACCAAGATTGTTTTTGACTGCTGGAGCAATACCTGTAAGGTAAATAGGAATCTCGAATAGCATTTCTGCTTTCTCATCGATTTTGAAGAATGAAACATGATTGATTTCGTTAGTGATTAGATCTCTCTGAACCTCTTTAATTAATGCCTTGATTTCTGCGCCGTCAACATCCATATCGATAATAGAAGTTAGTGTTGCAGTTCTGAGGACTTTTTCAATCTCTCCATAGGGGATAGTGATTGATTGGCTGATAGTATCTGAGCCATAAATTGAAGCTGGAACAAATCCATCTTTTCTGATATTTTTTACTTTTTTCCCGAGTAGGTCTCGTTTTTTAGCGTTTATCTTGTTTTGCATAATACGGTATTGTATCAATTTAAAGCCATTTTGTCTATAGATTCCGCAAATCTAACATTACTTCAAAATGCAGGCTTATTATATCACTATTTTCTGATAATCGCTACAGTAAAATATCGAAATATTATGTTAGTGATTGGTGATTATTATGGTATGCCACCAACCAAATTGCGTACCAAGAATATCATCCCATGACTACCCAAGCTAATTCTGATTTAGCACCTTGAGCACAGTGTTATTTCATGAATACTAGATAATGAGTGTATGGTAATTTCTCACTATCGTGCACTATGTAACGGAATAATAAAGAGTAGGATAGTGTTATTAAGCCATCTTTTTTACTAATTCTTTCTTTTCTTATTAGCAGTCGTTGTCTCTACTTGACAAAAGTTAAAATGTTCGATAATATTTAGCAGTCAATGTCGTAGAGTGCTAAAGGATTGAAAGGGCACTTATTAAAGGAATTGTGTGTTAGTAGCTAAATTGGGTCATAACATCATGGAGTTAACTCATCGACAGTTAGAAATATTAAAAGCTATTATCAGCGAATATATCGAAAATGCTGATGAGGTAAGCTCGCACCTGATAGTTGACAAGTATAATCTCGGTGTCAGTTCGGCTACTATCCGTAATGAAATGATGAGATTAATGGAGCTTGGCTATTTGGTTAAAAGCCATATTTCTTCTGGCCGATTGCCAACTGATCAGGCTTTGAGGTTGTATGTTAAGCAGCTTGGTCTTGATAAAGCATTGGATGCACAGGAGGAAGCAGTTTTAAAGCAAGAAGTTTTTAGAGATCGCTTTGAAAGAGAGAAGTTGATTAGATCGATACTTGATATTTTGGCGAAATACTCTAAAAGTGTCAGTTTCGTACTTACAGAGGGTGGTGTCAGATATTATGGTGTTTCTTCTCTTATGCGTTATGAGGAGATGAAGCAAGTAAATGTAATGCAAAGGATCTTTGACATTCTTGAAGATGAAAAATTATTGAGATCTCTTTTTGAAAGATACCAGTCTGAAGAGATCGGTATGCTAATTGGTGAAGAAACAGGTCTTGATGATTTGAGCGATTGTGCAATAGTATTTGGCCGTATGCCATTCTGGGATAGAGAAGTAATATATTATGGCGTGATTGGCTCGAAAAGATTAGATTACGCTAGGTCTTTGAGTACGATGCGTCTTGTAAGAAACGCAGTTGAACAATCTTTAAGAGGTTGGAGATAATTTATTTTATTGATGGATGATATGGATAACAGAGATATAAAGAAAGAAGAAAAATGTAATTGCAGCGAAGATTGTCAATGCAACGAATGTGAATGTCAGGAGTGCAATTGTTGCTCTGATAATCAAGGTGGTAATAATAATTGCTCAGATAAATCAAAATGTGAAGGGTGTCAGGATTGCGTAAAATCAAGTACTGGTAAGGATGCGTCTATTAATCGGGAAAGTCGTCAGAGTAATACAAGTAATAGTAAAGATGTAAACGAACTACAAAAAAATCTTGATGAAGTCGTCTTGATAGCGCAAAAGTTACGTTTTGAAAATGAAAAAATTACTACTCAACTGAAGAAAGCTCTTGCTGATTATGCAAACATGCAAAGAGATAATGATAAGAGAAATGAGATAGTAATAAAACAACTTAAGGCTAAATCAGCGATGGAAATAATAGGGATTATTGATGAAATAGAATTGGCTTATCAAGCAAAAGAGAAAATGCAAATCGACCAATCAGTATCTGCTTGGCTGGATGGTATGATCGCAACGATGCGTAAATTACATCGCTCTTTGGAAACCTTAGGCGTAGTAGCAATGGGTTGTAAGGATGGAGATGTTTTTGATTCATTAAGACATGAGGCTTTGGGAGTAGTTTATGAGGGTAAAGAGGGACATATTGCTCAGGTAATGCAAGATGGTTACATTATGTCTGGTACTGATCTTATTGTTCGTCCAGCAAGAGTAATTGTAAGTAAGAGTAAATAATATTGGTTATGAACCGGTCATTAGATCTCGGATGATTTCTATCAGACCGCATAATAGTAGTTAATTTTTTATTAATATTTAAAATGGGAAAAATAATTGGAATCGACTTGGGTACAACAAACTCAGTTGTAGCTTATATGTCTGGAGGTAAAGCACAGGTAATACCAAGTGCTCAGGGTTCTAATCTTATACCTTCTGTTGTCGCTATTGATGACAAAGGTAATGAATTAGTCGGTGCTCCAGCAAGAAATCAGGCAGTAGTGAATCCTACAGGGACAATCTATTCTGTAAAAAGGTTAATAGGTCGTAGGTGGGATGATCCTGAGGTTAAAAAGGATAAGGCTAACTTACCTTTTGAAATGCAAAAGTCAAGTAATGGCGGTATCGAAGTGAAAATGGGTGATAAATGGTTCACTCCTCAAGAGATATCTGCAAAAGTCTTAGCCAAAATTAAAAAAGATGCTGAAGATTTCTTAGGAGAAACTGTATCAGATGCAGTAATTACTGTTCCAGCATATTTTGATGATTCTCAGAGACAAGCAACAAAAGATGCAGGTAAAATTGCAGGCTTTGATGTCAAGCGTATTGTTAATGAACCAACAGCAGCTGCATTGGCATATGGTATGGATAAAAAGAAAGATCAGATGATAGCCGTATTTGACTTAGGTGGTGGTACATTTGATATCTCAATCCTCGAGGTAGGAGATGGTGTGTTTGAGGTGTTATCTACAAATGGTGATACACATCTTGGAGGAGACGACTGGGATCGTACAATTATTGATTTGCTCGCAGAAGAGTTTAAGTCGAAAGAAGGTATTGATTTAAGAGAGGATAAGACAGCTTTACAGCGTTTGCGAGAGGCTGCCGAGAAAGCAAAAATCGAGCTTTCATCTTCTGAATCAACTGAAATCAGTTTGCCATATATTACTGCAAATGCAACTGGTCCAAAACATATTCAAAGAAGTATGACAAGATCAGAATTAGAGAAAATAACAGCATCTCTTTTAGATAAATCTGTTGAGCCATGTAATAAGGCAATTAAAGATGCAAAAATCAAAAAAGAGGATATTGATGAAGTATTACTTGTAGGAGGTATGACAAGGATGCCTGCAGTCATTCGAAAAGTTAAAGAAATCTTTGGGAAAGAACCAAATAAAGGAGTTAATCCGGATGAGGTTGTTGGTATTGGTGCTGCAATCCAAGCAGGTGTGTTAGGTGGAGAAGTACATGATATTACTTTGCTTGATGTTACTCCGTTATCATTGGGAGTTGAAACTCTTGGTGGAGTAATGACGAAAATTATTGAGCGAAATACCACAATCCCTGTGGAGAAAAAACAAGTATTCTCAACCGCAGCAGATAATCAACCAGCTGTTGATATAAATATTTTGCAAGGTGAAAGAGAAATGGCTTCTGATAACAAAACATTGGGTAAATTTATTTTAGATGGTATCCCACCTGCACCTAGAGGGGTACCTCAGATTGAAGTTACATTTAATATCGATGCAAATGGTATTTTGAATGTAACTGCACAAGATAGGGCGACAGGACGAAAGCAGAATGTTACAATCACTGCTTCGACCGGCCTTAAAGACGAAGAGATCGAAAAAATGGTTGCAGAGGCTGCAGCTCACGCAGAAGAGGATAAAGCTAAGAAAGAGCTTGCTGAAGTAAAGAATGATGCTGATTCTCTCTGCTTTAATACGGAAAAATTGATTAAGGATAGTGGAGAAAAAATCGATAATGCAGACAAAGAAAAAGCTGAAGCTTTAGTCAAAGAGCTTAAAGAAATGATTGCAAAGGATCCGATTGACAAAGATGCAGTCAAATCCAAAACCGAAGAGCTTACAACTGCTGTTCAAGAAATTAGTAAAAAGATGTATGAACAAGCAGCAAAAGAAGTAAAGCAGGAAGAAGCGGATAAGAATAAGGATGGTAATCCTGACGAAGCTTCAAAGGACTCAGACGAAAGTAAAGAGACCAAGGCTGCAGAAGATGTAAAAGAGGGTGAAGTTGTAGAATAATTGTCTTTTAGAAAGATACGTATTTCTGCGTAAATATATTACTCGGTTTAGGGCTCCGTGCGTAAGCACGGGGCCTTATTGGATATTTATTAATTGAACAAGCGCCATTTCCTGCTATGTAATATGTTCAAAATATCTTATCTAAATACAGTATATTTATACAAATTGTAGGGGATAACCGATTATGCAAAATAATTCAGATTTTTATTTTTGTCCATTGTGTAGTATAATTATGCATGGCAACGAGAGTACCTAAAAAGATATTGCATGGAAATCAGTCGTTTGTTCAGAGGATTTCTGATACATTTGATAAGTCACCAGTTACTACATTTATCGGGTTTCCTCAACAGACATATTTTGATGGCCAAAATAAAGGAGAGAATATTGTCTTGATATTAAGGCAACATCCTGTAACATATCTTCCACAGATGCTTTTTATTATTGCTTTAATAGTAATTGTAGTTTTGCTAAATTTTTCCTGGGATACAATAAATTCAATTTTGGGCGTTAATTTAGCTTTTATTGTAGGTTTAAATATATTCTCAATTATTTTAATTATTACGACAGCTTTTTTCTCTTTTATTAGGTGGTTTTATACAGTTAACATTGTTACTGATGAAAGAATTGTGGATTTAGACTTCAATAATATTATGTCTCACAAGTATTCAGAAGCCCAATTAGAAAGGTTAGAAGATGTGACACATAATGTTAATAAGTTTCTTGGATTAGTTTTTGATTTCGGTACGGTTGTAATTCAAACAGCTGGAAGTAAACCGGAATTTCAATTTGACAATGTACCGCGACCACGGGATGTTCAGGATACTATCCTGGATCTATTAGAAATGAAACAGAAAGGTCAAATATGAGTTCAATTTTTTCAATAATTTGTGCTAAATTTTTTCAGTTTGGGTATAATTTTGTTCCAGAACCTGATTTAAGCTTCGTTAATTTCACATGGATATTTAAGATTTTATTCTTTGTTATTATCTTCGGATATATTTTTTTCGCATTTCTACTTACATTTAGAGTACGTATACTGGCAGATACTGTCAATACACCTTTTAATAAAGTCGTTCGTGCATATTCGGTGATTCATCTTGTTATTGCTCTGATTGGTGGAATCCTCGCTTTAGCTATTATTTTGTTGGCATAGTACTTTCTTTCTAGATCAGCTATTGGGGAGCAAATTCTCTTTTGATAACAGATGTAACATTTTTTCTTCTCAATATACAGGTAAATGTTTAATGACTGCTTATCATTAATCTCTTAGTATTATCTTTTAAGAATTCATTTTAATGGCATATTTCGATAATTGATCTCTCCGCTTGTACTGTTGGCAAACTTATATTAAAGTATATGTAAGTACAATATTATTTATTTCTGGAAAATATGTATATTAAAGGTTACACATCAAATAATACTTCTGTATTGCGATATCTTCCAACAAATCCTAATATTTTCTCAGCAAAGGGAGAGGTTATAGCACTAATTGGTGTTGATCCAATTGCAGATTATCCTGTAGACAGAATAATAAAGTTCGTCTGGGATGCAGTTATTGAGAAATATCTTTCAAGTCAATTCGGACCTTTGGATTCGCTTAAATCTGCATTAAAGGCAGGTGAGTATGAACTTCGTAACCTTATTCGTGGTGATGAGTATCTGGAAAATACAGGTGTTAATCTTAATCTTACGATTTTATCAATTCGGGGCAATAGCCTTTATGTTGCAAGATTGGGTGATCAGCAAATATTGCTTTGGCGAAATAATAAATATATAGATGTGGGAGAAATACTTGATAATCATAAGGTTGTAGCAGGTAGTTCGGCTATAGAACGAGATGATTATCTTATTGTTGCTACTAAACTTGCTGGGGAGAAAATAAAATCTCAACAATTTTCCTTAGATACAATGGATAAAATTGCAGATGAAGTGTCAGAAGATCAAGGATATTTCATTTCTTCAATGCAGGAACCTTTAAAATCGCAACTTGACTCATCAATAAATACTATCGAACCTACCAGCACCGAAGAAACACCGAAAGTTGATGAATCAATTAACCGAATAATAGATGGGAATCATGACCTGAGAGATAATGATTTTAACAACAACCTGACAGGAGAAAAAGTCCCAGATCTTAACCAGCCAGATAATAGTGTTGACAAGGAGGATGAATATGATAGCAATGGCGAAATATCTGCAAAAAAGAATAAAGAAGATGAGGCCATAGAAGAAATAATAGAAGGTCCACTCAAAGAATCAGAATTAGATGGTAAAGATATCGTAATTACTCAGTATACTGAAATGAAAGTTGAAACTGAAGTTACTCGAGAAGGTGTTGAATATGATTTTATTGATCTTGATAAGCAAGAGAGTGAAATTGATAAAAATATCGATGTTCATGAAGAGGATGACGATTCAGAAGAAGGTCTAGATGATGAAATAGGAGATGGCGAATTTCACAATCCATCAGTCAAGGATTATCATGAAGTAGATAATAAAGAAGATCTTGCTTTTGAAATTCCAAGGTATTCCGATGAGAAAACAACGAGTTCAATTGCTGATCAATTATCAGAAAGTGACCGTGAAACAGGTAGTGTCGGTGGTGATATCGAAAATCCAAGTGACATATCGCGTGAAACAGTAGGTGAGAAAATACTAGAAAATGGTGAGGTTCGTGAAACAGGTGCTAATTATACTGATAATCCAACGGAAAATCTGTCGGTTACTTCTGGGACAAATATCGCTGAGGAAAAACTAGTCTTGCCAGCACCATATGTCGGTAACAGTAAATTTAAAAAATTCATATATAACCTACGAGTTTTCTTTATCAAGATTGGGCATGCACTAAAAAAATTCTGGAATTGGTTGTTGAAAATATCAGGAGTATTAGGCGGTGGAGTAGGAAAAGTTGGAGAGAAGATTGATAATGTTGGAAATAAGGTTAAAGTATCTATTGATGACAAGTTGGGCCGCAAGATGTGGTATAAAAAGTTGATGGCAAGGATATCTCAAATGCAGATTTCAAGGCCTCGTGGACAAATCAAGGGTATGAAAATAGATGGATACAGATATAGTGATCAGCGAAAGAAAAGAATTGGATTAATAATCATTATTTTGCTTGTTGCCATTGTTCTGTTCTTTGGGATTAGATTTATTATAATTTCAAAAAATGAAAGTGAAGTTCATAAACAAGTAGATCAGTTTTATCAGGAATCAGTGACTCTCGTTGATGAGGCAGAAAGAGTAGTTCGTGAGAATCCAACGCTTGCTCAAACTAATATTATAAATGCTAATAGTAAGATTGCGTCAGCAGAAGAAATCGTGTTATGGGAGAAAGATATTCAAATAATAAATGATCTTAAGGCACGAGCGACAAAGGTTGAAGATATAATTTATCGAAGAGTCGGTATTTCTGAAGATAGCGGAAACTTTGAGCTATTTATCGATGCAAAAATTACTTTTGGAGATAGCGCTAATCCAACTGATATGATATCCAATAAGAATACTGCAGGTAATCAATTTCTCTTTGTAACAGACAGAGGAACTAAATCTGTGTATAGACTATCTTTGTATGACAAGAAGCTTACAAAAATAAATGATGAGGGTGCGATTGTTGCTTCTCCTGAGAATATCGATATTGGTATTGATGGAGATGTTTTTGTTTACGATAAATCTGCCGGCATGATAAGGTCGAGCCTCGGAGAAGATGGTAATTATACTAATTTTGTTTCTTTGTCACCTCTGACGGGCAGCTCATTATCAGAGAAGGGTATTACAGATTTAGCAATTTTCGGCGGAGAGGATAGTATTTTCTACACTAGCCGTACCGACAAATCGATATATAAGGCTCCAAATGTCGGAAATGCTTATGGATTTCCTCAACTCTTCGTTTCTGATAGTAGTTTTGCTCAGATAAATGATCTTTTTGCAGATAATTTTATTTATGCGTTCTCAGGTGGTTCTGATGCGGTTAGCAGGTACTATTTTTCAGGAGGTGATGACTTAGGTATAGCAGTAAATGGTGTTAATCCACCAATACAAGATATTACATGTGCATTCTCGTTCTGGACAGTCAATCATAAAATGTATTTATGGGACGAACCTAATAAAAGGATAATTGTTTTGGAGAAACCTAACGATGAGACAGGTCTGCATACAGATTCACTTGTTTTTATTAAACAGTATGTTTATAGGGGAAATCGCGATGATGTTTTTAACGATGTTAAGGAATTAGTTACCGATTGGGATGAAAATTACCTATATGTTCTTGATGGTTTAAGAGTTTGGAAAATTAAACTGTAGTATTTTCCTCTTTTACTTGTATTGGCAAACTGTGATAAAATCGAATATATGCAGTCAATTATTAATCGAAAAGCATTTCACAATTATGAAGTATTGGAGACCTTAGAGGTAGGTCTAGTTTTGCATGGTAATGAAGTTAAATCAATAAAAGGTGGTCAGATCTCCTTGAATGAGAGTTATATAAAGATTATAAATGGTCAGATGTATTTATGGAACGCAAACATACCCAGATATGTCAATGCTGCACTAATAAATTACGATCCAATTAGAAACCGAAAAGTTTTAATACATAAGTCACAGATAATAAAATGGAGTAGTAAGATGAAACAAGGTAACTTGACGATTATACCGTTAAAAGTATATTCAAATGATGGTAAAATAAAAATGGAAATAGGTCTTTGTAGAGGTAAAAAAGTTTACGAGAAGAAACTACAGCAGAAGGAAAGAGATCTAAAAATCGAACTTCATAGAGAGAAGCGTAAATTTATGGTATAATACTAAAATGCAAGCAGTATCAACAAATACTACAAATCCACAACAAAACAAAGTATTGGGAGCCTTCGAAGTTAACGAATTTGCTTCGAATCATGGTATTGAAGCTTTACGGAAAGTTCCTGATGTTTTTCAAGCTCGAGGAATTATTGGACAACAGGAATGGGATTTATTGGATGATGATCAGAAGAAATTATTATTACAACAAGCAGGTATTGATCCTAATAGATATATTGAAGTATTTAATGCGCGAAGGAGTGCAGAACAGAAGATAGGGGAACTTAGTGATCAAGAACGCCAGGAAATAAACAGTCTACAAACTGCTTTTGACACAACACAAAGTGTATCAATAGCTCAAGATATATCAGGTGAAATAAATAATGATGAAAGAATTCAAGGTGACCTCGAACAGCTTGAGAATCCTTCAGAAGTATCTCCTTCAAACCTTGGTGATGAGAAACCGGATAGTAGTATATTGAAGTCAGAAATTTCTGACGAAGACATGCAGAATTATCTCGCTATTAAAGCGGATATAGATAATCAGATCTCTAGTGAAAAGGCTGCAGGAAACACTATTTGGGCTGAAGATAATAAAGTCGAGTCATCAATTAGTGCTGAAGATCAGAAGAGAATCAATGAAGAGATAGCGTTATTGGCAAATAACAGAGATTTAGCATCTAGCGCTTCCAATGGTAATCAAGCCACACAAACGACACAGCCAACTAAGGATGATAAGAAAACTAATACTCCTTTACTCTTGCCTGTTAATCTTGCAGATGGCCAAAAAACAGCTGCTTTTATTCTATCAGGATATCAACCTAATGAAGAATTGATTGAGAAAGCTGAGGATAAAGCTAAAAACGGTAATATTAAAGATTCTGAAACTTGGGTGGCAACAATTATTAGAAAATTAATACTATCCCTTAAAGAATAGTGATTTTTATGCTATCCTTGTGTAAACTAACTGTCCAATGAATTTTATGAATCCAACTGTTATTCAAAACACATTGTATGCACAAACTGTTGGGCCTGTCCCATCTACTACAACAACTACGCGTGAACCGGTAGTAACACCTGATAGGGATTATGGATATTTATGGGGTGTAATACCATTAATCATTATATTAATAGCTCTTTGTGTCTTTCTTTTCTTTTATATTGTACGTAACATGAAGAAAAAGGATCGTGCAGATAAAACAAAGAAGGGCGTTGTAATGGAAATTAAAGTTCCAAGAGGTAATGAGATTGAGATTGGCGTTGCTGAGCAAATGTTTGCGAATCTTTATGGAATGGGTGGAAGAGGTAAGGGTATTTTGAAACATTTGACCGTAAATCATTCTATTAGTTTTGAGATTGCAGCTTTTCCAGGTGAGATTCATTTCTATGTTTATGCCCCGAAGAAACTTGCCGATTTAGTTGAAAAACAAATTCTAGGTTCTTATCAGGATGCCGAAGTAAATATTGTTGATGAATACAATATTTTTAGTTCTAATTCAAAGGTCTCATATGCAAGTTTAGTTTTGTCTGATGAAGTTTATTATCCTTTAAAAGGTGCTGAGGATTTCAAAGGTGATCCTCTTGCAAATATTCTAAGTACAATTAGTAAATTGCAGGAAGGTGAGGGAGCCATGATACAGGTTGTTATTTCACCGGCAGAGAAGAAATGGCAAAAAAATGGTAGGAAGTTTGTTGAACGAGTCGAATCAAACAACTCAGATCCAGAAAAGGAGAAAATCCATGTCAGCCAAGAACAAATGCAAGCGGTAAGTAAAAAGACTTCTAAAATAGGCTATTATACGGCGATAAGGATTGTTACGGTTGCTCCTCAGGAGGATATTGCTGATATGCATCTTAATAATATTGTTGGAGCATTTAGTCAATTTACTAATCCTGGTATAAATGAGTTGAAGAAAGATAAGCTCAATCGATTAAAGGAGAGGGATTTTATTGAGAATGTTATTTATCGAAGATTGCCTTTGAGTGTTAAAACAATATTGAATATTGAGGAACTTGCGACAATATACCACATGCCGAACAAAAATGTTACAACACCAAACATTAACTGGTTGTTATCAAAGGAAGCTCCCGCTGCTAATTGGATTAGCTCTGAAATCGGTTCAAAAGATACTATCTGGTTAGGAAATAATTATTATCGTGGAGTTAAGAAGCAGATCTGTTTCGAACGGAGAGATAGGCGATATCACTCGTATATCTTAGGTCAAACTGGTTCTGGTAAATCTCGTTTAATGACTCGTATGATGTATCAAGATATTATGAATGGTGACGGTCTGTGCTTTTTGGATCCCCATGGAACTACAGCTGAAATGCTTTTAGAGAGAATCCCTTATGAAAGGATTGAAGATGTAATATATGTCAACGCTGCAGATTTTGATAGACCATTTGGATTTAACATGATGGAGTTTAAAAGTGAGCAGGATAAGCATAGGATAATCAACGGTTTTATTGATCTATTAAAAAAGCTTTATGACCCTCATAATCAAGGTATCGTTGGACCTATACTTGAGAGAGCTGTTCGTAACTCTATGTTGACAGCTATGTCTAAAGAAGGTTCTACATTGCTTGAAGTTTTAAGAATATTAACAGATCAAAAATGGGTTGATGAAAAATGGTTACCGATTATTAAGGATGATCTTGTTAAAAGATATTGGACTGACCAGATAGCGAAAACTAATGATTTTCATAAATCTGAGACACTTGGCTATATCACGTCAAAATTTGACCGTTTTGTAACCAATCTTGCTATGCGTAATATTATTACTCAGTCTAAATCATCGTTTGATATTCGTGAAGTTATGGATTCGGGGAAGATACTTATTATTAACCTTGCTAAAGGACTTATGGGTGAAGAGAACTCCCAATTTCTTGGCTTACTGATAATCTCAAAGATTGTTTCTGCTGCATTAAGCCGTGAAGATATTCCTGACGAGAATGACCGTAGAGACTTCTTTTTCTATGTTGATGAGTTTCAAAACTTTGCTACTGAAGCCTTTGCTTCGATATTGTCTGAAGCTAGAAAATATCACTTAAATCTTACCGTCGCAAATCAGTACATTGGTCAGCTCGAAGATAATATTAAAAAGGCGATTTTTGGTAATGTCGGTACCATGCTTATTGCTCGTCCTGGTCCTGAAGATGCTGAGTTTCTTCAGCAGTATTTCGAGCCGATTTTTACTTCTGAGGATCTCATGAATCAAGCTAATGAACATTACTATGTCAAACTCTTAGCTTCAGGACGTTATCCTAATCCGTTCTCTATGGAACCAGGGTGGGGATCATGGCATCCAAAGTCTGGTTTTGATATGAAACCTGACAAAGAGATTGCAGCTACAATCAAGCAAATATCTCGTCTTAAATATGGTCGAGATGTGAATGTAGTAACTCAGGAAATAAATTCTCGATCCGAATTGGCTGTAGTTGAGTCAGCTCCTACGGAATCTGCAAAGCTTCCACCTTTGCCGTCTTTCTAACAAAATTTATGGTGCATAATTTCTGCTCTGATAATCTTTTTTAGTAAATGCGTTTGAGCGCTAAATTAAGTGCAGTTCGGTAGGATAATTACAACGGTGTTACAATCGATTATCATCTTTGGTTTAAATAGCTTTGATCTTTATCGATCAGTTTTTTTGTTGTATAATACGGAGTATTTGGTAGCGAAAATAACATTGAGATATGATATATCAGCGCTATCGCTTGAATAAATAGGGGAGTGTAGCTCAGTCGGTTAGAGCGCGGTTCTTATAAAGCCGTGGTCGACGGTTCGATTCCGTCCACTCCCACCATCCTTTCCCCAAAAAAGAATTTTCGCTTATGCAGAGTTGTTTGCTGGATATCTCTATACCTTCTTGTGGGATTATTTCACAATAGATTCTTTTACAATAACAAAATCTTAACTATTTATAGTTGTTTATCTCTTTTGCGATGCTCATTGCAGTGTCAATTTTCTTATCATTGTCAAATTGCTCGCCAGATTGTTTTATCGAGATAACTTTGCTCTCAGACAATATTAAATTGATAGACTGAATTATGCCATCTGGGTTTTTTATGATAAAGTTGGACATAGGTATTTGTGCTATAGTCTCGACACGATTTCCAGCGTCAGCTTCAGATTTTTTAGTTTCCTCAATATTAGAATAGCTTAAAGAGATAATGATATTTTCTGCGTCAGAAATTGAATATTTACATAGATTATCGTTTTCATTGTTTGTTGGTTCAGTTACTCGTATCTGAACTAATGACATATTCTCAATGAATTGCTGTGTAAATTGGCCGCAAATGTCCTCGACGATGTAATATTTATCATCTTCTCGAGTTATCTCATCTGGGTATTCGACAAAACAGCTAATTAATTGTGTGCCATTCTCAGTATTACCTGTGATTTCTTTACTCGAATATTGGCATGGTTGCTGATAAAGTGCTTCTAATTCCTCTTGACTCTTATGATATTTATTTGTTGAGTCAATGAGCTTTATTATTGACCCGACAATCAATACCAAACAGAGAAGCATAATTAATGATATGATTGTTGATTTCTTCATATTTTTCTCATGCAATTTAATTTATCTATTATATATCAAATTGAGTAGTACTAATAGTCGATTTGCGTTTGAACGGTTTTTGCACTTAATGCGGTTTATCAAGACAAACAGATGGTTGTAAAATCAGTTTTTCTTATAAGCCTTCAAGCAATTATTCTTATTCGACTTCTTCTAGCCCAAGGAAATGCAAAGCATCATTGTTTGTTAGATTATTTGTTATCAATAAGTGCTTTTCAAATGTCTTTGCTAAAAACCTGTTATAACTATCTGCAACATAATCGATTTTTTGAGCTAGATCTCGCGATGGGATAAGTATTACTTGAACTTTAGACATTAATCCTGCAATCATATCGTGACTACTATCACCAATATATATGACGTTTATAATATATCCGTCATCTGAATAGACAGGTTTAAAGTCTGGAAATTGCGCTATCGATTTTTCTATAGCAATGCGAATAATCTCGTCTCTTGTTTTTGCTTCTTCTCCGAATGCTCCAAACAAACCAGACTCACTTGTGAAATACTTTCTTACATGTTTGCTTAATCTTATCTCAATAACTTCACGAGGATTTCCTGTGACTAATATAGATTTATGCTTTTCACTGGTGTGGATCATATCTAAAATTTGTAAAGAGTCAGAATGGTATGTGTCATGGATTGTATCCCCGGTTAATCTTGTAGCCTTATACCAATTTGCCCTTGCTTTGATAAAAGCACTTGTGAATGTGTCCAAGTCAGCTTCCTTAATTGTATATAACTTAGCAATTTCGTGAATAAGGTTGAGTTCTGTGGTTCCCCTTGTAAGTGCAAACAATGAATCCCAGTCAACATCAAGATATATGCTAGGTACTTTAAAGAAAATTGCTGCATCTTTTGCCGCGTAGATAATACTATCGTATGAATTTGGATTAGTTTGACATAGAGTACCGTCGTGATCGAAGAGGATTAAAGTTTGATTACTGCTCTTTTTCTTTTTAACTTTGATTATCTTATGCTTTTTCATCTCTTAAGATTTTGGGCAGAGCTTTATTTATTATTTATAGCTCCTTTAGGCTTTTTTCATCATCCTTAGTAATTTTCTCTAAGATGTTAAGATATTTTTCTGTTGTAGAAATTCTTTTGTGTCCAACAATTTTTGAAACCGTTACAAGACTGACTCCATTTGCTAAGTGATGTGCGATAAATGTATTTCTTAGATCGTTAACTTTTGCATCTTTTACACCAGCCTTGATAAAAGCTTTGTCGATAGTTGTTCGAATATTTCTTATCAATAATGGGTTTCCTGTCTTTGTGACGTATAGGTGCTCATCTTCAGTTTCTGGTCGTACTGCAAGATAATCTTGAACAGATTTAAAAGCCGATTTGTTTAGAGGTACTTTTCGTGAAGTGTGGCTACCATAATCTCTAATATATAGATATTTTATTTTACCATCTGGTGAGTTTCTTACATCATCTAAAAGCAAGTTTGCAAGCTCACTGATACGAATACCTGTCTGTAATAAGATCTCAACGATAGAGTAGAGTCTAATATCGACACGGCATACATCTCTTAATGCTCTGTATTCCATTTCGGTTAGGACTCGTGGTGGTTTTGTCTCAAATTTCGGGTGAACAAGTTTCTCAGATGGATTTTCAGCAATAACCGCAGTGTCTACTAAGTACCTATAAAAGGTTCTTATACTGTTTATCTTCCTTGAAACACTTTTTGGAGTGTAGTTCTCCTGTTGAAGTGATCTCTTGAAGTTCTCAAGATCTTCTAATCTAACATGTTTGATATCGGATACTCCAGTGCGAGTAAAGAAATTGAGTAGTTGCTCAATATCTTTTGAATATGCAATAACAGTAGACTCTGATTTACTACGTGTTTTTAAAGTCTGAATAAAATCATTATGATGCTTGGCAAAGTTTGGATTTTGTACTGTTATCAACTTTTTATTATTAACAATTTATCACTTCTTTTTTTCTACTAGGATTATAGCACGCCGTCTTATAGTGGTCAACACAATGCTATGTTTTCTTTTTATAATTTTTTGTTCGAGGACGACTTGTATTCTTGCCCACAAAATCGTTTTTCATATAAAATTGCAAGTCTTTATATTCTTATTAATAATTGATACTATTAATTATTAATCTAACTTAAAGTGTTCGTTTTTATACATGGGAAGTAAAATTAATTCTCTAAAATTGAAGGAATGGCGTTCAAACAGTGCAAATTTTGCACCAATCAATCCTGATCAGAAATTTTTGCGCCCTAAAATTGACAATGGAAGCTCTGGAAGTAAACTAGTTAAAAACATTTTTACGATAATCTTTATCGGCATCTCGCTTTTTATGTTTTATAATATTTTCAAATCATTGAATATTGCTCACCAAAAGAATTTGATTCTTGAACAAGCTAAGGAGGAAGTCACTCAATTGCGCATAGAAAATGTAAAATTAGTCATGGAAAGTACATCGGTCGGTACGGAGGATTATGTCATAAGAGAAGCACGAAATAGACTGAATTATTCCAAAGAAGGCGAAATTAGGGTAGTGATACCTGAAAATGTTATAGCTTCGATTAGAGCAAAATATGAGAATATCCCTGACGAAAGTAACGCCTTATCTGGCAACCTTAAGGATAATCTCTTGATTTGGCAAGATTTTGTAATTAACGGTATTTAAATGGGTCATATATTGCTCACCGTTTCGTCGTGTCCAGCTACAAACAAATTCTCTCTTATTTTTCACCGAGAAGCCTAATATTTATTGTGTATAGCTAGCGAGTTCCTCATAAGGTTGTACGACTACAAAACCTTCACCTGAAAACTCCATCTGAATTGTTTCACCACTTCCTCTTCCAATAAAGGTCCCAAGAGAAAAATTAGTTTTAAGATTGGTAGTTAATCCAGTTGACCACGCAATTGTGGCGTTAGGATCTGTATAAACTGGAGAATCTGGTGTTACATGTAAAGTTAATGGGTTACCCTCTGAAGTTATCGCAACACAACCAGAGCCGTCGATTACTACATTGAAAAGGCCACCGGCTGCAAAAGAGGATATTCTACGATTAAGTTTAATATCCCAGTGTAATGTAGGGGCGAGTGCAAGAAGATCATTACCGTTTACAGTAATAGAATCATCTGTAAGGTCGAGTATTGTAATCTGTTTACCGTAATCAGCAATATATACTTTTCCTTTACCAGTAGCTTTCATTAAGGTCGCACCTTCGCCAGTAAACTGCTTTTTGATGAGTCTTTCGATACCTTGCTCCATCAAACCTTCGCGGTGGAATTGAACATCTCCACGATAGGCAACCATACTACCAAGTTTCAACCAAACTAAATTATGGTCAGCTCCATCAAGATTTATTTCCAACATCTTTTTACTCTCTAAATCAAAGAAATTGAAACCATCGTCTTTTTGCGCTGACTGAGCGATAAATTCCTCTATAGAATATTTTGACATAACAATCTGAAATTAATTTAGGGTCTTGTAAAGAATAGCACATTGCAAATGTGGTAAAATACTTTACAAGACTATGAAAAACAAGTATACAAATCGTTCAAAAATTTCTGAAGCTAAAT
>Ga0208940_1000221_pt1 | contig 76579 bp, 67 predicted proteins | sample AD_JPNNA6_MetaG_FD_184445 | JGI IMG/M metagenome (GOLD analysis project Ga0208940, IMG submission 184445) | Active sludge microbial communities of municipal wastewater-treating anaerobic digesters from Japan - AD_JPNNA6_MetaG (SPAdes) (version 2) | ecosystem: Engineered > Bioreactor > Anaerobic... | reverse complement strand
ACGATGAAAACGGCGGTATCATAAGCGCCACCTGGACGATATATTCGGAATATTTTGAATCCGACGGTATAACTAAAAGCTCTTCAGATACCGCGTATGGAGGTTATCCCGAATCATCTACGACTACGACTACAATCGCTCCGACTACAACGTCGTCGACTACGACTACAACAATTGAACCCACAACGACTACGGTAGAACCGTCTACTACTACGTCTTCAACGACAATTACTCCGTCTACTACTACAATCATTCCAACGACAACGTCGTCGACAACGACTACAACAATTGAACCCACGACGACTACTGTAGAACCGTCTACTACTACGTCTTCAACGACAATTGCTCCGACTACTACTACGTCGACTACTACCACGACGACTACGGTAGGGGGAACGACGACGACTGTTGATCCGTCCGCAAAGATAGGCAATACATGGACTACCGTTTGTTCGCTTGGAACAGAAACAAATATTTCAACTATTAATTATATTTCTGATGGATATTATTATGCGGGAACGGGAAACAATTATTTATATAAATCTTCTGACGGCGTCAATTGGCAACAAATAACCCGTCTTGCTGTAGATAAATATAATTCTGGTATAGTATCTTTCTTTGACGCGAGCGGAGGTAGAATTATAGCTGGAACAAATAATGATTGGGGGAGGTTAATGAAATCAGAAGATTATGGTTTGAATTGGACAGAGATAGCAAAATGGTATAGCTATGACTATCCTACATGTAATATATATAACATTGAAAGATGTGGAGGCGATGTTTTATTTACGTCCACGGATGCCGATCCAAATAAATCGAAATCTTGGAAATCTATTGACAATGGTCAAACATGGAATGTATTTATAGACTCCGGAACTTATCAACGTCAAAATTTTTGTTATTCTGGGAATAACCACATAAATCTTTCAGTATGGACTAAATACGGTAACCATATTATTAAACATTCTAGCGACAATGGATTAACTTGGAATGATACAAAAACAACGTCGGCATCTGATAGCGTAAATTTTATATCGTTGCATAGTTATCCAAATGGCAATGGGATAGTGATATGTCATGCAAGTGATAAAAATATATATAGATCAACAGATTTTGGTCAAACATGGTCTTCAAGTTTATTTTTATCTTCAGTTGCCCCTAGAGATAATAGATTTAGTCCATCTCTAACATATCTAGGTAATGGCGTTATCATAGGTATTTTAAAAAATACTGGATTGGTACGATCTTCCGATTATGGTCAGACATGGACGGAAATATCGCCAATTGCAGGAGAAGATTTTATTGCTAAAATTATTAATTTAAGCGATGGATACGCCGTTTTTGCAACTCGTCCAAATGGTAAAATATATAGAACTAATGATTATGGTATAACATGGAATTATATTACAAAATTTGATAGATGCGCTTATTTATTTAGTTACAGAGAACTGCCGTCTCCGATAATATTAGGAGTTGTTTTTGACTTAGATAGAACAAACCCTGCGGTTATTATTAAATCGGTTGAGTAATTACCAATTTGTCGCATATGTGTTCATTGAACCCTCGATTTCCCCGCGCATACGCGCGGGACGCGAAATCGAGGGTTCAGTATAATCGAGGGTTGTATACGCCGCGCTCCTCGATGAAAATTGACACATATGGAGCTATACCCGCCGCGCCGCTCTCCGATAAAAATTGACACATATGCGTCAAAATAATCTATATTTCAGAGAGCGTCTTAAGAATCCTCTTCAATTTTCCAGACGTATATCTCTTCGGCTATATCTTTTTCAACGGCAATTTCCGTTTGTTCAAATAAAATACAGAATGTCGGCGATTTTTGGGCAAGTTTAACGCGTTGTCCGGGAATAAGCCCAAAAGCGGTAAGTTTCATTAGTCTATTATGATTTTTAGGCTTGATATAAGCGATTTTACCCTCGTCTCCCGGGTTAAGTTCGGCTACGCTAATTAAGGTTTTTTCAATTTTTCTGCTTTTTTGAATACAACATTTCCCCGGCGGAACCGGTTTGCCGTCGGGCGCCGTGTCGGGATGTCCCAGTAAAGCGCATATCGACTCTTCCACTTCGGGGAGTAGCGTGTGTTCCATCTCGCAGGCGACTTTCTCCATAGCGTCCGGAGATATGTTTAAAACGTAGCCCATGAGGCATTCGGCTAAACGATGCCTTCTCACTACCTGAACGGCTAACTCTCGCCCTTTACTTGTCATAGAAATTTTATCGTTTTGCATCGTTATAAATCCGTCTTCGCAGAGCGCCGCAAGTTCGTCCGGTTTAACCCTCTCTTTTGAAATCCCTACTCTTATATGCTCGACGGAGCAATTCCCGCGCTCTTCGGCTTCCATTATCGCCTCAAGTATCTCTTCTTTATATGTTTCCACAAAATCCTCCTACAATTGAACTTTTAACGACGTTAATATAAAATTTACGACCGCTCCGACCAGTAGAGCGTAGGGAATAACGAAACCGATTATGCCGAGACCGGTTTTAACTCCGCGTTCCTTAAAAATCACAATCATCGAGTTAATACAGGGCGTTAAAAACGTCATAATCAATAGCATTACTACGGTTTGCGTTCCGTTAAATATTCCCGAATCGAAAAACAGACTTAATAACGCCGCGCCCGCCTCTCTTCTAACGATTGTCATTAAGATTATCTCTACGCTTTCGACCGGCAATCCCAGCAACTTCAACGTAACGGGCTTTAGAGAGGCGCGGAAAAGGTCTAAGCCGCCGGCTCTATCAAACAAAAAAAGCGCAAACGATGCGATCAAGAATATCGGAACGGCTTCTATCAAAAATGTTTTGATGCGAAGAGTCGCCTTTTTTAAAATAGGTAAAAACGAGGGGAGACGAAGCGGCGGAGCCTCGATGATGAAATCGCCCCTGTCGCCCGGAAGAATTTTGTTTAATAAAAGTCCGGATAAAATTACCTGAAAAAGAATGACGCCAAAAACTATAAACGCCGCGCTCCAATGGAGTTTGCCAAAAAGCACAAACATAACGGATAGCAGCGGAGCGCAGGGAAGTCCCAAAATAAGCAGAAAAGAGGCTATTATTTTTTCTTTTTTTGTATCAAGCATCCTTGTAGTCAACAGCGCCATAGTTATACAACTAAATCCCATAATCAACGGGAAAACCCCTTTGCCGTTAAGACCGATTACTCTTAGAGCTTTATCCAGCAATATCGAGACTCTCGGAAGGTAACCGGAGTCCTCAAGGTATCCGAAGAAAATATAGAAAGTAAAAAGTACCGGTAGAACTACCCCGAAAGATAGCGTTATCCCGACGCTTATTAGTCCGAATTCTCCGCAAAAAAGATCCGTTATGAAAGAACTGTTAAATACTTTAAGAATATTCTTCAAAAAGGGGATGATAATCCCGTTGAAAAGTTTGCCTTCCAAAAGATCGACGAGGAATTCCGCTCCAAATTTACCGACGAATAAAAACATAAGCAGAGCGACAAAAATAGCGATAGGAATACCCGGAAATAATCTGGAAGCCCATCGGCTTAACTTAAATTTTCTATCGGACAAATCGCATTTTACTTTTTTAGAAACGCTATCGGCTATACGATTCGCTTGGAAGTAATATGTCTCAGAAATTATAACGTCTAACGGTTTGGCGTGTTTTTTTTCGAGATTATTAACGATTTTTTTGCATTTTTGAAGAGTGTTATCGCCGAATTTGTCGGAAACATATTTTTCAATGATTTTATCTTTTATTACGAGCAATATAGCCAAAGCTCTTTTCGACGGTTCGTCGTCGCCAAAAAACGCCGATATGTCTACTATCGCGCTCTCTATATCTTCCGGGAATACCGCTCGAACGGAAGGAAGCCTCGCTTTATCGATCGACGAGATTAATTTTCCTGTTCCCTCGCGTTCGTTTGCAATCGTATCGATAATTTCCAGATTTAACCGCTCGGAAAGTTTACGCGAATCAATTTTAACGCCCCTGACCTGAGCTTCGTCTATCATATTGAGAGCTACTATGGTCGGTATGCCGAATTCCGCGATTTGCAACGTCAACGCCAGACTCCGCAACAAATTCTTCGCGTCGACGACCTGTATTATAGTATCGACGCTCTTATTTAATAGTAGATTAATGGCGGTTTTTTCCTCTTCAGCGCATATAGTCAGTCCGGATATGCCGGGAATGTCGTAAACCGGTTTGGACGAGCCCTTTATAGTCGCTTTAAAGTAGGAAATCGAAGTCTCCTTATCTTTTACCTCTTTCAGCTCTTTTCCGGTAATATTATTGAATATTGTCGTCTTACCTACGTTGACGTTTCCTATCAATATAGCCGGTTTTTTTATCGCTGCAACCATAACTCTTCCTTCGGATAATAATAGCCGTCATCATAATACTTTTAGAATTTAAAGCCAAATGAAATTTTTATAAAAATGTACCCCGCTTGTTTTTTGTGAAATAACAAATAATTTTACGTATATCTGGGGTAATTTTCGATTACGAGCGCGTATAATAGCTGTTTTTGAGAGGTTATATTTAACAGTTGTGTCATTTTACCCAAAAAGTCATTTTTCAACTTATCAATCCTCAATTTCTTCCCAACAAGCTCAAGAAATCCTTCCAACCCGTATTGAACGACGCCGTTATAAAAAAACAGTATAATCTCGCGGACTATCGAAGCCATACCGAATTCGTTATACAAAGAATGCCATCTTTTAAGTTGCATATAGTCCGCTTCGCTGATTCTAAGGTATTTATCCAACCTTTTATCGTCGGTATTGTCTATAACGGCGTATTCCGAGCGGCAATTGCCGATTATTCTCTTCATTTTTGGTATTTTTTTATTAACAAGGCGAAACATAGTTTCAAATAACTCGCTGAACGTATTAATTTTGAACTCTTTTAGTAAAAAATCTATGACGTTATTATTCATAGATTCAGATACTATAAAATGGAATAAGTGTTTTTTGTTTTTCATAAAATTTTCTCCTTTTTCTTTTATATATATAACAACTAAAAGTAGAAAACTCTTTACAAAAATTTGAATAAATTTTTAGAAAATGATAAATAATTTGCTAATCAAAAAAATTGTTCCATATGTGTCATTTCTTAATACTCCAAAAAACTCAAATCATTCGAGAATTTCTTACTTGCCTTCATTGATGAACATTATCAAGCGTGAAGCGACGACAGTATCTTCGGAGTTTTTTTCGTTTGACAACCAATTTGCCTCTATAAAGATAGAGTCAATACAACTATTTCGTCTCCGCCCCAAATTCAATTAATCGAGAGATTATCCTTATTTGATCTTTTGTCGAAGTTACCTGTTGTATCATTTTTTTTCCGGAGTTGTCTATATGTTTAACGTTAGCCCCGGCTTTTAAGAGTTTATCTACAGTCTCAAAATGTCCCGCATTACAGGCATATATAAGCGCCGTTTTCCCTTCATTATCGGCAATTTCTATATCGGCGCCATTTTTGATAAGGTCTTCGACGACAAAATGTTTTTGATTTTCGCAGGCGATCATGAGCGGAGTTTTACCTTCGGAATTTTGATAATTCAGGTTAGGAGCGCAGTATAAAATCTCTTCAAGTTCAAGAGCGTAATGGTCAAGAGTAGGAATTCTCGACATTAAATATTTTGCAATTTCATCTTCTTCAACTAATCCGCTTTTTTTTATCTCTTCATCGCAGATTGAGATAAGATTTTCAATGTTTTCTATCCTTTTTTTCTTGCTTTGGCTTAAAACGACTTTTGTAATAACCCGCAATTCAATTTTCATTTCGATTTTAGCGAGAATATATCTCTTATCGTCGACTAATTTTTTATATCTTGCGTCCGTCTCTTTTTTTTTGATTTCAGAAAAATGTCCTAAAATAAAGATAAAGATTAATATAACAATAAAGATTACTAATACTACTATACCTATCGGTTTCATAAACTCTCCCGCGTTCAATGATTAAGCGCATAATTCAGCGCTATGAAAAGAGAGCGTTTTTCCGGTATAAGGTTAAAAAAAACAAAAAATATCAGAAGGAGACGCTCTTAAATGAATAATAACAAAAACAAGAAATATTCGCAAATAAAATTTGAGGAAAGAAAACAGTTTCCTCGTTGTAAAAAATTTATATAACTATTGACATATCGGCAATAAAAAAATATTATGTAATTCTTTCGCGAGGTGAAATTTGCAATCCGATAGAGACAATATTGTTCGTTCTTCAATGATTAAAATGATAATCCTCATATCCGTCGCTTTTGTCGTCGCCATATCTTTAGGTTTGACATTAAGCAAAATTAACAATATGGAGGAGATAGAGACTCTTTTAGAAACGAAAAAGCCCTCTTTGCCGAGCGTTTTGTTGGATAAGAACGGCGAGGTAATAACAGAATTTTATTCCGATGAAAAAAGGGATATGGTAACTCTCGATATGGTTCCGGATTTTGCCGTTAAGGCGTTGATTTTATGGGAGGACTCCAGTTTTTATAAACATCACGGATTTAATCCGTTTGCTATTTTTCGCGCGGCTGTAAATAATTTTTTGGGGAAAGCGGTAAGCGGGGCGAGCACGTTAACTCAGCAATTGGCTAGAACGTTGTTTTTAACTAACGAATTTTCTTTAAACAGAAAAATCAAAGAGTTGTGGTTGTCTATACAACTTGAAAAGAAGTATACTAAAAATGAGATATTAACTTTATATCTTAATCACGTTCCTTTTGGTTACGGAACAAACGGAATTCAGGCGGCGAGCAAGTTGTTTTTTAACAAAGAGGTAACCGATTTAACGTACTCTGAGGCGGCGTCGCTTATAACCGTTATTTCAAATCCTACTTATTACTCCTTTATTAAGTTTCCTAAAAATCATAAAGTTAAGCAGAAAGAAGTTCTTAAAAGGATGGTAAAAGCGGGAATTATATCTAAAATTGACGCGGATAACAGTTTTAATGAATTTTGGTTGAGATGGCAGTCTTCCGCCGAATCCTCAAGAGGGGCTTTTTACAACAGGGAAGACAAGGCGCCGTATTTTAGCGATTGGGTCTTAAATGAAATAGAGAAAAAACTTCCAAACGTAAACGTTTTTAGAGACGGGCTTGTTATTCATAGTACGCTTGATTTGAAAGCTCAGCTTTTTGCGAGTTCTCTTATGAGCGCCGTGTTAGATAAGCAACAAAAAATTTTTGAGGATTATCAATTAAGAAATTACAGAATAGTTCAAAATTCATACATAGATACTTTAGCTCTGCTTGGGGACGCGTTTTCTTTAACAAACGTTAATGTCGACGGCAACCGCAATATCAATAGAGCTATTACCGAATACCAAAAAAATATAAATCCTCCGCTAAATCTTACCGCCCAAATACTTGGATTAAATTTGATCGATACCGTTACGGAAGCGATGTTTGATAAAGCTGATAAGAGCGTGAATTTATTATCGCAAGTTCAGGGCGCTTTTATCGCTTTAGATAATAGTACGGGGCAGATTGTCGTAATGGTCGGCGGTAAGAAGTTTGATCCCAATAATAGATTTAACTACGCTATGCAGAGCAGGAGACAGCCGGGGTCTTCGTTTAAGCCGCTGATCTATTCTTATGCGCTAGACAGCGGTTTATATAACGCCTCTTCGATTTTCATCGATAAGCCCTACGTTTTTACGTTTGATTCGGAAGACCCCGACGATTGGTACAAACCGCATAATTACGGAGGAGTTTATTACGGTAAGTTAACGTTTAGAAGAGCGCTTAGAAAAAGTTTAAATATACCGTCGTGTCAGATGTTTTATTCTGTCGGCAAGGATAATAACTATAAATATCCTCTAGATAGAGCGGCTCTGTTGCTTGGAATTAATTCTCAAAAAGAGATCAACGAGAGACTTAAGCCGGAAGTTAGCACCGTACTAGGGACGGGGTCCGTATCGCCCGTAGAAATGGCTACCGCATTTTCAACTTTTGCTAATCTCGGTCAGAGAAAAATTCCTAACTGTATACTTTTTGTTGAAGACAGAGAGGGGAAGGTCATTTACGAACCGTGGAAAGAGATTGAAAAGTACTATAGAGATAACGTTAAAAAATTGCAGATTATATCGCCTGAAAACGCTTTTATTATGACGTCAATCTTAAAAGATACCGTTCACAATCCCGAAGGATTTTTATGTTATAGAAAGAGTTTGATAGACAATTTCCCGCCGGTTGAGATCGCGGCTAAAACCGGAACGACTCAAAATTTTAACGACGTATCGATAATCGGTTTTACTCCGGAAGTTACCGTGGCAATGTGGTGCGGTTTTAAGGAGTACGGTTTGAGCCTTGGCAACGGACAGCCCGCCGAGCCGGTTTTGGGCAACTCTTTCTTAGAATTTATGAAATATTATCATCTAAACAAGGAGCCTTTAAAGTTCAAACGGCCGCCGGGCGTGTTGGAAATAAAAGTATGTTCTGAATCGGGTTTGTTGCCGTCGGAAGATTGCTCTGAAAATACTCTCTATTTTGAATACTATATACCGGAATTTGTTCCAAAAGGCGAATGTAGGGCTTGTAAAATGAAAAAGGAACAGAAAAAAACTACTATTGACAAATTTATTGAAAAATATGAAAAAATTGACGGTAATTTAGGCTATTTTGAAGATAACGTTAATATTAATAAATCTCTGTTAAAAGAATACGAAGCGCTATATAGCGACGTGGATATCGAAGGATTGTTAAATATCAATCTCTTTGAGGACGATACGGTAACGAACGTAGTTCCCGATTCCGATATAGATCCCGATATGAAAGAGGGCGAAGAGAAGGTCGATAAAAAATCGAATATAGATTTGTCTTCGGACGGTAAAAATAATTTATCGGAAGAGACGACTGCGGAAGGCGAACTGAGCAAGGTTACTACTACTACTACTACTACGGTTGCGCCTAAGCGCGCGGATACAAAATTGGAAACGACTGCTACGACTATAAAAGCGGATAAGCCCGTCGAGGTTAAATCGATAGACGCTGAAAGCGATGCGCGCGCGAGCGATATTATAAAACAAAACGATCTGATAATCGACGACGGGGCTATTATCGACGTTATAGCCGACGACAGATCGCCGGTCGTTAAAGATTTATCCGGAGATAATAATAATTAGGAGAGAGCAATATGGAAGAGATCAAGAAGACGCCTCTGTATGAGACGCATAAAAAGCTAAATGGCAATATTGTAGATTTTCACGGAGTATATCTACCGGTATTTTACAGTTCGATACAGGAGGAGCACGAAGCCGTACGAAATGGAGTCGGAATATTCGACGTGTCGCATATGGGCAACATTATCTTAGAATTTCAGAGTAGAGACGACGCCGTTAAGAGTTTAAATTATCTGCTTCCTAACGACTATTCAAAAATAAAACCGGGGAAGATTATATATTCGACTATGTTGAACGATAGGGGGGGAGTTATAGACGATCTTTTGGTTATGTCGATAAGCGACGAACTGTATCACGTAGTAGTTAATTCGACCAGGAAAGATATAGATTACGAGTGGATAAAAAAGTCTTTGAAACTAAACGATCAAAATTGCGTAAACAGATCGGAAGAGCTTGCGATTATAGCCGTACAGGGACCTCTTGCGGTGAAACTTTTAACCGATTTGTCTTATAACGTTTCGGAATTGAAGCCCTTTGAAGTTAAAACTTTTTCTTACGAAGGATCGGAACTTTTAATATCCAGAACCGGATATACCGGGGAGGACGGATTTGAACTGATTATTGAGAACGCAAAGTCGGTAAAACTTTTTGAATATATCCTTGAGAAAGGGAAAAAATACAATATCAAACCGTGCGGGCTCGGTTGTAGAGATACTTTAAGACTTGAAGCGGGATTACCGCTTTACGGTTCGGAATTTGACGAAAATCATTCTCCTTTGCAGACTATGGTCAAATGGAGCGTTAAACTAAATAAAGACTCCGATTTTATAGGAAAGAGAGCTATTGTGGACAATAAGGACTCGATTTACGGCGATCAAATAATCGGATTTGAGGTTGAGGGGAGATCTATTCCCAGAACGGGTATGGAAATATTAGACAATACGGGGAAAACTATCGGAGTAGTCACTTCGGGAACGTATTCGCCGACGTTAAAGAAAAATATCGGTCTTGCGTATGTTAATAAAGAATATGTAAATTCATCCGATTTGTCGATAAAAATACGAAATAAGGTTGAAAAAATAATAAAAATGGATATACCTTTCTATAAAAGGGTAAAAGGAGCTTAAATGTCGTACTATCCGCACAGCGACCATGAAATAAATCGGGCGCTTAAAGTTATCGGGAAAAAAGATCTTGAAAGTTTGACCGACCCGATACCGTCGAAATTCAAATCTAAAGTTATAAATATCGGCTCCGGAAAGAGCGAAATAGAGACAATGAAATATTTTGAGGAGATCGCTTCTAAAAACCGTCGATATAAATCAATATTTATGGGCGCCGGAGCCTATAACCATTATATACCGGCGGCGGTAGACGAGATTGCGGGGCGTCAAGAGTTTTACACGGCGTACACGCCTTATCAAGCGGAAATTTCTCAGGGGACTCTTCAGGCGATATTTGAGTACCAAACATACATTTGCGCTCTAACGGGGATGGACGCGTCAAACGCGTCAATGTACGACGGAGCTACGGCGTGTTGCGAAGCGGCTTCTCTCTCCGCTAATCATACGAGAGCTAAAAAGATTTTGGTTGATAAGTATATTCATCCGGATTATCTCAAAACTCTTTATACCTATATGGGGGCTCTTGGGGTATCTATCGATATTTACGACAACGACGGTTATACTTTCGATTTGGAATATTTTAAATCTGTGTGGAATAAAGATTACGCTTGCTTTATACAATCCTCGCCGAATTTTCTTGGCTCTATTATAGATTATTCTGAAGCGGCGAAAATTGTTCATAACGATAGACGTTTGGTTATTCAGGCGTTGTGGGAGATATTATCCTTAACGGTAATAAAGAAACCTTCGGATTTCGGCGCGGATATAGTAGTCGGCGAGGCTCAGAGTTTGGGAATTCCGCTTAGTTTTGGCGGACCTTATCTGGGATTTTTGGCTGCTACAAAAGAATATTTTAGGAAAATGCCCGGAAGAATTGTCGGTCAGACTAAGGACTCCGCCGGCGCTATAGTTTATACTTTGACTTTGACCGCCAGAGAGCAACATATAAGAAGAGAGTTGGCTTCGTCGAATATTTGTTCGAATCACGGATTATGCGCTTTTAGAGCGGGCGTCTATATGTCGATACTTGGCAAGAGCGGCATGAGGAGTTGCGGATTAAGAAACGCGCAAATGTCGCGCTTGGCGAGAGATAAAATATCCAAATTGAAGAATTTTGCAATTGTTGAGAATCAGATTTTTTTTAACGAGTTCGCGGTCAAAACTGATATTAATTACGATAAAATATCTAAAGCTCTTGAGGCGAACGATATTTTATCTTTTTATCCTTTAGGAAAACATTACGACGAAATGAAGGGGTATTATTTAGTATCGGCGACCGAAATGAATACGGTTGAAGAGATAGATAATCTGGTTAAAACGTTGGAGAGTATACAATGATAGATAAAAACTTAATATTTGAAAAATCAAACGACAGTTTGTCTTCCTATAATTTTTTTAAAGAAGACGGTTTTGATATTACAAAACATTTGCCTCAAAATTTAATCAGGGAGGAACTGGAAGTTTTTCCGGATATGAGCGAGGGAGAAGTTGTGAGGCATTATATTCGATTGTCAAACAGAAATTTTGGCGTGGATACCGGCTTTTATCCTTTAGGCAGTTGCACGATGAAATATAATCCTAAAATTAATGAAAAGATTTCAAAAATGGATCCTTTTGCCAATATGCATCCTTATTCGTCGGAAGATCGAGTTCAGGGCAATCTCGAAGTTATGTACAAAGCGGCGCAAGATTTGGCGGAGATTACCGGTATGGACGAAGTTTCTATCGCCCCTTGCGCCGGAGCTCACGGCGAATTGACGGGATTATATGTTATAGACGCATACTTTAAGGATAAAGGGGAGGTTAGGGACGTTATACTTGTTCCGGACTCGGCTCACGGCACAAACCCCGCGTCGGCGAACGTAGCGGGATTTAAAGTCGTTACGGTAAAGTCCGACGCTAACGGTTTTGTATCGATCGAGGATCTTCAAGCAAAAATCGGCGATAACGTCGCGGCTCTTATGCTAACCAATCCAAATACGTTGGGGCTATACGAAAAAAATATTGAAACAATTGTAGATATTTGCCATAAAAAAGATATTCAGCTCTATTACGACGGGGCGAACCTTAACGCGATATTGGGGATTTCGAGACCCGGAGACGCGGGATTCGACGTAGCGCATCTCAATCTGCATAAATCGTTTTCAACGCCCCACGGTGGAGGAGGACCCGGCTCCGGTCCGGTTGGAGTAAAAAAACATCTAAAAGCTTTTTTGCCGAATGAAAAAGTAACCTTTGCAGACAAAAAATATAAAATTACGGGAAGAGGCGATAAATCCATCGGTAAAGTAAGAGCGTTTTATTGCAATTTTTCGGTAATTATAAAATCTTACGCCTATATTGTTACTCTTGGAGCGGAAGGGCTGAGAAAAAGCGGTTTATTAGCTCTTTTAAACGCCAATTATCTGGGATATTTACTGAAAGATAAGTTCGATATTGCAACCAAAGATCATATAATGCATGAATTTGTAATTTTGCTTGAAAAAGAGCTTCGCGATTCGGGGCTTGGAATAATGGATTTTGCAAAAAGAATTTTAGATTACGGTTATCACGCTCCTACGGTGAGTTTTCCGCTTCATAACTGTTTGATGATCGAGCCTACCGAAACGGAAACTATAGAGGTTCTGGATAAATTTGCCGAAACTATGTTAAAAATATACGACGAAATGAAAAACGCGCCGGATTTGCTAAAAAATTCTCCTACAAAAACTCCCATTAAAAGAGTAGACGATATTACCGCGGCGCGTCAACCTATTTTAAAATATGATTTTCAGTAGTTAAGGCCGGGTTATGAAAGTAAAAATATCCGATATTAAAGTTCCCAAAAAAAGGCTTAGGGCAGATATTGGCGATTTATCGGCGTTGATGAAATCCATGTCGAATTATGGGCTTTTACAACCTATTGTGATAAATAACGATTATATATTAATCGCCGGCTATAGACGATATTTGGCGGCTAAAAGACTTAATTGGCTTGAGATAGACGCTAAAATAGTCGACGTAAAAAATAAATTAGACAGACTTGAGTTGGAAATCGACGAAAATACGGTAAGAAAAGATTTTACATTCGACGAAATTAATAACGCTATCGAAGTAAAAGAGAAACTCTCCCGCCCTTCAATATTTGCCGTTATCGCAAACTTTTTTAAAAGACTATTTGGAATCAGGTAAAAGAGCGTTTGTAAGATTTGCGAGACTGTATATAAGTAAGTTAAAATATTCAAAACGGGAATTCCCGTTTTGAATATTTTGATATGGCGTCTCGCCAGTTTTTTGGGGATGGGGAAATGAATATTAAAGATTTATCAGAAAGAGACATCATTACTCAATTCATCATACCTGCTATAAAGAAAGCCGGTTGGAATGTTGAAAAACAGGTTCGTGAAGAAGTCTATTTTACTGATGGTCGGATTTATGTAAGAGGCAATAAAACAGCTCGCGGTAAAAGAAAGTTTGCGGACATTATTCTCTATCATAAACCCAATATTCCTATTGCTATTATTGAAGTCAAGGATAACAAGCGCGCAGTAGGCGCCGGATTACAGCAGGGGCTTGATTACGCAGAAATTCTTGATATACCGGTTGTGTTCAGTTCTAATGGCGCCAGTTTTTTGGAACATGATCGCTCAGGCTATTCTTTGCAAATTGAGAGGAGCCTTGATTTGGACAACTTTCCCTCTCCTCAAGAACTCTGGGAGAGATACAAATGTTTTAAAGGTATTACAAATAAAACGCAGGAATATATTTCCTCGTTTGATTACTTCTTTGATGGCTCCGGCAGAAAACCAAGATATTATCAGCAAATCGCAATCAACCGAACTGTTGAAGCCATTGCAAAAGGAAAAGATCGAATATTGCTTGTAATGGCAACCGGTACAGGTAAAACATACACAGCTTTTCAGATAATTTATCGGCTTTGGAAAAGCGGAACTAAAAAGCGAATTCTTTTTCTTGCAGACAGAAATGCCCTTATTGACCAGACAAAACGAGGCGACTTTAAACACTTTAAAGATAAAATGACGGTTGTCCGTAAGAAAGTTATAGATAAAGCGTTTGAAATTTATCTGGCTCTTTATCAAGGTTTAACCAACTATGATGAAGATAAAGATGCATATAAAGAATTCAGTCCCGATTTTTTTGACTTAGTCGTTATTGATGAGTGTCATAGAGGGAGCGCGGCAGAAGACAGCGCATGGCGTAGCATTCTGGAATACTTCTCTTCCGCTACTCATATTGGTTTAACCGCTACGCCAAAAGAAACAAACACAGTATCCAACATCGAGTACTTCGGAGAACCGCTCTACACCTATTCTTTAAAACAGGGAATTGATGATGGTTTTCTTGCTCCATATAAGGTTTTACGAATTGGATTGAATGTCGACTTGGAAGGATGGCGACCGGACTTTACGGTTCGAGACAGCAATGACAATCCTGTTGAAGATAGAATTTACAACATAAAAGACTTTGACCGGAATTTGGTAATTGATGAACGAACAAAACAGGTGGCAGGACGAATCGCTGAATTCCTAAAGAAAACAAACCCCTTGGACAAGACAATTGTTTTCTGCGTCGATATAGAACACGCAGAGCGAATGCGGAATGCTCTTGTAAATGCCTTGCCGGAAGAATCTCTGAAATCAAGTAAGTATGTAATGCGAATTACCGGCGATGAGCAAACAGGAAAAAGGGAACTCGATAACTTTATCAATCCGGAAGAGACATATCCTGTAATTGCAACAACTTCAAAGTTGATGACAACAGGAGTTGACGCTCAAACCTGTAAACTGATTGCTTTGGATTCCAATATTGGCTCCATGACTGAATTTAAACAGATTATCGGTCGTGGTACGCGAATCAATGAAGAATACGGCAAAACATTTTTCACCATCATGGATTTCAGAAATGTTACGGATAAATTTGCCGATCCCTCTTTTGACGGCGATCCGGTGAAAGTAAAAGAGATTAAAGAGGACGAAGAGCTTAGCGATGAAGATGTTTTTCCTGAAGAGGAACCCGTCATCGACGAGGTAACAGGCGAAGAGATTTCTTTTGATGCTGACGACAAAGAATATCCGCAAATACCGGAAATTATCAATGGCGGCGATATTGTCGCAGAACCGCAAAGCAAAATTTATGTAGCAGGTGTTGATGTATCCATTTTGAACGAACGAGTTCAATACCTTGATACAAACGGTAAGTTAATTACAGAAAGCTTGAAGGATTATACCAAAAAAGGACTTTTGAAAGAATATCGGAATCTTGAAGACTTTTTAAGCAAATGGAACAGCGCCGAAAAGAAAAAAATAATTATCGAAGAGTTGGAATCTCATGGAATTATCTTTGAAAATCTAATGGACGAAGTTAAAAAAGACCTTGATGTTTTTGATCTGATATGTCATATCGCGTGGGATATGCCTGCATTAACCAGACGGGAACGAGCTGAACGAGTCAAAAAGCGAAACTATTTTACGAAATATGGTAAGGAAGCAAGAGTTGTCCTAAATGCGTTGTTAGATAAATATGCCGACGAAGGCATCGAAAATATAGAAGAATTGTCTGTTTTAAAAGTTGACCCATTTAACAACTTGGGTACGCCGACAGAAATAATCAAATTCTTTGGCAACAAAGAAAACTATCTGAACGCCGTATTGGAACTTAAACAAGAACTTTACAAGGCGGCAGTGTAATATGCCAAAATGAGGTAAAAATATAATGAAAAACATTGGCAACATTATCAAAACTTTACAGAATATCATGCGAAAAGATCAGGGCGTTTCCGGCGATGCTCAAAGAATTGAACAGCTGGGCTGGATGATCACCCTGAAAATTATTGACGACAAAGATAAGGAACTTGAACTAATTCAAGATAATTATACTTCTTCTATCCCTTCGGAACTGCAATGGCGCAATTGGGCGGCAGACAGCGAGGGCATTACGGGAGACGCATTAAAGGAATTTGTAGATCAAAAACTTTTCCCCGGTCTTAAAAACCTAGATGTTTCAAGCGGTAACAAACGGGCTTTAATTATCAGAGATATATTCGACGGTACTAATAACTATATGAAAAACGGTACAATTATTAGGCAGGTGATAAATCAGTTAAACCAAATTGATTTTAATGTTTCAGAAGACCGTCATCTCTTTGGCGATATTTACGAGAGCATTCTCAAAGACCTGCAAAGCGCGGGGAATTATGGAGAGTTTTATACGCCCCGAGCTATTACCGAATTTATGACCGATATTATCAATCCCCGTCTGGGAGAAAAGGTTCTTGACCCCGCTTGCGGAACAGGCGGATTTTTAACCTGCGCCATTGAAAATATCCGCAAGCAAGATGTAAAAAGTGTAGAAGATTTAAAAGCGCTGGAAGCAACAATTCACGGCAAAGAGTTCAAGCCTCTTCCTTTTATGCTTTGTGTAACCAATTTGATTTTACATGATATTGAAGTGCCTAATGTGGATTATACAGACAGCTTGAATCGGGAATATACAAGTATTGGAGCAAAAGATCGAGTTGATGTTATTCTGGCAAATCCTCCATTTGGCGCATCGGTAGCTGATGGGGTGGAAACCAATTTCCCGTTAAATTATAGAACCACCGAAAGCGCCGACCTCTTTTTGTTATTAATGATTCGCTACCTGAAAGATGGCGGTCGCGCGGCAATTGTTTTGCCTGATGGTTCTCTCACCGGCGATGGGGTAAAAGCTCGAATTCGACAACATTGGCTGGAAACATGTAATCTTCATACAATTGTAAGGCTTCCAAATTCTGTTTTTCAACCTTACGCCAGTGTGGCAACTAATTTGCTTTTCTTTACAAAAGGTGAACCAACCAAAGAAATCTGGTATTGGGAACATAAATTACCTGAGGACATAAAAGCATATTCCAAAACCAAACCGATTCAGAAAAGAGAGTTTGACGGCTTGAAAAAATGGTGGAATAATCGCGCGGAAAACGACCTGCCTTGCCCTGTCCGTCCGACAGGCGGGCGGCAGGCAGGACAAGCATGGAAAGTTCCCATTAAAACTTTGCAAGAAAATGGATTTAATCTGGACATGAAAAATCCGCATATTGCAGAAGAAGAGCATACCTATTCGAGCAAAGAATTATTATCTATGCTTCATGATTCGTTTAGAAAAAGTGATGCGCTTCTGGAAAAGTTGAAGATGGAGCTGGACAATGAGTGACTTACAAAATTTTTATTCTGAGATTCATGGTATTTTAAACGATGCCAGGAACAAAGCCTATTCAGCGGTAAATTTCGCCATGATTGAAGCCTATTGGTTAATAGGAAAACGCATTGTTGAAGAGGAACAAAATGGTAAAGAACGGGCAGAATATGGCGAATACTTAATAAAGAATCTCGCTATTGAATTAAAAAATGCGCTAGGTAAAGGGTTTTCTGTAGCCAATTTAAAAAACTTCCGTCAATTCTATATAGTATTTCCAGATTTTCAAAAAAGCTACACAGCGCGTAGCCAATTAAGCTGGTCTCATTATCGTCTGATCATGCGAGTAGAAAATGAAAGAGCCAGAAACTATTATTTGATCGAAGCTTCTGAACAACAATGGAGTACAAGAATATTAGAACGAAATATTAATAGTTTTTATTACGAACGATTGCTCTCCTCCCAAGAAAAGAAAAAAGAACTAATAGCGCAAAAGAACTTTGAAAAAACATCTTCCAGGGATTTTATAAAAGACCCCTATGTTTTAGAGTTTCTGGGATTGCCTGAAAGTCCATTCCCCCAAGAAAATAAAATAGAAGCATCTATTGTTGAAAACCTCAAGAAGTTTTTATTAGAAATGGGTAATGGATTTTCTTTTGTAGGCAGGCAATTTCGCATCAGTACAGAAACAAGTCACTTTTATATTGATCTGGTATTTTATAACTACATACTCAAATGCTTTGTTCTTATTGATTTGAAGGTTGGAAAACTTACCCATCAAGATATAGGGCAAATGGATATGTATGTAAGAATGTTTGATGACCTAAAAAAACAGAGCGATGACAATCCCACAATTGGTATAATCCTCTGCTCTCAAAAAGATGATACAACAGTTAAGTACTCCGTATTAAAGGAAAATGAACAGCTTTTTGCCTCAAAGTATCGGTTAGTTCTGCCAAGTGAAGCAGAACTTGCAGCCGAGATTGAAAAAGAGAGACGCTTGATTGAACAGAAGACGGAGGCTGGTGATGAATAAAGAAATCTTATACATGCTTCATAATTCGTTTAGGAAAAGTGATGCGCTGTTAGATAAGTTGAGAACGGAGATTGAATAGTGATGAATATCAAAACGTATAAATTAGCCGAATTACTTACTCAGTATCGAGAAATACATTTTGTAGAAAATGATCAAGATTATAAACAGATAACAATCTCAAAGTATTCTGGCGTATCTTATAGGGGAACTAAAAACGGAAAACACATTGGAAGAAAAAGACAGTTTATAGTTAATTTGAGAAAATATCCTCACACTCTTCTATTTACACGACAAGGAGTTAAGGACGGTTCAATTGGCATCGCTCCAAAAGATGTCGATGGCTGTATTGCTACAGAAAACATGCCAATGTTTTCAATTAACACGAAAATTATACTTCCAGAATTATTAGCCTCATGGTTAAATTCTGAAGAGTGTAAAACACAATTAGATTCAATTACTCCTACAGGGTCAGCACAAAAAGCTATCCATGAAAGAGATTTATTGAAAATACATGTATCTATTCCAGAGAATATTGAAGACCAAAAAAAGTTAATCAATATTCTAAAAAATAAAAAAGAAGCCATAGAATATTTAAACTCTGAGATCCAAAACCAATCCGCCTATCTCACAAAACTCCGCCAATCGATTTTACAAGAAGCTATTGAAGGAAAATTGACTCTCAAGTGGAGAAAAGAACATCCTATTTGCAAAGGCAATCCCGATTATGATGCTGAAACATTGCTGGAAAAAATTCAAGTAGAAAAAGAAAAGCTGATTAAAGAGGAAAAAAACTGTCCGTCCGGCAGGCGGGTTAAGAAAAAAAAAGCGCTTGTTCCTATAAAGGCGGAGGAAATACCGTTTAAATTGCCCAACGGGTGGGTTTGGACGAAATTGGGGGAGATTTGTTCAAAAATTGGGTCTGGAAGCACACCAAAAGGGAGTAATTACACTACAGAAGGTTATCCCTTTTTTCGTTCACAAAATATCTATGACTCTGGATTATTATATGATGACATTAAATATATCAGTAATAGCGTTCACAAAAATATGCATGGTACAGTTGTTTTAAAAAATGACCTGCTCTTAAACATTACCGGAGGGTCTTTAGGTCGTTGTGCTTTAGTGCCAAACGATTTCAAAGAAGGTAATGTGAGTCAACATGTTTGTATAATCAGAACAATTTTGAGCAATCACAATTATTTTCATTTCCTTATCTTGTCTCCGTTATTCCAAAGTTATGTATTTAATTCAACAACGGGAGCAGGTCGTAAAGGCTTGCCAAAATACAATCTTGAATTATTTTTAATCCCTCTTCCTCCACTTGCCGAACAACAAGCTATTGTCGATCGTGTTGAAAAACTCTTAGCCATAGTGGACGAACTGGAAAAACAAGTTATAGAGCGGAAAGAACAATCAGAACAGTTAATGCAAGCGGTCTTACGAGAAGCGTTTGAAGGAGGGAAGTAAATGGAGTCAATAGATTGGAACAAAGAGCGCATTTTGTACATTGCAAATGAGAGCGCCGCTGAGATTTCGGATTCTCCAGATGCAAAAAAATTGCGTTCTAAAATCGAGCCATGGTTGACTGCGGTTTTTCAAAGCGAACATTTATCTTTATTAATTGGAACCGGTCTTACTACTGCAATTTGTAGTGAAGCTGGGATATCTCCGCAAGCAATGCAGAGAATAGAATTCTCAATAGAAAAAGAAAAAATAAAAGAATATGCCGATGCTGAAGCGCAGAAAATTGACCGTGGTAATGCAAATTTTGAAGATGATCTTCGTACAGCAATAGAATTACTAAAGGGGTTAAAAATACTTAAGGATTCCAGAGCGAAAGAATTGGAACAAGAGATCAATGAAAAACTAAAAGGATTCATAATAAAATTATTAAAAAATGAAAAAGATGTTTTAGATGCTGAAAATGGTTATGCTGCGCTTTTACTATTGAAACGCTTTCTGATTAGTTTCAGCAGCCGAATAGCAACCAGAGATCGTCTAAACATTTTTACAACTAATTACGATCGTTTTATAGAGTATGCTCTAGATTCTGCGGGGATTCATATATTAGATCGGTTCGTTGGTAAATTAAATCCAATAATGCGTATGCATAAAATGGAACTGGATTTTCATTATAATCCTCCCGGTATTCGTGGTGAACCTCGATATGTAGAAGGTGTTGTTCGATACACAAAACTTCATGGCTCATTGGATTGGTGTATGAATGGAAAAGAAATTCAAAAAAAACCAATGCCTTTTGGAATAGAGTTAAAAGAAGAGGATATAGGCAATCCATATGAAAAGTATATAATTTATCCCAATTCCAGCAAAGGAATTGATACCGCATATTTTCCATATTCAGAGTTATTCAGAGATTTTTCAACCGCAACCTGTCGACCAAATTCAGTTCTTGTAACTTATGGCTATGGATTTGGCGATTCTCATGTGAATTCAATTTTGTTGGATATGATGACAATACCATCAACTCATCTCGTTATTATTTCGTTTGATAAAGCTGCTGGTCGAATACAGAAATTTATTGAAAAATGTAATCTATCACAAATAACACTTCTTATTGGTAATCATTTTGGCGATATACGAATTCTTACAGAAAATTATTTACCGAAGTCGGCTATAGATCTGATTTCTGATAGAAAACAGAAAATACTTGAGAAAAGAGGTTTAGATACTTCTCATAAAGATGGAAATGATAATGAATAGAGAATTTGACTATATTCGCAATCAAACAATAGGTTCTGTCGAGTATGTTTCTCCGCGCGAAATAAAAGTTTTACTTGAAATTAATGCGCCTCAAAGTACAGCAATAAATACTGGCATTCCACAACCTTTTCCTAAAGTTAATGGCTTTGTCTTAATCCCAAACGAATCAGGGGCTTTAGTTGGAATTATTTCCTGGGTTGGAATTGAGCATTCTCCTTATCCCAAGAGAAAAGGATATAAAGATTTTGACCTTATTGATTTGCCTTTCCCGCTGAGAAAGTTATCTATTAGTCCTTTGGGGGTTTTAAAAGAATCTAATGAAAAATATGAAGTCGAAAGAGGAGTTTATAGTTATCCATCCGTTGGCGATATCGTCATTGTTCCAAATCAAGCGCAATTACGAGCAATTGTTCAAAACAAAGATAGCCATGCAAAAGTAAAAATTGGCACTTCTTCAATAGCCGCCAATGCGCCTGTTTATATAAATCCTGATCGTGTATTTGGTCGTCATATAGCAGTTTTGGGGAATACAGGTAGTGGAAAATCCTGTTCTGTCGCCGGTCTTATACGATGGTCGCTTGAAGCAGCTAAAAAAGAACTTTGGAAAGAAAAAAAACTAAATTCTCGCTTTATTATCCTTGATCCGAATGGCGAATATAGCAACACCTTCGATGGCTTATGTGATGTCCGAAAATTTCAAGTAATTATTGATGAAAAAACAGAAGAAAATTCTAAAATTAAGCAATTAAAAGTTCCCAGTTGGATGTGGAATAGTTACGAATGGGGTTCTATAGCACAGGCAAGTGGTAAAACTCAAAGACCTTTGTTAAGGCAAACTTTGAGAGAAGTTCGTTATGGTGGTAGACTTGATGAGAATGATAGCTTAATTAAACCTAAAAGGTTTCTAACAAGTTTGCTTGTTTCATTACGCAATTATGAAAGGTCGGGTATAGATGCAATTGCAGGTTTTCCAGGCAAGCAAAATCTTGGGGACACGCTTCAATCTTCTGTCGATTCATTGCAAACATATTCTTCATTTTTACAAGAACAGCCAAAAAAAGAAATAGAAAACATTGTAACTTCTCTCAATACAGTACTTAATCGGCGGCGGAAAAGTAATAGTGGTTATTATCCCGCTTTTGACCTAAACGATCTCAATGAAATAATTGAGACAATTCTTTCTTCACAAAAAGTATTCGAGGAACTAAAAACATATCAAGGTCCTGATGAAGATAGTCCTGTATTCTTTACCAATGAAGATTTTTTAAGTCATATTGAAAGGCTTTCAGAGGAAACTAATGCTCAACAATTCATGGATTTTTTTATGATGCGTGTACGAAGTATTTTAACTGATTCCAGAATTGCCTCAGTCATAGAGACAAAAACAAAAGAAGAGATAACCCTTGAACAATGGCTAGGTGAATATGTCGGAAGTAATAATGATAATGGAAGCATAAATATTATTGATTTATCTCTTTTGCCATCGGAAATACTTTTTGTAATTGTATCTGTTTTATCAAGAGTCATATTCGAGGCTCATCAAAGATTTAGAAAAAAGACAGGAAAAGTTTTACCAACTACTTTAGTTGTAGAAGAGGCGCATAACTTTATTAAACGCTATGACGGTGACAGCAATGAAATAACTGCTAATAAACTGTGCAGTCAATCTTTTGAAAAAATTGCCAAAGAAGGAAGAAAATTCGGACTTGGGTTAATACTTTCTTCTCAAAGACCTTCTGAATTATCTCAAACAGTCTTATCTCAATGTAATTCATTTTTACTTCACAGACTTGTAAACGATAAAGATCAAGAAATGGTAAAAAAATTAGTTCCTGATAATCTAGGAAGCATACTTAATGAGCTACCGATTCTTCCGACAAAAAAGGCAATTCTTCTTGGCTGGGCTGCCCCAATTCCCATTCTCGTAGAGATGAATACATTGGCAGAAAAGGATAGACCGCAATCAAAAGATCCTGAATTTTGGGATGTATGGATTGGAGAACAAGAAAGAGAAATAAAATGGAAAGATATTACTGATGAATGGCAAAAAGAAGAAAATTCATAAATAATGATAATGATATAGTTCAATCCAACGCCACACCCGAAGGAAAAAAACACATATGTCAATTTTTACACAAACGATTGAACTATCTCTGCGACCGCCCAGATTTAAAATACAACAAGGCGCGTTTGTTGAGAGCATAGTGATCGACCTCGTCCAGTTCAGCTCAAGCGCTTTTTTTATGGCACATCAGATCCTGTCGCAATAATTATGATTAAAAACGGTTACAGCAATAGTTTAGCCAAACTATTACTAAGCAAATATCTTGATTATTTGGAAGTGAACGTAGAAAAAACGCGGTGGGGCGGCGGCGCGGGAATTTTATTCCACAAAAAACCGACGGAGTACGCGATTTTAAGTTTTTAAAGTTGATTTTTGATATTATTTGTTGTATTGACTAGTTATATTTAGATTTATATAAGCCAGCCGCCAACTTCGGCAACCGGCGAGGCGTTAGATGAAAGTTTTTGCCGAGATTAGTTATGAATAACAAAGACGATATTGAAATATTAATTGATAATCTTAACAGTTTCTATGAAGGGAATATTCCAAAAGAGATTCAAGAAAATTCAATAAATAAACTTGCCGAAATAATTGAAGACGACGATCTTGTTCGTTTGGCGCAACCTAGAGGAAAAGGGTATTGGGAAAATTCTGCAAAAGTATTAAAAAAAATTGGTTTTCCTCGTTTATTGATAATTGCCGATAAAATGATGAATTGGTTAGCGGATCTTAATTGGCCCGGAGCTTTAATAATTTACAACATCTTTCTAAATTTGGAAACTGAAACTTTACAACCAATCGTTGAAAGAGCATTAATTGAGGCGGATATAGAAAAAGATACAGTCCGGATATATTGGATAAACGAGTTGATTGAAGAAAAAAAAATTAAAGATAGATTTGGAAAAAAATATCAAATAATTTTGGATAAAAAAGATTGATATTTTAAAAAAGCGGCAAAAACGTCATTTACGGCAAACGTTAGATGAAATTGGATCAATGGCTTATTTGATTTCCTAGACTGTATGGTTTATTATTAATTTTGAAATGCGAGTTTTTCTCCGATTTGCGACATAAATCTGCGAAACGTTAAAATATTCAAAACGGGAATTCCCGTTTTGAATATTTTGATACTTTGATATGCCTATAAATCTACTTAAAATTTAATCTATTATAATCGTTGTTTCTTGTATGGTTGTATCTATTAGTAATATAGTCGTAGATACGTTTGGCTTCCTCTTTTTTATTTTGATTAAGGAGAATACGCGCTTTCATCATATAGAACGAGTATATTTGCGCGTTGTCGTATTTATCAAGCATATCTACGGTCGCGTATTTGTTGGCAATATCCAGCGCTTTTTGATAATTTTGCTCTTTGTAAAACAGCGTTTCGGCTCTTTTTTGATCGAGAGGTATCTTTCGAGCCTCGGTAAGGGTTTCAAATAGAAGAACAATCGCAATAAGCGCGACAAGCGTTATCGCGATTCTATTAACAATCTCCACGCGAGGTATAGTTACAGCTTCTATTTTCTTTCTAAATATAATTATTGGAATAATAAGAAGGGTAACTATGAGACCGATAATTTCATAAATATTTCTTCCGTAGTTGATAACTACATCCTCTTCGCTTGGGATAATCATCATAAATCCGGGAGATACGGGATATATTTTGTCTCCGTTTTTAGCTTTAAAATTTGGCGAGTAGGTAATATTAATAATATGCGGTTTTCCAATCTCTTTAGTTTTGAATTGGATTTTAAAATTTTGAACGTTTTCTTCGCTAATCGAGGTTTTATATTTATAATTTTCAAGCCATGAGTTGAAATCAAAGTCGGGATCAAAAAATTTGTTTCTGTACTCGTCGTAATTGTTAAAATAATTTGCCGTTTTCAAACCTTTTGCGTATTTACCGGTAATAAAGGGGTAGTCGAATAATTCGTAATCCCTAAAAGCGCGGTAAAAATCGGTTTTAAATCCGTATTTATTGCTTTTAACGACAGATAGATTCTCATTGTCTACTATTCTGATATAAGATTTAGGATGATATTTAAAAGTATATATGGAGAATTTACCAAATTCGCCGGTTTTCTCAAAATTCGTATGATTATCAAACTTTTGCTTGATTTCTTTTGAATATACAATGATGTCTTTAGAATTTGTCTGATAAAACCTGACGGGCCAAACTTTGGGATTGACGACGGAGTACAATCTGTGCGACTCGGGGTCGACGGGATTAAGCGAATATTCGCTCTGCATATATGTCGTCGCTCTTGCCATGAAACTTGAACCGTAATGAACTCCTTCCGTAGAGGGACGTCCGGTAAATAGGTACAGATTTTCAAAGGCTCGTTCCGATCCGAAATCGGCGTTGTCGTTTTGATTTTGCTTCTCCCAAAGTATTCTACCGGTATTAATATCGCCTTTGTATTGTTCGATAATTTTTTTGAGGTTGGGCCACTCTTTTTTTGCTTCGTATCCTGAATAATTCCAGTTGTACCATGAGACTACGTTTTTTGGTAGTTTATTTACTAAAATAAAAGAAGAAACGACTATAATTAAATAGAGAATAGGCCGAACTATCGGGTAGTTTTTGTTGAAGAAATATTCCGGGAAAAAGTTCAAGAAAATAGTTATCGAAAAAAGCGCTATTATAAGCGCGGGAGGAACAAATCTTATATCGGGTATTTGTAAAAAGGTCGATATGATATAGAAAAAAATTGTTACTAAAAAGAGATAAAAGAAGAGAAAAGAGATAATTCTGTCTTTTTTTGAATTAATAAGTAAAAAAATATTTAGGGCTACGCCAAGGAAAAACAAACCGAAGAACGTTTGTCTAAAAAAGTCTTTTATATCGGCAAATCGCCAAATCATAGATATGGATTGGGAAAATTCCCGCGTAAATATCAACGGAATCAACCAAAAAGCCATTATTACAAAGTTTATTATATAGATCAGTACAATTTTTTCGGAGATTTTGTCGCTTGAAAATTCTATATCGACGGCGTCGCCGGTCTTTTGTTTAGATATTTTTTTTGGAGGCGCGACGCTGTTTTTGATTTTATTTGCAAATATGAAGAAAAATGGAACGAAAAAGGCGACCATATATACAAAAAGATGAGATAAACCGATTAGTCCTAATAAAATGCCGGGTATAATAGGACTTTTGCCTTTTTGAAAAGTCTCGAAACAGACTCCGAGAAAAAAAACAAAAATCGACAGCGAGATCGAATATGCAAATTCTCCCGCAAAAGTTGAAAGAAAATTACCGCCGTACATAGTGTAAGACTCGTTAAATAAAAAAATAAGACTTAAAAACGAAGCGGATAACGAAATCCAAAGATTTTTAGTAAATTTGTTTGCCGTATAATAAAAAGCTATAGGAAGAGATAGAATTCCGGCTAAAGTCGTTATTTTTAGAGCTACGGTAAGCGGCATAACAAGACTTAAAATTACCGAGATCAAAAACGGTATGGTAAAATAGTACTGCAGTTCGTTGTATCCGAAAAAGTTAGCCATAGTCCAACCGAAGAGACGCCCGTTGGGGATAAATATTTCTTTGAGGGACTTAGCCGATTGATACCAGCTTGCGGTATCGCCTCCGGTTATTATAGTATCGCTAAAAAGCAATTTGACGTCGAGTTTTATAAAAATAAGTAAATATAATAGTAAAAAAGATATAATAACGGCAAATATTTTGCGCTTTTCAATTAAAGAAATAATATTGTCGATTTTTTTTAGCATAAAAGTCCTCTTTTGGTAATTATATTCTAAGTTTTTATCATATTTAAGGATATTTTGCAAATAATAAAATCAATTTAGGGGCGCTATATTTTTTCTGACACATATGATGTTAAATTTATTCTTAACATCATATGGGGACGAGGGGGACGCAGATAAAATAAGGAGAATATATGGTTACAAAAAATCTAAAGTTAATCGCTACAATCTTTGGCGCGATTGCGCCGCTTTTGAGCGCGCCCCACGAACTCAAGATACAACTAGGGCATTCGAGCGGCGTTCGTTCCGTCGCATTCTCTTCCGACGGCAAATATGCGCTATCGGGATCAGACGATAAAACATTGAAACTCTGGAAGGTCTCGAGCGGTAAAGAAGTAAGAACGATGAGCGGACATTTTAGACCGTTGCATATTATTCAAAGAATAATAAACCGGATATATGGTAAAAAAGCGGGAATGGCGGACGGGCATTTTTACGGAGTCTCCTCCGTCGCGTTCTCTCCGGACGGAAAACATGCGCTGTCGGGGTCTTATGATGGAACAATTAAATATTGGAACGCCCTAACAGGCGAGCTTATCTACTCCGCTGTTGTTACTCGCGAAGGAGGATCTTTCGCATGGATTCCGGAGGGCTTCCTTTCAGGCAGCGAGAAATTGGCGCGCGAGATGGTTTATATACTAGACGGCATGAAAGTCGTCGATACAGACCAACTCCTTGACGCATATTACCGCCCGGACATTGTAACGGCAAAAGCCGGGGGGAAGACATAAAAATAAAATAAGGTATCCCGTCAGTTTTTTTGGAGAATAAAAAAAATATTTAACATCATATGTGTCAATTTCCCTTCCTCTCCAAAAAACTGACGGGACGCAGAATTGAATCTTAATGGTATTAAAGCGTTAGCTAGAGGTTTTTTTTGAATTTTAAGCGGTTTTATTAAATAAATTCTTGATTATTTCCTAAAAAAAAATTATATTATGTTGTTTTCTTGTTAATTTTGGATTTTTTTTTGAAAAGAATGAAATTTATTGGCAAATTGACGGGACTTCTCGTCGGTTTTGCGGTTACAAACAACATTTTTGCTTCTTTCTTACTAGCCGCTATGGGGCATTTTTTATTTGACTACGAGGACGCGCCCGAAGTTGATTCGGAAGAGCTGTTTGTCGACAACGAGATACCCTCCAAAAACCTTCTGTTCCTCAAGACTATTATCGATCTCTGTTGCGGTTTGATCAATTTGAAAGGCAACATTATTCTATCTGAAGTATCATTAATAAAAGATTTCCTCGCTAATGTGATGAAATTTGATAAAAGAGAGCTTCAATATGTTATAACGGTCTTTAACAACTACGATAAATCGACCGCGGTCGTAAATTTAGAGAGGTCGACAAGACTGATTAATCAATTTTGTCTTTACGAGGAAAAACTAAATATCTTGCAACTTCTATTCGCTCTATCCATAGCCGACGCGTCTATTACCAAAAACGAATACGACTTTATTTTCAAAGTATCTCAGGAGATTGAGATACAGTCCGGCGATTTTAACAAACTTAAAGAGCATTTTATTCCGGAAGAGGAGGACTGTTTCAAAATACTGGGAGTTTCAAAGGACGCCGGTTACCCTGAAATAAAAAAAGCGTATAGAAAATTGGTTTCAGAACGCCATCCGGATAAAAACAAAAATTACGACAAAGAGGACTTCCAAAAAATCGTTAACGCATACCGCTATTTAATGAAAGCAAAAAAGAAAACGTCCGATTGAATTTAAATTGAATCTAAAAATCTATTTTCTCCTTAATTAATTGTTTGACTTTGGGATGATATTTTTTTAATATCTCTCTATCTTAACAAACTGGACAAGCGGACGTTTATGGAAGAGATAAAGACAAGCAATATAGTCGATAATATTTTAAAGAAATATGAAAATCCCAAGAAAAGCGACCTGAGTAAAGCGCTTTTGGACGCTCAAAACGAATTTGGATATTTAAACGAAGATATTCTAAAAAAAATCAGCGCCTACATCGGCGTATCCGCGACCGAGGCGTACGGATTTGCCTCGTTTTATTCTATGTATAATCTTGAAAAACCGGGAAAGTATATATTTAAAATTTGTAAAGGGACGGCGTGCCACATTAAAGGCGCTAAAAGACTTATTAATGAGATAGAACAGTATCTGGGTATCAAAGAGGGGGAGACTACTCCCGACGGGCTTATCAAACTGGAGACCTCTTCGTGTCTCGGAGTCTGCGCTCTCTCTCCCGTTCTTATCATAAACGACAAAACTTATGTCAGAGTTAATTCTAAGATCGTCAAATCATTAATCGACGAAATAAGGGCGGAGAACTTCAATGGGTAAAAAAGAGCCGATAGTGATATGTTCAAATTCCGCTTGTCTCAGCTCCGGCGGAGTAGACGTTTTTATAGCGATGTTTAGCGAGGTTTTTAACAACCCCGATCTTAATGAAAAATACGAAGTAAAAAAAGGGGGGTGCCACGGATTCTGCGAAGTCGGACCTACCGCTATAGTCGGTTTTGATAGGATATTCTATATAAAACTCGACGTTAACAAAGTTAAAGATATAATAAACGAACACCTGATTAATGGCTCTATTATCGAAAAATATCTCTATTTTGACACAATAAATAAGAAAAGAGTCGTATATTACGACGATCTCTCCTTTTTTAAAAAACAAGAGCGTCTTTTACTAAAATCAAGCCCTTTCGTCAATCCCGAATCTTTAGAAGACTATCTGAACAACGGCGGATTTAAAGCGCTGGAAAAAGCTCTCGACGAATACGACCCGTTTCAATTATGCGACCTTATCAAACAATCGGGGCTTAGAGGGAGAGGGGGGGGCGGATATCCGACCGGAGACAAATGGAGAGCTCAAGCCGAAGCGATATCGCAGCCAAAATACGTTATATGCAACGGCGACGAAGGGGACCCGGGCACCTTTATGAATAAATATACGCTCGAAGGGGATCCCTTTAGAGTCCTTGAAGGAATACTAATTGCCGGATACGCGACAATGTCAAACTACGGAATTATTTTTATAAGGAAGGAGTACGATCTTGCCGCGCAACGGGTCGAAAACGCCATTAAAGAACTTTATGAGAAGAATATTCTCGGTAATTCTGTAATGGGACGGGCTTTCGCTTTTGATATAAAGATAGAATACGCCCCCGGAGCTTACGTAAGCGGCGAGGAAACGGCTTTATTCGCCGCAATAGAGTCAAAACGAGGCAATCCGAGGGTTAAACCGCCGTTTCCTACCGAAAAGGGGCTTTTTGATTCGCCGACTCTCATAAATAACGTAGAAACGTTCGCAAATATAAGAGAAATTATCAATCTTGGAGTAGACGAGTACCGGAAAATTGGGACGGAAGAGTCGAAGGGGACTAAAATATTTTCATTATCCGGAGTAGTTAGAAACAGCGGGCTTGTCGAAGCCCCTTTTGGCATAACGTTTGATAAAATCATCAACGATATAGGCGGGGGGATGCTAAAAGTTTCAAATCTTAAAGCCATTCAGATAGGCGGGGCTTCCGGAGGGATAATTCCCGCCGCGTTTATTAACGAAGAGATATCTTACGAAAATCTTAACCGGCTTGATTCCTCTTTGGGAGCCGGCGGGGTAGTAGTTTTAGACGAATGCACATGTTCGGTTGAAATTGCGCGTTACTATGTAGAATTTGCCCAAAACGAATCGTGCGGATTTTGCGTTCCATGCCGCGAAGGAACGCAAAAATTGTTGGCGATTCTGGATAAAATTATCGACGGAGCCGGAGCGTTGGAGGATATAGAAAAAATAAGAAACATATCTGAAGTAATGTATCAAACTTCTCTCTGCGGACTTGGAAGAGAAGCGATAAATCCCGTTGTAAGTATGCTGAAATATTTTGAAGACGAATTGGTTGAGCATATCGTTGAAAAAAAGTGCAGAGCCGGCGTTTGTCCGAAACTTGTGCGATATACAATCGAACAGAAAAACTGTATAGGTTGCGGGGCGTGTAAACTCAACTGTCCTTCCAACGCCATAACCGGTATTCATGGACAGTATCACACCATAGATAAAGAGATGTGTATAAGATGCGGTCAGTGTTTTAAAATATGTCCAAGAGACGCGATAATCAGGAGCTAGATTTTGAGTAACGAATTGATCGTATGCGTTATAGACGGAGTTGAAATATTTTGCGAAGAGGGATGGACGATCCTTGACGCGGCAAATTCCGTCGGAATATACATACCTACTCTATGTTATTTTAAAGATATAACTACAATCGGTTCTTGCAGAGTATGCTCCGTTGAAATCGTCGGAGATAAACTCCTTCATACGGCATGCTCGACGCCGGTTAGAAACGGCATGAACGTTTTAACAAACTCAGAGAGAGTAACAAACGCCAGAAAATTAATTATCGAAATGATATTAAGCAGGCATTTTGGGGATTGCCTCGTTTGCGACGCGTCGGGCGAGTGTCTGCTTGAAAAATATTCTTACGATTTTGGAGTATCCGGTAATTTATTCGTTAAGAACGAGTTTAAAGAGAATATTCATGGAATAGACGACAAGAATCCGCTTATTATACACGACCGCGGAAAATGTATACTTTGCGGAATATGCGTCAAGGTCTGCGCCGAGTGGACGCACAGAGACGCGCTCTCGTTTGTAAATAAAGGGAGTAAGATCATGGTTTCTACCCTTTACAATCAAGGGCTTGAAAAAAACAAAGAGTGCACATATTGCGGAAATTGCATTACGTCGTGTCCGGTCGGAGCTTTGGGGGAAAAAAACGCCGTCGGTCGCGGTAGAGCGCCGGAGGTACAAAAAGTCCGAACTATCTGTCCGTATTGCGGCGTCGGTTGCGGTATTGTAGTTTATCAAAAAGCGAATAAAATAGTAAAAGTTCGGGGAGATTTAAAATCAAACGTCTCCGGCGGACGGCTTTGCATTAAAGGTAAGTTCGGACTAGATTTTGTCAACTCTAAAGAGCGTTTGACAAAACCGCTTATCAGGGACGAAAACGGAAATTTCAAAGAAGTTGAATTTATCGACGCTATTTTAGCGGTTAAGCATAAAATCGAGGAGATACAACGAAAAAAAGGCGGTTTTGCCGGTTTATCTTCTGCGAGATGTACAAACGAAGATAATTATGTGTTTCAAAAATTTTTCAGGACAATTATCAAATCGGATAATATCGACCACTGCGCTCGAATCTGCCACTCTCCGACGGTTTCGGGGCTGACCCAAACGCTTGGCTCAGCGGCTATGACTAATCCTATCGAAGATATCGAGCGCGTAGATTGTTTTTTTATCATTGGAAGCAACATGACTTCGTCGCACCCCGTATTGTCCTGGAAAATAATAAGTAGAGTAAAACAGGGAGCGATACTTATCCTTGTCGATCCCCGAAAAAGCCCTCTCTCCAAATACGCCACTCTGCATTTACAGTTGAACCCCGGTAGCGACGTATCGCTTCTTAACGCTATGTGCAAGATAATTTACGAGGAGCGGATGTACGACTTTGATATGCTTGAGAATAGAACCGAGAATTATAAAGATTTCTTCAAATCTCTTGAAGAGGCTGACTTAGATAAGCTTGCGGCGGACTCGGGCATCGACGAAAGCGATATACGTCTCGCCGCGCGTTTATACGCAATCAGCGGGGCTTCCAGCATTTACTACGCAATGGGGATCACCCAGCACTCTTTTGGGACTTCCAACGTTATAAGTCTGACAAATCTTGCCATAATGTGCGGTAAAGTCGGCTTCGGTCCTATGGGGGTAAATCCGCTCAGAGGTCAAAATAACGTTCAGGGGGCGTGCGACATGGGAGCTCTTCCGGGAGTATTGCCGGGTTATAAAAATATTGAGAATCCGGCTGATAGAAAATTTTTTGAAGACCTTTGGCAGACGACGCTTCCCGAAAAAAAAGGGAAAACGTTGATTGAAATAATGAACGCTATATTAGACGGAGAAATTAATTTTCTCTACATTATGGGGGAAAATCCGGTAATATCCGATCCTAACTCCAATAAAACTCTATCCGCTCTTGAAAAAGTTGATTTTTTAGTCGTTCAAGATATTTTTCTAACGGAAACGGCGGCTTTAGCGGATATTGTGATTCCCGCGACCTCTTTTGCCGAAGTAGATGGGACTTTTACAAATACCGAAAGAAGAGTCCAAAAAGTAAACAAAGTTATCGAGCCGATCTCCAAAGGCTTAGTCGACGATTGGGGGATTATCAATAAGATAGCCGAGCTTTTTGGAATCGATTGGGGATACAAAGGATGGAAGGATATATTTAACGAGATAAAGAGAGCCGTCGGCGTCTATTCGCATATCGATCCTGATTTGCTCGAATCAAAACAGTATTTTTGGCCCGGCGACGAGTACGGTCAATCTGTAAAACGGCTTCATCAAAATGAATTTTCGCGAGGTAAAGCGATTTTATCATATCAAGAACCGAATATTCCGTATAAGATTACCCCCGAATACCCTTATTTGTTGATCATAGGAAGACTTTACGAACATTATCATACCGGAACGATGACGAGAAAATCTTCCGGAATCGAGTCCTTAAAACCGTATACTCAAGTCTATATCAATCCAAAAGACTCGATGAAATTGAAATTGAAAAACGACGATTGGGTGAAAATAACTTCGGCTAACGGCGAAATAAAGGCGCGCGTCTTGATTTCGCTCGAAGTTAAACCGAGTAACTTGTTTATCTCGTTTCACTACAAAGAAGCGATCGCCAATAAATTGACCGACAGTTCCAACCTCGACGCGCTGAGTAAAATGGCGCCGTTAAAAGTTACGCCGGTTAATCTTGAAGCGCTGTAAAAAGGAGATATTTTATGTTAAATGGTAAAAATTTGGTTCTCTGCGTTACCGGCGGAATATCCGCGTATAAATCGGTCTATTTAGCTTCTAAATTAAAGAAATTAGGGGCGAACGTTATAACCGTTATGTCTAAAAACGCCGTAAAGTTTGTATCTCCTTTGACTTTTAAAAGCGTAACGGCTAATAAAGTTACCGTCGAGATGTTTGACGAAAGCGATTTTATACCGCACATAAAGTTGAGCGATCTCGCCGATATAGTCGTCGTAGCTCCGGCGACGGCGAATATTATAGCCAAAGCGGCTTGCGGCATTGCCGACGATATGATATCGTCTCTTTTACTTTCCGTCAAGTCTCCTATTTTGATGGTTCCCGCTATGAATACCAATATGTATCAAAATAAAATATTTCAAGATAATTTGGATAAAATCGTCGAATTTGGCTTTCATACTATAACGCCGGCGATAGGGGAGCTCGCTTGCGGAACTTCCGGGATAGGCAGATTTCCCGAAATTGATACCGTCGTCGGCAAAATCGAAAAGATATTATATAAAAAATCCCCGCTGTTTTCCGGGAAAAAGGTCGTTATTACGCTTGGCGGAACTATCGAAGATATCGATCCCGTACGATATATTTGCAACGGATCGAGCGGCAAAATGGGTTTAGCTTTTGCCGAAGAGTTCATTTTGAGGGGAGCCGAGGTCTCTATTATCGCCGGCAACGTCGACGAACTCGCGCTCAATAAATTCAGGCTGAAATTTCCGGATATAGACGGCGCGCGCGTTAGAAGCGCAAAGGAGCTAAAAGAGGTTCTGCTTAAAAAGGAAACTTTCTGCGACGTTATCTTTATGTGCGCCGCCGTTGCGGATTATAAACCTGCATACAGCGAAAATAAGATAAAGAAGACGGACGAAGAGCTCAATCTAACATTATTCAGAACCGAAGACGTCGTCGGCGGCTTAAACAAATCCCCAAACAAACTTTATATCGCTTTCAGCGCCGAATCGGAGAATCTTATAGCAAACGCCTATCATAAATTATTAAATAAAAAGGTCGACTTTATTATTGCGAACGAAACTGTCGGCGAAAAAAAGGCGATCGGCGGAGACAACGCCGAGGTAGTATTGCTAAACAGGTGGAACGATAATCTCTTTAAAGTCGAATACTCCGATAAAAGGTCTGTTTCGATAAAAACTTTAGATGAAATAGAAAAAATATATTTAACTAGCATTCATAGTTCTTGACAATATTTGCCAAATATGATATATAAAGTCTAGTTGATTAATTAAAGAGTAACGCAGGAGCTACAAAAATGAAGGCAATATTCGAAGATAGAGGCAATCAATATACGGTGTCGGAAGGAGACGTCATTGCTATCGATCTTATGCAAGATAAAAAAGAGAATGATAAACTCGAGTTCTCAAACGTATTACTGTTAAACGATGGGAACGACGTCAAAATCGGAACTCCTTACGTCGCAAAAGCGGCGGTAAAAGCCGTAGTGGTTGAAAATACCAGAGATAAGAAAGTTATAGTTCTTAAATTTAAGAGGACAAGAAACTATATCAGAACAAAAGGTCATAAACAGCCTTATACAATGATAAAAATCGAGTCTATATCGGCTTAACGTGATCGGCGTTACGGTTGAAATAGACGATAAGGATATTGTAAGACAATATTCGGTCAAAGGGCACGGCGGTTTTGACGATATAGGAAGGGATATAGTATGCTCCGCGGTATCGGTTTTGTCTTTGACCTCCTGTTTGTCGATACGCGACGTCGTAGGGGAGAATATAGAGATAGAGGACGACGTCGATTTTTTTTATAAAGTCGGTTATTATAAATCGGAAGACTGCGATCTTTTAAAAGGAATATCTCTGTTTTTACTTAACGGACTAATAGAGATTAGCAAAAAGTATCGCGAATATATAGATTTAAGGATTGTAAGGAGTTAAAAATGGCTCATCATAAGGGCGGCGGTAGTTCGCGAAACGGAAGAGATAGTCAGGCAAAAAGACTTGGCGTTAAAAGATTTGGCGGGATGGTTGTCAGCGCCGGTAGTATTTTAGTAAGACAAAGAGGCACAAGATATCACCCCGGAAAGAATGTTGGTTTAGGTAAGGATTATACTCTTTTTGCTTTGATCGACGGCGTAGTAAAATTTGAAAGAAAAGGAAAATTCAAAAAAGCTATCAGCGTATACGGTCAATAATATTTAATGCAACGTTTCGTCGATGAAGTTATTATAAACGCCAAATCCGGCAAGGGCGGTTCCGGTTGCGTAAGTTTTAGAAGGGAGAAGCGAGTTCCTTTTGGCGGACCGGACGGCGGCGACGGCGGGCGCGGCGGGTCCGTAATAGTTAACGTCAAAAATAACATAAGAACTCTATATAACCTCTATCTTAAAAGAAAATTCTACGCCGGCGACGGTTTGCCCGGAATGGGATCTCAGAAAAGCGGAAAAATGGGAAACGACGTTATAATCGAAGTCCCCGCCGGAACTATTATATACGACGACGATACGGGAGAATTGATCAGGGATTTTACCGAGGTAGGGGAGGAGTACCTTCTTCTAAAAGGGGGCAAAGGGGGGCGCGGCAATATGCATTTCGCCACTTCCGTTAATCAAGCTCCGAGATACGCCCAACCCGGCCTGCCCGGGCAGGAGGCGCGCTTGCGGGTCGAGCTAAAAATGATCGCCGACGTTGGATTGGTCGGATTCCCAAACGCCGGCAAATCCACTCTACTAAGCGTCGTTACAAAAGCTAATCCTAAAATTGCAAATTATCCGTTTACTACTTTGACGCCCAATTTAGGCGTTTTTTCGGTTGAAGACGAGCGCTTTGTTATGGCGGATATTCCGGGCATTATAGAAGGGGCGTCTCAAGGAGCCGGACTCGGGCTTGAATTCTTAAAACATATTGAGAGGACTAAACTTCTGCTTTATCTTATCGATCTGTCGGACGAGGGCTACCTTGATCAATTTGGCAAGTTGGAAAACGAAATTAAAACATATTCGGAAGAACTTTCAAAAAAACCGAGGCTGATCGCAGCCTCAAAAAACGACGTCGAAAATTCGAGCGCATACGTCGCCGAATTACAAAAAGCCGTCGGCGAAAATATTATTTCTATATCTTCAATAACGCATCGCGGCATAGATAAACTTTTGTATATTTTGAAAGATAAAATCCATGAAATTGAAAACAAAGAGTCTTAATAATAAAAACGTCGCGCTTTTCGGCGGAACTTTCAACCCTATTCACAGCGGTCATATACTTACCGCTCTGGACGTATTGGAAAAAACCGATTACGACGTCGTCGTATTTATACCGACAAGCATACCTATTCATAAAGAGACGACGGAGTTGATAGATCCGTATCGCCGGCTGGATATGGTAAACATAGCCGTTAAGGGCGTTGATCGCTTTTTGTCGTCCGACGTCGAGATAAAAAAAGGGGGATTTAGCAGAACTATCGACACGGTCGAATATTTTAAGAATACCTTTCCGGATATCAAAAAAATCGGAGTAGTTTTCGGCGACGATCTTCTCGACGGTCTCAATACGTGGAAAGGGATTGACAAACTCGAGGAGATTACAGAGTTGTTATGTTTAACGAGAAATATTACCGATACGCCTAAGTCAAACTACAAAATAACGTTTTTAAAAAATAGAGTTATCGAGCTTAGCTCGTCCGAGATTCGAAATAGGGTCAAACTTGGATTAAAAATCAATTGCATGGTTCCGGAAAAAGTTATAAAATACATTTATAAAAATAGTCTTTACAAAGGATAAATTATGGGTAAAAAACCTAAGCAAACTTCCAGAGGAAATTTTACGGGCTGGATAATATTGTCCGCAATCGTATTAATGATCGGGGGGGCTATTTTTGCCGGAAGATTTTTTAAAAGCGAAGAAAAACTTAAAGCGTCGTTAAAAACCGGACAAAACATATCGTTTTTGATTGTAGCGCATAATGAAAAAAAAATAGTAACCGGAACCGCTATTGTCGTATTTAATTCTCAAACAAACAGATCGGCGACTATTACTCTGCTTCCCAAAACGTTTTTGTCGTACGGTAAAATGGAAAGTTTTACTATGGAAGAAGCGTTGACAAAAAAGATCGGCGGCGAAGAGCTGATCTTAGCGCTTTCCAATCTGGTCGGCGTAAAGATAGACTACTACTTCTTTATTGATAAAAATAATTTTGTGAGACTTATCGATATGCTTGGAGGAGTCGAGATTTACAGCGAAAGAATAAAAGTTCCGGAGAAAAACGTCTATATTCCGAGCGGAATTACGCTAATGGACGGCGACAAATCCGTTGAATATCTTAGTTTCATTGAAAATAAAAATAACGACGAAGAGTACAATCAACTAAAAAGACTCAACAACTATATCCGAAGTTTTGTTAAGTTAAAATACGATTTTTGCGAAACTTTTACCGATAAAATTACCTCTAACTATCTTTTCAAAACGGTCGACTCTAATATGTCTCTTCACGACTTTTTGATATTTTTCAACGAAATAAAGTCTAGGCATCATAAAAATAATGTAGATTTTAGCAAAGGAATGGTAAATCTGATACTTTATTGCGATAAAAAGGAAATTCCGGGGTACAACTATATTCTCCAGCCAAAAAGGTCGGGAAACTGGATAAAAAGCGAAGTCGCCGAAGCGCTTGAAAGCATAAAGAAAGAGTACGCGTCGGAAGAAGAAGGGAAGATCGTAGTAGAGATACTAAACGGAACGGATATTGTCGGATTTGCCGCGAGAACCAGACGGTATTTAACGACGTTTGGGCTGGACGTCCTTGAAGCGGGCAACGCCCAACATGAAAATTACGAAAACACCGTAGTAATTATTAGAAATTCGGAGCAGAAAGCTTCAAAATTAGCGGATCTAATTCAATGCAAACGCATTGTTAAAGGCGAAGAGTCAAAAGATAAAAAAATCGACGTTACATTGATATTAGGAAGAGATTTTAACGGAAAAGTAGTTAAATAGTTATATTCGTCCATCCATCTAACCCTCGAGAGGGTTAGATGGATGGACAATCAATCCGACGCATATGTGTCATTTAAAGGGGCGCCGCAATCCGACTCATATGTGTCAAATTTTGTCGGGGAGTAGCGCGAGCCCCGATAAGGTCTCGGTACGAAGAGGGTTTTAGTATTTTAGTATATTCAAAACGGGAATTCCCGCTTTTATCGCGACGCATATAGCTCCATATGTGTCAAAATTTTTATCGAGGATCGGAACGGCGGGTATAGCATCATATGTGTCAATTTTATTCCGCCACATAAAACCGACGGGATATGCAGTTTTATGTTTTTATTGTTGCTTTTTGAAATTATTTTTAGTATTATGGGTTACGATAATCGAGCCGTCAATTTTATTAACTTGAGCGTCGATATATGTAGTCGTAGGAGCTAAATATGAGCGATAGCGCGAAGGATAGAAGAAAACACCCCAGATTTGAAATAAATCAGATTGTCAAAATATCGTTATTAAAAGAGACTTTTTTTAATGCGGAAAGCGTTAATATCAGCGAGGGGGGGATTTTATGCAAATCCCGATACGAAGCCGAACCGTTGTCGCAAATATTTATCATGTTTGATTTGTTTCTTAAAGATAAAACTTATTCGATAAAGAGCGACGGCGTAGTAGTTCATTGCGACAGAGACTCCGACGGATTGTTTTTGATAGGTATTCAATTTGTAGACATCGACGGCGAGGATCGAGATAAGATAAGAGAGTTTTTAGAAGAAAATCGCGAGTAATACTTTTTATAATCTATTCCACCGCGCGCCTAAAGACTCTTGCGCTAACCCCCGTAGTTATCTCGTAAGAGATTGTTCCTATCTGTTTTGCGAGCGATTTTGCGTCGTTTGGCGCTACGGATTTATTGCCGAATATAACGACTTTGTCGCCGATTTTTACCGATTCGTCGACTTCGATAACCATGAGATCCATAGAGATCGTCCCGATCTGTTTGTAGGGCTTATTGTTAATATTTACAGTCAAATTGTTTGATAATTTGCGCGGTATTCCGTCGCCGTAGCCGGCCGCTATCGTCGCGATTAATGTATCTTTCGACGTCGTATAAGCGTGATTATAACTAACTCCCGTATTGGCCGGAATTTTTTTAATTTCTATAATTTGAGTAATAAAAGTCATAACCGGTATAAGACCGAGACTGTCCTCGTTGTCGAACGGCGAGTATCCGTACGCCGATATTCCGGGTCTTATAGCCCAGTTATCGCATTTTTCAAAATCTCCTAATATGCCTCCGGAGTTATAAATATGACAAAATTCCGGCGTTAGATTCGCGCTTTTTAATAAAGCAAGTCCGTTTTTAAAACTTTTGATCTGCTCGTTGGTAAATTCTATGCTATCGTCGCTTCGGGCGAGGTGCGTATAAAAACTTTTTAAGTTGAGATGGTCGGAATTTCGTATAAATAGAGCGATTTCAGACAAATTTTCTTCCAAACATCCCAGCCGTCTCATACCGGTGTCAAGTTTTATATGTATATTTACTTTTTTACTAAAAGAGCGGGCGGCGAGTTCGATAGATTTGAGATTATCCAGATCGCTGGCGGATAGTTCGATATCGTTTAGTAGGGCGGTTTTAATATTTTCTCCCGATTCTATTCCCAATAACATTATCGGAAGTCTTACGCCGTTTGACCTAAGTTTAAGACCTTCGCAAAGCCGGGCGGCGGCAAGATACTCTATACCTATTTTTTCGGCCTCCTTCGCTATTACGAGGTCGCCGTGCCCGTAAGCGTTGGCTTTGACGGGAAGAATTATCCGGTTATTGGGATATTTGTTTTTTATTATCCCTATATTATTTCTAAAAGCTTTCAAGTCTATATCAAGTCTGGGATACGTATTTGTCATAACGACAACATATAAAAATCTTGAACTTTTGTCAATTGATATACGTCTTAAAAAGTTTTAAAAACAGGAACATATGTTACCGTCTAATATATTAGATAAAATGGTAGATTTTATCTAATATATTAGTTATACTATCGTTTTAGTATGGAGGAGAAATGAAGAAATACTTTTATATTATATCGCCGGCATTATTTTTTGCGTTTTTGTCATGTTTTGGAAACGAAGTTAGCGGAATTTCGGATTTTTTTAGAAATGCCGGCAGAATTAGCGGGATATTGGGATTTTTGTTTATCGGTTTATCGATTTTTATCGGGACTTCTTCGCGGTTTCTTGATAAATATTTTGGATTGGAGAAAATATTGCGTTTTCATAGAACCTTTATGTTTGTATCGGTCGCAATACTGTTTCTTCACCCTTTTTTGTTGTCGGTATCAAATATTTTAGAAGGCGATTATTTTGCTTTTGCCGGATACTTATGGGAATACCAATTTACTTTTGGGGTATTGGCGTTTATTTTTTTTGTTTTTATAGTCGTTTCGTCTTACTATTTTTTTAAAAAGATAAATTTTACGATATGGATAATATTTCACAGGTTAACGATCGTTTTTTATTTTTTATCTTTTATTCACATCACATATTTTGCCGTTTTAACTTCAAGTTATCTATATGCAAAAATTCTTATATATTTTGGCGTTTGTATTTTTTTATTAGGAGTAATAATAAGGATATTTTTGTTTTTTATTAAGAGAAAAATAAAGAGCGTCGTCGTAGAAAATATTAAAGAGACCGGCGATACTTACTCGCTAAAGGTAAAAAAGCCCGAAAATTTTAGTTTTAACGCGGGGCAGTTTTGCTTTATATCTTTCAACGTCAAGGGGATGAGAAAGCCGCATCCCTTTACTATATCGAGCTCTCCTCAAGACGAATTTTTACAGTTTACAATCAAGTCTTTAGGTAAGTTTACAAGCCGTATAAAAGATATAAAAGTCGGCGAAACTATTATAATCGACGGACCATACGGAGTTTTTACCTACAAGCGTAAAAACTCCGTATTTATAGCCGGCGGAGTCGGGATTACGCCGTTTAAGAGTTTTATATCGTCGTTTAAGGAGAAAGAGGCGAATTTTACGTTATTATTCGGAAATAAAACAAAAGACGATATACTGTTTAAAAAAGAGCTGGATTCGGCTAAAGGCGGGAAAGTAATTCACGTTTTAAGTTCCGAGAAAATCGACGGGTATGAAAGCGGATTTATTTCAAAAGATATAATCTTAAAATATTGCGATTTGTCCGAAGATTTCTATCTTTGCGGTCCGCCGATCTTAGTAAAAAACGCTACGGCGATTTTGACCGAACTGGGGATAGAGAGAAGAAGGATATTTAATGAAAAACAATTCTGGTCTTAATAAAAGAAAAATATCGCTATTCGGAGATATAACTATCGATTTAGTACTAGATAAAACCGATGGAATTTACTAAGATATTTTGGATTTTAGATCTGCAACGCTTGCGAGATTTTTCCCTATAATATTTTTTATAGAGTTAATTATTTGAAAGAGTTCTTCCTGTTTTTCTTTTTGTTCTTCAAGAGAGTCGTTGATTTTATTGAACGAGGTCTTGATTTGGTTAAGGTTTGAAATAATTCCTTCGTTTTCTTCTACGTCTTTTTCGGTCATATCTTTAATAGTGAGGGTATCCTCTAGAAGCGAGTCGACTCCGGCTAGGATTGCCGAAGATTCGCTATTTAGACTAGATATAAGAGCGTTTATGTTATCGATCATTTGAGCGGATTTATTGGAGTTATCAATAATCTCGAATAATTTATCCGATACGATATCTGAAAATTCTTTACTGCTTATAATAATTTTAGACATCTCGTCTATCTGGGAAAAACTTTTGTCAAGACTTTGTTTTGATTGAAAAGCCAATTTACGTATCTCTTGAGCGACTACTGCAAAACCTTTTCCGCTCTCTCCGGCTCGAGCCGCTTCTATCGAAGCGTTTATGGATAACAGATTCGTTTTTGCTACGATATTTTCCAGAGAGTTTAGAACGTCCAATATAAAGCCGGAATATTGAGATATAGCGTCTATAGAATCTTTGGATTTTTGTACCGTTTCTTTACTTGCGGACGCTATCTGAGCAAGGTTTGACGCAAAATTATTTGACTCTTTAACGGAATTTGACGTAGAATCAATGTGGTTTGAAATGCTTTGAAGGGTCGCATTGATCTCTTTAACGCTTGAGCTCTGATTTACAACCGAATCGTTTATCTCCTTTCCCGAAAAAGATATTTTCTTTTTTATTCTATCTAATATATTTTCGACGTTTTCAAATTGAGACGCGACGTCTCCCGAAATATCGCTCGTTTCTTTTTTATATTTATTGATAATGTCGTTAGCCGTAACTGTTAAACTTTTCAATTCTTCGCCGGTTGTCGATATTTCAACGGACAACTTTGATATATCTGAGAAAAGCGCGCTTAGAGCTCCGTTTTGTTTAAACGCTTCGGCTCTATTTTTTTCAGATTCCTTATAAACAATCGATTGTTCGTAAGATAAAAGAAAAAATATAAATAGTATCAAAAAAAGATAGCCAAAGTTAATAAGGTAAGTATATGGCACTACTTTTATATTAACGTAAACTATATCGTAAATACTGGTTAAAATTACTAAAAACATTCCGGACAATATTATCAGCGATCCCTTTTTTTTGTGTTTAAAAGCTGAAATTGCCAGCAAAACTACAACAAAAATTAAGAGAGGGGTTATAACAAAATTTGTAGTTATAGGAAAAATCTTATTGACGGAAGCTTTATCATAAGCTATTATTTTAGCTATACTTAAAATTATTATTGGAACAGGTATTAATAATTTTAGAATATATATATTATTAAGTATGCCGGTGTAATTCATAGTAAAAAGAGACAAAAAATATAATGTTATCGGCAAACCAATTCTTGAAAATAGTTCGAGAATATTTTCATTATTTGAATCAAATTGAAAAGCCATATTGGAATAACTAAAGCCAAAGGCAAAGCAAAAGAGAGCAAAATACAGATACTTAAGTTCTTTAAATTTCCTCATCGCTAAAAGAAATAAAAAATATAATCCCAAAACTAACGTTAAAATTATATTAGCCTGAACCATGGTTACGTTAAAAAACTTTCGCCAAAATATTTTCGTATTATTGTTATCAATGTTATCTATTACTGCGGTTCCAAAAGGAGCAAAATCTCCGTAAGATAAGATTTCAATTGCTAAAACGTTGGATTTATCGTCGTATTTCAGAATATCTTTGGATAAATAGTAGTTTCTGGGTTCGTAAACAAAAGTGTTTAGAATATTGCCGTACCTTCCTTGTTTACCTATTAAAATTCCGTTAAGATATATATTAATTGGGTAAGTAAGAGGACCGACGTATAGCGATAAGTTTTTATTTCTAGTTTCCTCTTTTAGCTTAAACTCAAACTTAAGCGTGTGCATTCTTTTGTCGTCGTCGATACCGGGATTTTTTGACAGCCCGCTATGATCGTACGCCTTAAATAAAGAAAAGTCTTCGTCGATATATGCGCCAAAGTCCATTTTACTCTCGTATATAAAAAAATCTCCAACGCTTATCTCTCTATTAGAATTTTGAGCGTTTAATAAGACGAGAGTTGAAAATAGAATTATTAAAAGGAATTTAAATTCTGACATAATTTTATAATTAAATTAACGGCGTTTAACGCCGTTAAATTCGTTAGTTTATTATTCTCTTTTTCCTAATCTGGAATCCATAATCATCAAACCGCTAAAATTATCGCCGATTTGTTTTAATTTTTCGACAATTACGACGGCTGAATCTTCTTCTTCGACCTGCTCTTTTATATAATAAGCAAGGAAGTTTTCAGTCGCATAATCTTTTTCAGCTTTCGCCGCGTCTAATATTTTATAAATTGAGTCGGTTATAAACTTTTCATGCTCGTATGCTTCCAAAAAAGCGTCCAAAGGGGATTTCCATTCGGCTTTTGGCTCTTTAATCGATTTTAACGTAACTTTTCCGCCTCTTTCATATATATAATTGAAGAACTTCATTGCGTGATTGTTTTCCTCATTTGATTGCTTTCTCATCCAATTAGCGAATCCTTCAAAATTGATAGATTCAAAGTAGGCCGCCATTGAAAGATAAAGATATGAAGAAAAAAGTTCCTTATTGATCTGTTCGTTAATAATGTCGTTAATTTTACTTGATATTACCATATTTCGACTCCTTTATATTTTATTATTTTGCTACCCATAGAGAATGTAAGTTACAATAAGCCTTTGCCGTAACCGAATTAGCGCTTATGCAGAAAGTCGCTTCCGGAGCGTCTCCGGGATTTAAGAATTTTACGTACGATATGCCGTCCGCTACCAGTTCTATCCACTCGATATAATGCTTTTCCTCCATAGGGTGAGCGACGCTACCAACCTTAACTTTGAAGCCTTCCCCTGTTTTTTCTATTACGGGAACGTGCTTCTCTTTTGAGGCGTCCACGCTGTTTTCATTAATCAGCGTCATGTTTTGCCCGCAACATACGAGTTTTCCTCCCGCTCCATGCATTACTTCGACTATGTTGCCGCATAATTCGCATTTGTATAGTTCGTACCTTTTTGCCATAATTTTTAGCTCCTTATTATGTATAAAGTATTAAAATCCGATAACATCGGAAATTTATTTTACCCCGCGTTCTATAAAAAAAGCGGAATACTGTTTATCCTCTCCGTTTATATGATTTATCAACCAATTTTTCAGGAAAAATAGTAAATCGACGGTTAATAATTTCTTTCCATTTTTAAAGTCTTCCAAATATGAGTTTACTTTATCGGTAAAATTTTTATGATTATTTTTATGTTCTCCGTATTTCGGATATTTATGATCTATCATAAGATTTTCTTCGTTTTTGAAGTGATATACCGTGTATTCTGATAATTCTGTTAATAATTTTTCAAGTATAGAGTTTGCTCTTGCGCTCAGCATAGAGCTGTGGAGTTCGTTTAAAAGCGACACCAATTTTTTATGCTCTTCGTCAATACTTGAAATTCTAACGCTATACTCGTCTTTCCATATAAACAGAGCCATATTAAGCTTCCTTAAAGATTTTTGTTTTTTTCTACAATAATTTCTATTAATTTGTCAAGTCTTTTGTAATCCTCGGCTTTGGCGATACCTTTCGTCAAAACCGGCTCGATAAATTCCGCTTTTAAATTTGAAGTAAGAGAGGTTAACGTTTCAACTAATTTTCCTCCCCACCCGAAAGAGCCGACTACGCTTATAAATTTTGTTTTCGGTCTGAGCGCATTAATCAAAACCGCCGCGCTTGCTACGGCAGGGTGGGGGCCGGCTAATACCATAGGGCTTCCTATGATAATAGTAGAGGCGTCCACAAGAGCCATAGCCAATTCGCCGCTATCGGTTTTGTTGAGATTAAAAGGTTTTACAAAAATCCCTTTTTCTGTAAATTTATCGGTAAGATATTGAACGATATTCTCGACGCTGCCGTGCATCGAAGTATAGGGAATCAAAACTTCCGGTTTTACCTTATCGGATATCCAATCTTTGTACGCGTCGATAATCATTTTAGGATTTTTATAGACCGGTCCGTGACTTGGAGCGATCATTTTTATATCAAGCCCCTCGACGACCTCGATATTCTTTCTAATCTGAATCCTAAACGGCAGCATTATCTCCGCAAAATATCGTTTTGCGCTACGATATACGGCGCTTTCGTCCGCAACGAATAGATCGCTGGTCGCAAAATGAGAACCAAAAAAATCGCAACTGAACAGAATCTTATCCTCGACCAGATATGTTGCCATAGTCTCGGGCCAATGAACCCAGGGAGTCATGAAAAACTGTAACGTCTTACCGCCAAGCGATAGCGTCTCTTTATCTCCAATAACTAAAAACTTATCGTCGTCGATAACTAAAAGTTCTTTAAGAAAATCCTTGCATTTTTGATTCGTTACTACTTTCGCTTCGGGGTGTTTTTCTAGGACGTACGGCAGGCAACCCGAATGATCTTGTTCTGCGTGGTTTGTTATAATGTAATCTATTTTTTTTACAGCCGTATTTTTTAGATAATTCATATAAATATCTTTTTTATCGGGATCGGCCGTATCGATAAGAGCGGTCTTCTCTTTACCTACAACCAGGTATGAATTGTAAGTCGTCCCTTCGGGAAGCGGTATCAGCTCGTCGAACAATCTTCTATCCCAATCTCTGATTCCGACGTAGTATATCTCTTCGTTTATCTTTATACCGGACATCTATCTCTCCTTAATGAATTTATCTCTCCTAGCGCCGCATATCGGACACGTCCACGATTCGGGAAGATCGTCAAAAGCGCAGATCGGCGCAACGCCCGAATCGGGATCCCCAATTTCGGGGTCGTAAACGTATCCGCATATCTTACACTTAGCTTTCTTAATAGTTTTTATTCGGCTTCAAAAGAATCTTTGCCGACTCCGCAGGTGGGGCATACCCAATCGTCCGGAATATCTTCAAAAGCTGTTCCGGCTTTAATACCCGAATCGGGATCTCCAACTTCCGGATCGTAAACGTATCCGCAAACATTACAAACGTATTTTTTCATAATTTTTTTCTCCTTAGGTTTTTCGTTAGGTAATTTTGATTTATCTATATAAGTAGGAGCGGTCTTTGGAGAAAGCCCCTTCTTTATTTGACGGTAATTTGCGTAGGTTAGCGGCGACCCCTCTTTTATCGTTTCAGCGTCGATAATCTCGGCGATAAACATTATATGCGTTCCTACGTCTACGCTATTAATAACCTTGCAATCCAGATACGCCAACGAGCAATCTGTTACAATAGGAGCCCCGCTGGCGCCGATTTTATAATTAACGTTTTCAAATTTATTAATATCTCTGCCGGATTTAAAACCGAAATTTCCGATAAATTTCATATCGGTATCTTCTTCAAGGATAGAAACTGAAAAAACTTTACTTTGGGCTATATAATCGCAAGTAAGATTCTGTTTGTTAGAGCATATAGCTAAAGTAGGGGGGGTAGAGGTCGTCTGAAAAACGGTATTTGAGACGTGGCCGTTAATTTTATCCCCATTTTTAGAACTTACAACGTAGAGACCGTAACTGATTTTATAAAACGCTTCGATATTCATATATCCCTTTTCCTATTGTTATCAATATTTCAATATAAAATAATCTTACTAGATTATGATTATTTTATCTATAATTGTCAAGTTTTATTTGGAAAAAATTTACTTTTAATTTAATAAAATTAAAGTCCGTACGCGTTTTGTTAAATTACTAAAATTAAAATATATCTTATTAAATAAACAAAAAAATGTTGAAATATTGCAAGAATATTGTTAAACTCGGTTGTATCTGCGGCAGTATGCCGACGTTTGATTTTAATTGAGACGCAAAATTTCTTTATTTTTAAATTTAAGGTAAATCGAGATTCTAAGGAGACGATATGTTTTATAAAAAAGCTTCTGTTTTTATATCGACCGTAATAGTTGCGGCGTCGCTATATTCTACCGAATTTACGTTCGATCCGGATAGTATTCCAAATCCGAGAGTAAATAACGGCTGGATTACCGACGTGGGCGATTATATATCCGACGAGGACGAATTAAAAATTAATGAGATAATATCCGAAATAGAATCCGCAACTTCCGTTGAGATGGCGGTAGTCGTCGTTCCAAATTGCGGAGGAGATATTTTTGGCGCCGCTCAAGCTCTGGGAGAACTTTGGAAAGTCGGTAAGAAAGATAAGGACAACGGAGTAATAATAGTCGCGTCGATTGACGAGAGAGAATTTAGGACTCATACCGGTTACGGCGTTGAAGAAATTCTTCCGGATGGGCTGGTAAGGACGCTTCAAGACGCATATGTGGTACCGTCTTTTAAAAGAGCGCGTTATGGCGAAGGGATATTAAGATATTTAGCGCAGTTAAAAAAAATATTCATTAATGACGAAGAAAGCGTATCGGAAAATTCCGGTTTAGTTGAAGACGTTAACCAGGGGAGTTTGAAAGATGAATATTTAGATAACTCGAATAAAATCTACAAATACAATATAAAAAAACATCTTCTATATTGGTTGATTGCGTTTGCCGGATTGATATCAATTATCGTAGGAGTGATAAAGTATATAAAAAACTTGGCAAAGGCGGCGGCTCTTGGTCAAAAATATCAAGACTATGCGGCAGTTAAGAGACTAGATGAAAAAGGGTTTGTCGAGATTGATACGGCGGGGCAAACCTTGACTATGTTTTTGGGAAGTTTCGCCATAGCTACAGTCGGAGCTATTATGCTTGGCTCTTCCGGGCAAATATTTTATATGAAGGTCGTTAATTTTATCATGCTTATCGTGGGAATCGCATTTCCAATTACGGCAGTTTCAATTTTTAATTCTAGACTAGGCGTTATTAAAAAAAATATTATTTCAGATTGGAGAAAACGTCCAAAAAATTGCGTGAAATGCTCAAATTCAATGACTAAACTTAGCGAATCTGAAGACGACGCGTATTTATCAAAAATACAGGTTGCCGAAGAGCGGCTTAATTCCTTGGATTACGACGTTTGGATTTGCGACTCTTGTAAGAATACGGTTATTGAGAAATATATAGATAAAAACTTTTCAAGATATATAAAATGTTCCGGTTGCGGAGGAATTACCTCAAAAAGAACGGGCTCCGTCGTAACAAGACAACCTACTTATTATTCAACGGGGCAAAGAGAGATAACTTACGAATGTCAAGCGTGCTCAAGAAAAGAAAAAAAATATGAGACGATTCCTAAGTTAGAACAGACTACCTCTTCGTCCGGCGGATCTTATAGAAGCGGAGGTTCGTCCGGCGGATCTTATGGGGGAGGATCTTTCGGGGGCGGCGGAGCGACGTCGAAGTGGTAGCGTTGGATAAATTTTGAGGGGGTGGAATTTAGTAAGGAACATATGTTACTAGCGGTTTATGCATTTTACTTTATACCCCGAGTATTTTGCCTAGAAAAGGCGTTTTTACGTTTATCGCTTTGTGTGGACAAACTTCTTGACAACAGTAACATCTGATACATAGATTATAATCAAAATTTGGCGGATTGTTTTTGCCGTTTCTAAAATTAACAGCTTTTTTATCAACCGGGCATTCTTCGACGCAGATCCCGCATTTTAAGCATAGTTTCGAGTTAATTACCGGTCTTCTGGCGAGTATCTTCTCAATGGGTCTAAAAACCTTCAATGTAGTTTTACCCCTAATAGGCTTTCTTATTACTTTAAATTTTTTGTTTATAAAATTTTCTATAGGATCGCCAAAAAAATCTATTTGATCAGTAACATATGTTCCTAATCCATATTCTTTACCGTAAACGTTTGCGGCTATGTATTCGGGATTAATATCGACCATACGGCAAAAGGTAGCGTCCAGAGCGACAGGGTCGTTAGAAACTATTATTACGTTCATACGTATCGGATCGCCGCTAGAAGGGCCGTTGCCCTCCATTGCGATAATTCCGTCCATTATAAATAATCGAGGTTTGAGATAGTTATTTAAATCTACGAGAGCTTTGCAAAAATTTTCTCCATTTGGGATTTTAACGTGATACAGAGCTTTATTAAATCCGCAAATACAGCCAAATTGATTTTTAATCGCTCCCGTTATTCTAGCGAGCTGGTGGGTTTTCATTTTCGGAAGGCTAATTATTCCGTCGCATTCAAATACGGCGTTTACTATATTAAATTCTTTTGCAAATTTACCTTCCTGAAAAACGATGTTTCTACCTTTATCAAAATCGCCCAGCGTTATATTATATTTTTGGGCTACATCAAATAATCCGGACTTTTTTAAGCCGCTAATCGGGCTATCGTATCCGGGAGAATCGCCATAGTAGACGTTGATTTTATTTTCTAAAAGAATTTTTACAATTCCCTCAAAAACCGCCGGATGAGTTGTAACGGCTTTTTCCGGCGGTTTACCGGCAATAACGTTCGGTTTTAAAAGTATTTTTTCGCCTTCTGAACAAAATTGTTTAATTCCGCCGATAAGTTCTATTCCTTTCTTGATAGCTACATAAACATTTTCCGTATCGTAATCCATACAGCGAATAATGGCAACTTTTGATTTATTCATTGATATTTTCCTAAAAATATATAAAATTAAGAAATATTTTGATTTCTTTTTTCTATAAAGAAGTTTCTTATATACATAATAATATCTATCAATACCATAATGCAATTTAAACAATAAAAAAAAATAACGTAATCTTTACTATTTAAAATTTTATGAATAATTCCGGAAATATACCCGATAAAAACAATTATAAGGAAAAACAAACTTTTACCTTTATTAGTTCTAGCAATAAAAGATTTATAAATTGACAACGGCCAGGCTGAACCGAAAGCGATAAGCATCAATGTTTCGAATATCGACATAATATTTCCTTGTTTTGCAAATCTACCTATTATCACATATTTAAATTATTATCAAACAATTTAAAATGAAATAGTAAAAAACTGTCTAAAACGTATTATAGTAATAAAATATTCGAGAGCTCTCTTTGCGGGGAAAACGATAATATAATGCTGGGTTGATTTTTAAATAGGCTCATATGAGACTTGTCCCAAGCCTTTTTCCTGGATTTCTCTATTTCCCATTTGGTCTTCATACTTTCTAAAACGCTTTCAATTAACCTGCTCTTTGATTTCTCTTTAATTTCAAAAAAAGTTCTGAGAATAAATCTTAAAACTTGAGCTTTGCTATATAATTTTAGAGAATCTTGAACGTTAGCGATCAATAAGTAGTTTTCTATATCGAGGTTGATAAAAATGTCTTTATCGGCGTTGACTTTATTATACTTAAAATAGAGAGGGTGGGATTCAAACTGCATTTTTTCTATAGCAAAACGCATGTTTTTCAATATTTTTCTGATGCATTTAGATACGCTGATATTGCTATCGCGGGCCTCCTTTTTTATTAAATTTAATAGCTTTGAGTTAATGACAAAATGAAATTTGTGTAAATCCATACATAGTCCTTAAAAAATATTTTTATTATTAATAACAACTAAAAGTAGAAAACGTTATACAAAAAAATGAAAATAATTTAAAAAAAATTAAGGAACATATGAGACAACAAAAAAGACCGCCTCAAACTGAGACGGTCCGTAACGATCAATCAAAGGAAATTACTCTTTTTTCATCAACTCTTCGTTTGTTTTTATGATTTTTTTAAGATCGTCTTCATGGATCAGATAAAGATAGTCGTCAAAGTCCGCGTCGATAATAAAATTGCCTACGTCGTCGGTATCCGCATTATAAAAATCCAGAGTTGAGGTTTTGCCGTTTTTTAGCGTGATTTTTATTGAGGCGACTTTTGTTCTGCCTGAAACGGAGCCGTTCAATTTGTATTCGCTAATTTGGATGTTCAGCAGATTTTTAACGATATTTTGAAGAGCGTAGTCTTCTAATATTCTGGATAACGGCGTTTCTAGTTCAAACGCGTCCTTCGACCCCGTTTCTGCGTTATCGGATTTTTCTTTTGCTAAAATGTTGTAATTGCCGGAAAACCATGAAGTTGTCGAGTTGATTTCGCAGGTTTTGACGTCGGTATCGAGGATATTGACAAATATATTTCTTTTAGCCCAATTTATGGGTTGGTTTGAAGTCTCCGTTGCTAAAGAGGATTTGACTTCTCTGATTTTTTTTTCGGAACCGTTTTTTATGTAGGAGGTTCCTCTTTTTGATCCGGAATTGCCGATAGTCAGTAAATATTGTTTGTTTTTATTGTTAGTAACGATAAGTTCTTGTCTGTTTTTTTCGTCAAATCCAAAGTGATTATCGCTAGATTGATCCAATCCGTTATAAACGACCACCCCTTGATTCAGCGATTCGATGTCGTTGATGTAGTTGTTTACTTTTGTCTGATTAGCCGGTATGAAATTTTCGCCGATTTTAACAAACCAAACCGAATCTTTTTTTACTAACGAGAAGCTATCCATATAGTCTTTTATTTCAAAACTTACGATGGAGCCTTTTTTCAGACCGGAAATGAGTTGTTTATTAATCTGCCTTAATTTAATATTTTGAAATGAGAAGAAGTAAAAGAAGGCTATTAAAACTATTTGAATTAAAAGGAGTCCGGAAAGCCCTGCGATTAACTGTTTTCTTGATATTTTCATAAAATTATACTCCTATTTTTAAGATTTTATATCTTTATTATAAAATTCGTGTATTTTTTTGTTTCTGGAATTTCTCAGTATAAACAGTATTACTCCGATAAGGATAAAAATAATTGGTATTACGTAAGTGGTAAATCCGATTATAAAGGATTTTAAGAAGTTATGAACGTTTACGTCCTTTACCTTATCCAGCGGTTTACTGAATTTACCCTTATTTCTGATTTCGATTAGCGAGTTGTCTTTAGAGAGCCAATCGATTGCGTTCATTAAAAATATAAATTCATCGTTGCCTGCAAAATTATCCTGAATAAACTGTTCGTTACCGATTACTACAAATTTTGTAGTTCCCGCGTCGGTTTTACTTCCGGTAAACTGTTCTCCGTTTTCATTTTTTGGAACCGCTTTATCCTTAAAAAAGCTGTTTATAGCTCCGTCGAAGGCGGCGGCCAGCGAGTAGTCTTTTTTGCCTTCTTGAATAGGATATTTATACGTTTCAAGATCTAGTTTGAAATTCTCCGTTTGATTCCACGCGCCTTTTGTAGTAGAAAAAAGCGTCTGCGCTTTATCCTTTGAGTAGTCGAGTATCTCTACGGACGACGACCAGAGAAGATTGATTCGTTCTATTTCGCTAACCATAACGTTCTTTTTATTGAAATTAGCCGATTTAACTTTGATCCAGAGCGGATATCTGGCCAGGGACAACCCCTGCCTTATAGGATTATACGATTGATTGTCGCCGACTAGATCTCGGTTTATCCTTACGCCGTAGTGAGCGAGTAATTCAAATACCTTACTGTCTCCGGGAATGCCGTAAATGCCGTATTCGGAAGCGAGGACGTTTATACCGTTGACCGCGAAGAGCGCGTTTCCGCCGTTCATTAGAAATTGATCTATCTGGAAAACGTCAAAATCCGTTAGATTTTCTCCTCCTACTATGAGGAGTATCGTAACGTCTTGAGGGATCGATTGTCCCGCGTACATCCTATGAATATTTTTAAATTCTCTTTCGGTTACCTGTTTTAAGTATCTAAAATCTTTTTCTAACGTTCTATCTTTGGCGTTAAAATATATGCCGAGTCTTTCGTCGCCGCCGCCGACTATTTTCTTTATCTCGACGTCCAGGCGAAATTCGAATCCCTGATCGTTGTAGATTGCCGGAATAACCGACTGATTTTCTTTGTACGTTAAGAGCATTCCGGAGAATCCCAAAAGACTTTTAGACTCGGTCGAGCCGGATTCGCTTAGCGCAAATTGTTGAATGCCTTTTTGTTCAATTTCGGCAATAAGAGCCTGGTCTTTTGGTTTTTCATAGCTAAGCTCTTTAATTACGACGTTAACCAGACCTTTTCCGGCATTTTCGTATTCTTTCAACATATCCTCTACGTATTGGATTACTTGCGCTACTTCCTTTACTTCCTTGCTCTTATCGTTGTAGTAGTACTCTAGAATAAGATTGTTATCCAGTTTTTTTAGCAGATCTTTAGTGGCTTTGCTAATCGAATATTTTTGCCCTTCGGTCATATCTATTCTAAAGTATAGTTTATTGGATAAAACTATGAAAGCGACGATATTGAGTATAGCCAAACCAAAAATAATCCACGACTGGACTTTTTTATTAGTAAGTTTATCGTTATTTTGCATACATTAACTCCATTTCCTGCTCTCTAGCGAGCGTAAATTTAGATAAGAAAAAATTCCGGTAACTCCGACGTAATATAAAATGTCTCTGGAATCTATGACTCCCTTACTGAAATTAGAAAAGTGCGTCGAAAGACTAGTCCATACAAATACTTTTCTGAGCCACTCCAACCATCCCGGAAAACTTACGACGGACGGCAGATAAGCTATAATTGTCAATATTAAAAGAAGAGCGGCGCTCAATAGGAAAGAGTCGATAAGTTCCATCGTGAGACTTGAAAGGAAGAAAGTTATCGCGATGTAGCAACCCGATAAAAAAATTACTCCGATATACTGAGTAACGATCTGCCCCCAGTCGAAGTCTCCTAGGAAAATCTGAGTCAATAACGGTATAAACAGCGCGCTAAATAGAGCGATCAAAACCAGAGTAAGCGCCGCTAAGAATTTACCGATAAGTATCTGCCATTCGGATACGGGAAACGTAAATAAAAGTTCGATAGTTCCGCTGTTCTTTTCTTTAGCCCAGCTTCCCATAGTCAAGCCAGGTATAAAAATTATAAAAACGTACGGCAGCATTGAGAAAAATCTTCTCATAGAGGCAAGATCTTCCTTAAAGATACCTCCGAAGAAGTGAAAAAACATTATATTAGGAACTATGACAAATAAAGCTAAAAATACGTAAGCTATCGACGAGTGAAAATATCCGCCGATCTCTTTTTTGTACATAGCTCTGACGCCGTTTGGCAACAGCGCAAGCGGTAGTCCGATAATCAAAGCCGGAACTCCAAATAATACGATAGAATTAACAATTATCTCGATTATACTTTTCATCATTTATCTTCCTCCTCGCCGGCAAGTTTTAAGAATATCTCTTCAAGATTAGCTTCCCCCGTTTCAAAGGAGGTAAGTTTCCAGCCTTTAGAATTGATAAATTCTTTCAGGTTGCTTTTAAAATCCGATCCTTTTGATACCAGAGCTTTAAACTTGAATATCCTCTTGCTCTCTTTTTTTACAAATTCTATTTTCCATGCGCCTTTAACTTTTGAAATTTCCAGTTCGACCTCCAGCAGGTTGTCCGCCTCGACGCTAAAATCGACGTATTGATCGTCGGAATAGGTTTCAATAAGATTTTGTATGGCGTCGTTTGCGACGATCTTGCCGTTGTTGATAATAATTACTCTTTCGCATATAGCCTCGATTTCGGACAAAATATGGGTCGATAGTATGATTGTCTTTTTTTCGCTGAGGCGTCTTAATATTTTTCTGAAAGTAATTATCTGATTGGGATCGAGTCCCGAAGTAGGCTCGTCTAATATCAGAATTTTCGGATCGTGAATCATTACCGAAGCTAGTCCGACCCTTTTTTTATACCCTTTAGACAACTGTCCGATCTTTTTTGACACGACTTTTTCAAGCGAACTGAGCTTGATCATTTTTGAAATAGAGTCGCCTATAAGCGCCTTCTCTATACCTCTAATTTCGGCGGTAAATTTTAGATATTCATAAACCGTCATATCGTCGTATTGCGGCGAATTCTCCGGTAAATATCCGATAAGTTTTTTTACGTATAGGGGATCGTCCACGGTATTTTTACCGTCTATCTCTATAGTTCCCGAACTCGGATTCATAAAACAGGTCAACATTTTCATAATAGTGGTTTTGCCGGCGCCGTTAGGTCCCAGCAGTCCGACTATTTCTCCTTTCTCAATATCGAACGAAACCCCTTTGACCGCCGGTTCGGAGTTGCCGTACGACTTGACCAAATTTCTAACGTTTATCATAGCGTAGCTCCACTTAAAATAGATATTTCTTTATATAATAGCATAATAGCAAAAAAAATAATTACATTTTAATTACAATTAATGAAAAGCATAGTCAAAATGATTTACAAAATATTTAAACTATAAATAACAATTCGTTTACTGACGAATCGAAATTATTTTTGTCAGAAGCTGATTTAATCTTTTTTTTATCTTTTCTTTGTTTTTTTGATTATAACCGTCAATTTTATTTTCAATAATATTCAATTCGTTTTTAGCCAAAATTATAATATTTCTTATATCTTGCTCTAAAGAAATATTCTCGTCGATATTGAGGTTGTTAATCTCTTCCTGAGAAAAAATATTTCCGTCCATCGAGTCCCCCTTTGCGCCAATCCGTTATTTTGCAAACGGCTATATTGTAGCAAAAATATAATAAATAATAAACATAAATCGATTTTTTTTATTATAACGCAAATTATTACAAATATTTCTTGACCTTGTTTCGTCGCTTATGCTAAAATAGCGCAGAATATTCCACATAATAGGCGCGGCAAATGGAACTTTTAGACAGAATTCAGGACGACGTTGTAATATTTGAGATATCCGGAGAGGTAGATATTTACAACTGCGGACAGATAAAAGATCTCTTCCTCAATAAATTGGATTCGGGGAGCAGGAAATTTTTGATTAATTTAGGCAAAGTATCGTATATAGACTCTTCGGGCATAGGGGCGCTAATTTTTATTAAAACCTCGGTAGCCAAACATAATGGGGAACTCGTTTTGGTTAATATTAAGGACTCGGTAAAAAAGATATTTGATCTTACGAAGCTTGCGTCTTATTTTACCATAAGAGAAGATTTGCCGGACGGCGTCAAATATTTTAAACAAAAATAAAATTAAATATTTTAAGGAAATAACGATGAGAAGAGAAAAAATTTACGGATTGACGATTATTCTTTTTATTATACTTACGGCGTTTAGCTGTAAGACAAAACCCGAAGTTCCCGAAGCGACTACTACGACTTCAACGGTTGCGGCTACTACCACCACTACCACTACTGTTTTAGCGACTACTACCACGACGACTATCGACAGAATGGCGGAGACAATTTCGGACAAGGAGTTTGCCGACGCGCAGAGTCTTATCGATAAAGCCAGAATGGCCGAAGCGGATAGATACGACCGCGAAAATCTGATTAAAGCGGAGGAGTTTCTGCGAACCGCCTATCAAAAAAACGGAACCGACGGAAAAGCGACAAAGGAAGCTCTGGAACAATCGAAGAAATATTCGGATTTGGCTTATAAGAATGCGTTTAAAAAGAGAGCAGAGTTGAAGAGAGCCGAATGCGATAAACTTTTTTCTGAAGCCGACGCGTTGGGGATAAAAAATTTGATGAAAGACAATATAGATCAGTCGAGAGCGATTTATAACGAAGGCAATCAAAAGTACTCTTCGGAGGACTACGTCGCCGCGTACTCAAAATATTCGGATTGCGAGAGTTCGTTGAAAAGCGCCGTAAATAAGATGAAAGCGACCAGGTCCGAGTATGATAACAAAATCGGTTATATTAATAAATTGATAGACGAAGCCAAAAAGATCGGCGCCGAAACGTACGCTCCGGCCGATCTCGAAAGCGCGATAGAAAACTTAAACAAAGGCAAAGCCGAGTTGTCAAATTTTGACTATACAAATTCGCAAACAAGTTTGGAAGTCGCTGAAAAAAGCGCTATCTCGGCGATCGATAAGACAAAATTTGCCATAAAGGAGAAGAAGCGAAAAGAGGCGCTTAGAGCTATAATGGAAGCGGGGGCTACCGTAGAGGAGGCTTCTCAGACTAACATAGGCGAATATGAAAAAAGCGACGGCGGGTATAACTTTGAATTTGACGGGGAGATTAAAGATATGAACAACTCTCCCGACGACATGAGCTCTTCTATATCTTATAGAGACCTTTTGAATAAAGCCATAGAGTATATAGACAAAGCGAAACAAGCTTACAGAGCCGAAGACTACGATATGGCGATACAATACGCTAATATCGCTAAAAGGATAGCTTTGTCGTATAAAGAGGGGGGGAATAAGACCAAATATACGGTAAGATTGTTGCCGGATAAGCGCGATTGTCTCTGGAGAATATCCGAGTATTCTTTTATTTACGGCTCCCCGTTTTTATGGCCAAGAATCTGGAAAGCGAACAAAGAGCAGATTTTAAATCCGGATTTGATATATCCCGGTCAGGTTTTACTAATTCCGAACGTCGATTGATTTAACGGGATACATTAATGAACGTTCTTATTGCTTACGCAAGTTATTACGGCTCTACGGAGAGATGCGCTTATAAGATAAAAGAGAGACTCAGATATCTCTCTTCCATAGTAAACGTCTCTTATTTTAGCGCCGACAGATTGCAAGATTACGATGCGGTTATAATAGGGAGTCCTATACATATCGGCAGGATTCACAGAGCCGTGAGGAAATTCTTAGAGTCTAATAAGACGGCTTTGGCGGAGAAGGATATCTATCTGTTTCTTTGCGGGTTGGATACGGACATTCCCGAAAGCGTTATGAAAGATATACCGGATGAAATCAAAAACAAGATAGTATTTAAATCTTTATTGGGGGGCGAGATTGTAAAAGACAACTTGTCGGGATTTGAGAAAATGGGGATTGAGACGATGGAGAAAAAGATGAAAACCGACTTCTCCAATCTGAAAACTATCGACGATAATAAAATTGAAGAGTTTATTGGGAAAATTAACGAAGTTTAGGAGTTTTTATTCGCCGGCGACAGGTAAATTTCATTTAATCGAAAGACCTGTTCTTTGTTAATTGTTTCGTCCAAATTTGGCGTTGATTCGCTTTCAATTTCGAAAGATTTGCACATTGTTTCGTATCCTTCTTTTTCTAGAGTAACGAACATTACAAAGACCGTTTTTTTGCTTTTATCGTCGGTCGGTATCGAGATTGGCCAAAATGAAAAAAAACCGTCCATTTGGTCGTTTATAAGCGCCGGATTTTGCCAATTTACATTAAACATTGCTATTTTATCGTTAGTATCGCCGTTATGCAGCGTTACCTTCGCGTCGCAGATCGGCTCTAAGTTGTCGCTGTCTATGACTCTTCCCACAATCTGAGGAAAATTGTAATAATAACTTCCGTTTTTATCAGGCGACGTATTTTGAATTTTATTTCCCGCTTTGTCTTTATTTATATCTTTTTTGTTATGACGCATAGTTTGGGAAACTACCTGTATCGCTTCTATAGCTAAAGTATAAATATCTATATATTCCTGATTGTCTTTAATTTTGTTTTTTTCGTAATGAACTATTCCTCTTGAAGATAAAACATATCTAGGCTGTACTTTGTTAAGGATATAACACGCCATATCTAATCTACATTGATCGCATTTACATATATCGTTTTTTTCCTTTAGAACGTCTTCTAAACAAAATAAAACAATGTCTTCCATTGTGTTATGTAAAATTGCGTTATTTAAATTCATAATAATCTCCGAAAAATATTTCATTATAATTGACATTTTTTATAAAAAAAAGCAAGATAAATGTTATGATTAGCGTCGCGTTATATGAACCTCAAATACCTCAAAATACCGGAAATATTGCCAGATTAGCGGTAGGACTTGATATCGAGCTGTATCTTGTAGGAAAACTGGGATTTAGTATCGACGATAAGTATTTAAAAAGAGCGGGACTCGATTATTGGGAGAACTTAAAACTTAAAGTTTACGATAACTACGGCGACTTTGCCTCCGATACCGGGGAGCGCCGTAAAATATTTGCAACGACAAAGGGCGCTACTCCGTATTTTAAATTTAATTACAGAGTAGGCGATATAGTGATTTTTGGATCGGAAACAAAAGGTCTGCCGTCGAATTTGCTAATCGATAACGTTGGGCAGACTGTTACTATTCCGATGCCGGGATCGGTAAGATCTCTCAATTTATCAAATTCTGCGTCGATAATAGCGTATCATTCATTAATTGAACTTGGATATTTCTCAGATTTTACGGTAAATAGGAATTACGGCGAGTTTTTTCATAAAACGTTAGCGTAAATAACGTTTTTTTTCTCGAAAAATCTAATTGTTTGACAAAAAATAATTTTTGATTTATAATATTCATACAAAAAGATTATGGAGAACGCAGAAATAGAAAGATGAGTTTGATTAAGAAAATTTTGACTAAGAGAATATTGCTGATATTTTTACTTCCTGTATTTTTTCAATGCGAAAAGTACGGTTCTTTTGACTTGATATCGGATCTTTCTTTAGACGGAGTCAGAGGCGTCAAGGTCGTAGATATAGAGTCTTACCTCAATCTATCGGGGAGCGTAACTATTAAATGGAGACCGCTCTCCTACGCTTTGGAATACATAGTTTATAAATCCGATACTTCCGACGATCTAAGTTTTAGCGCTATCGGTAAATTGTATCAAAACAGTTATTCGCCCGACGTTTATCCGGAGTTTTCAGACGAAGAGATAGAGAGCGGTAAAACTTACTTTTATAAAATAAGAGCCTTGTTGAAATCCGGAAAATTTTCTGATTTTAGCAAAACTTTGGCTCACGAAACAAAGCTGCCGCAGTTTACGCTAACCTATAACGACCAAGAGATTAAAAATGAATCTGTAAATTATCTTACAAGAATAAATTTCGGCGAAGAGACGGCTGTCTCTTTTAAAATTTTAAATCGCGGCGTTGCCGAACTAATTTTATCTTCAAATCCTATTATTGATACGACAGGGGATATCGACGGTAGTTTTACTGCAATAAATCCGGTTACAAACGTTATTAAAGAGGGAGAAGAGACGGAATTTAGCGTAATTTACAGTCCAAAAAGCGACGGCGAGAAATTTGTTACCGTTTTTATAAAAAATAACGATCTTTTTAAAAAAGATTTTAAATTTTACCTCTGTTCTACTTCGTACTACGATAAAACGATAGATTACAATGAGAATTCCGACGATCTTATCGGAATTAAAATCGGCGAAGATAACTCGCCCGTCGTCGTCGGCTTTTCGAAGTCGGATAACTATTCAAATTGGTTTATTAAAAAATACGACGCCTCCGGCGACGAATTGTGGGAAAAAGTATTTGATAATCCCTACGAAGTTGTCGAGACTTTTTTAGTCGATAAGTATAACAATATTGTCGTCGCCGGACGTACTGAAGGACTTTTTAGCGCCGTTTCAAAAAACGACGTATGGTTGAGGAAATTTAACGGCGCCGGCGTTGAAAATAGATTTTGGTATAAAAAATATGATTTTAATAATAACGACGACTACCCTCTGGTTATAAAAGCGGATTCGGCTAATAACGTCTATGTGGTGGGAAGAACTAACGACGGGAAGCGCGATAAAATATTTATTAAAAAGATAAATAGCAAAGGATACGAAGATAAAGAGTATCAAACTTCTATATTAGGCGTCGATAACGGCTCTATTTCGCCGAATTCGATAACTTTTGACGACGAAAACAACCTTTATATAGCCGGAGTCGAAAATTCGGATACTGCGACTGATTGTTATAATTCGGCGAATTCAGGATGGTTTGTCAAAAAATTTGATCCGACGGGAGTTGAAAATACTTCAGATTGGGATAAAACTATATCGGGAGAGTTTCAAAATTATCGCTCTTGCGCGATATCTTACAATAGTCTTATGGGGATTGTTTTAACGGGCGTTGTTGAAGACGACGAATCAAATAAAAAAGTCGTCGTAAAAAGATATAATATAAACGGATTGGAAAATAGCGAAACCGGCTTTGAGTTTGGCGATAACGGCTCGGCGGCCGCCGGCGGAGAGATAAAATCGACCATAACGGGCGCCGATACGATTTTTACAGATAAATCCGAACTGATCTTAGCCGTCTTCAAAAAAGGCGGGATTACAATAAAGAAAATTAATAACGACGGCTCGACGGCGGATTTTTATACTCCGGTTTCGTTTAGAGAAGATTTATCGGTTGAAACGAAGTTTATCGAGAAAGATCGATTTGGAATAATATATATCGCCGGGATTTCGATTGATTCGCCCGCCGGTAGAGACGATAGCGATATCCGGATAAAAAGTTTCTATCCTGAAGATAAATCAAAGACCGATCTAGCGCCCTAATTTCCTGTTTCAACTGATAACGAATTTTACAACTATCCGCCGCGCGCCGCCTGATAGAAAATTAATATTTGTTAGTCGATTACTTATCTTGACGTTTTAATATCTCATTGAGAATTAGCTCTTTACTGTCTAAATCTTCTTGAGTTATTGCATAGCCCGGGGCGAGATTTTTATTGATCTCGTCTAATAGAGATAAAAGTTCGTCAATCTCCATATTAATAAGGTTGACTGCTTTTATTTTGGTATATTTCAAGGGGATCGTCGAGGTAGTAGTAGTAATTAACGCATATGTTGTCGTTGTTACGGGGATGGTTGTCGATGTTGTAATTGACACATATGTTGTTGTCGTCGGCGCGGGGATGGTCGTCGTCGTAGTGGTAGTTGACACATATGTTGTCGTTGAAGTCGTAGACGTAGTAGTCGACGTAGAAGTTGACGCATACGTTGTCGTCGGCGCGGGGATGGTTGTCGACGTTGTCGTAATTGACACATATGTTGAAGTCGTAGACGTCGAAGTTGACGTAGAGGTTGACGCATACGTTGTCGTTGTCGCGACGGGGATGGTTGTAGTCGTAATTGACGCATATGTTGTTGTCGTTGTAGTAGTCGGTTCTTCAAAGACCGTCGTCGTAGTCGACGTACCAACGGTTTTTTTTGATTTTTTAGGTTTTAAGTATCTTTCGTCAATATCAACAGCGTTATTTTTGCTTAGTATAAAATTTTTATCTATTGAAGATGCGGAATTTACCGTTATGTTTTCGTATTCAATAAATACTGCAGAATCGTTTAAGGAATAGGGCTTTAGATCAAAGTCGGCTCCGGGTTTTACTTTATATTTCTCGTTGGTAGAACCTTTTTTCCAGTTGGTAAAGTATATCCTATCAGGTTTGTCGATATACCTTTCGTCGAATAATATATTAATTCCCATTTTCAGAGTCTCGCTGTAGGAGTTGATATAGGTAAAGGGGATATTCTTTATATATTCGGCTTCTTTATTTAAAAGAGTCGAGCCGTCTAAAAGAAAGTGTTTGCGTTTTGATTCGCCCAGCAGCGTATCGACGCAAAATAGTATTCCCACCGAATATTTATTATTGGATATGTTTTCCGCGTTCATTCTTAATAAAAGCGTGTCGGCCGGTTTTTTGTCTATCGAGGAGAGCAGGGTATATTTGATTACGATTTTTATAACGTCGTTACTCCAGAAATAATGCAGATCGTTTCCTACTTTAGAAATTTCGGATTTTCTGCCTTTGCCGCCTTCGCCGAATGGAACGAGGATTTTGTTTATATAAAATTTAAAATAAGTTGAAGGCGGAAAGTCTTCCGCAAGAAGAGGCGACATTTTATCTTCGATTTTGTTTCTACCGTATAAAATAAATTTTGAAGTTTCTCCGTCGACAAACAGAGAAAAAAGATTTCCGGTTATCTTATATTCGGGGAAAAGATGGAAATTTAGGATAAATAAAAAAAAAACGGTATAAATCTTAGAGATTTTCAAGTTCCTTTTCCTTTTCTCTCAGTTTGATATCCAATAATCTTAACGCTTCTTCTTGCTTTCTAAGTATTTCTTCTCTCAATCTCATCTGCTCCATCTTTTGATTATACAAATCCGACGAAGCGTCTTTTGACGAATTAATTGACTGCTCCAATTCGTTTATTCTGTTTTGTAAAATGTCGTTTTCGGCTAAAAGTTTCTTATATTCGTCGGTTTCATTTATTTTGATCGGGGCGCCGCCGTTTTTTTCAAGCTCGTTAATAACTTGAAGGAGCGATTTTTCTTTGATCCTGAATTGAGAGAGCTTTTCCAGATACTCTTCTTGCGACCATTTGAGAAGATTTTGGAGCGCAAGTTCGCTCTTTTTATGTTCAATCAATCTTAATTTATACGTCGAAGCTTCATGCTTATTGCTTTTTTTGTATTTACTTAAAACTATATTAAAGTAAAATTCGGAGTCTTCAAATTGACCGAGGGCGTAAAGAGATTCGCCGATCCAGTAGTAACCGTTGCTTACAAGGGGGTGATTTTGATACTCGTTTACAAAGATAGACAACTGTTTTATAGAAAGTTCGTACTCTTCTTGTAAAAAAAGCAGTCTTCCTTTTTGATATACCGCTTCTCCATAGTTTTGACCGTTCTTACTGAAATTTGACAGATAATATTCCAGATTTGTTTCAGCCTGAGCTAATTTTCCGATATTCATATAGGTCATAGAAATCCAAAAGTAAGATTCTCTTTTTACGACGTCGTTATCGCTGGATAAAATTATTTCTCGAAGTAAAATAACCGCTTCGTCGAATTTACCGGAGTTGTAAAGATCGCGGGCTTTACTCTCTTCCCGTTTCCAATCTTTCGTCGAAGCGGATCCGCTTGAGCCGATAGCTATGATAAAAAGAATAATCCAAAAAAATTTATTCATACTAAAACCGTCTCTCTTTATAATATCTTCGACTTAAATTATAGACTAATTTATTTTTTTATCAATAATTTTATAAAATTCGATATATAGATGGTTATAAATAATAAAACGGCGGGAGTTTGGATCCGCCGTTTTAATAATAAGTACCGTTTTTTAGTAACTCTTAAACATATCAAAGAATTCGGAATCGGTTGAAATGAGTAACGACGCCGATTTTGGAATTTTTTTATACGCATCCATCTTTTTCAGGAATTCGTAGAAATCTCTGGTCGAAGCGTTTTTGTTATACGCATCGTTATATATCTGAGCCGCTTTGGCGTCGGCTTTACCCATTATCTCCTTGGATTTTTTTTGGGCCTCGGCCATTATCTCCTTTGTCTTTTTTTCTATTTCTCCGAATTTCTTTTCTCTGTAGTTCTCTCCTTCCGATCTGTAAGTTTGAGCTATTTTTCTTCTCTCGGCGACCATACTGTCAAATACCGACTTTAAGTTTTCGTCTATATAATTAATCTGTTTGATATAAAAACTGACTACGTCGATCCCCATATCTTTTAGATCGTTCGCTACGGCGTTCTTCATTTCAATAGCTAAAGCGCTTCTTCCGCCGGTAATTGTCGGGAAATTCGATAAATCTTCTTCCGTAAAGCCTTGTTGAAGAAGTAATTGAATAGTTTTTTTGTCAAGTTCGATTATTCTATTAGAATCTCTTACTAACGATTCAAAGGTGTGTTGAGATACTACCTGTCTCGAGGCGGCGTCGAGGATGTCGTCAAGTCTTGCCGTAGCGGAGGAGATAGTCGACAGCGACTCAAAAAACAATTTCGGATCTAATATTTTCCATCGAACCGTGGTATCGACTAGTATCATTCTTTTATCGTAAGTCGGGAATTGTTTGATCTCGCCGTTCCACTCCAGTATCATTTTTGGTAAAATATTTATCTTATCGATAAACGGAACTTTCCAATGCAACCCCGCCGTATTTACCGAGACTCTAGGTTTTCCAAATTGCGTAATAACCGCTATCTCGGTCTCTTTAAGAGTATAAAAAGGGGATATAATAAAAAATATTATAATACATACGACGACTATTACTGCGACAAGAGCGCTTTTTGCTACTTTTACACTCATAATTAATTACCTCCCTTGTTACTTTTGTCCAGCGGCAAAAACGGCAGCACGTTTTTTTGCGAACTGTCAATGATGTTGATTTTATCCAGATTTGGTAGAATGGAGCTGATCGTCTCAAGATAAATTCTCTTTTTGGTAATATCCGGAGCTTTTATATATTCGGAATAGAGAGAATTGAAATAATTTGCCTCGCCTTCGGCGACTTTAACTCTTTCCGCTTCATATCCTTTTGATCGAGCGATCATTCTTTCGGCTTCTCCTTCAACCGGAATTACCTTTTTGTTATATTCCATCTTCGCTTCGTTGACAATTTTATCTTTTTCCTGTTGAGACTGCAATACTTCGTTATACGCCGCTTCAACCTCCTTTGGAGGCGTTACATTAATAAGCTGTATAGTGGATATCGTTAATCCGAGCTGAACCTCTTCTATCATTTTTTTTAATAACTCTTCCATCTTATAAGTTATTTCCGACTTTGCAATAGTTATTATTTCGTCGAACAAATAATCTCCGGCGATCTGGCTCATAGCTACTTTTGAGAAATCTCTAAAAGTTCTTACGGGATTCCTAACGTTAAATAGGTACTTAACAGGATCGGAAATCTTATACTGAACGATCCATTCTATCTGAATAATTTTTAGATCGGCCGATAACATTCGAGCCTCATTTGTCTCTTCGCTTCCTCTGTAGAAGTCAGATTTCATACCGGAACTGATTGTTTGGAAACCAAACTCCTCTTTTAAGACTTTTTTGACAGGCACATTGTAATTTTTTTCGACCAACGGTATTTTAAAATTCAAACCGGGATCGGCTGTTCTCATATATCTGCCGAATCTGGTAATTACGGCTTGTTCGTCTTTATCAACCACATAAAAAGACGCTCCCATAACAATTATAATAAGAACAATTGCAACAATTGCGCCGAATAATTTTGGATTCATTTTATTCATTGCTTCCTCCTTGTTTATCTATACGTTTATTGCTATTTCATAACCCTGACAATTATAAACTATTATGTTATTATTACAAGAATTATTATAAAATTATTTTAAATACGGAAAAAGCCGGTTCTTCGTAAGGATGAACTTTTTTTAACTCTTTTATTACTTTTTTCAGATATTTTTTCTTGCATATCAACTCTATTCTATATTCGTCGACCTTCTCTATCTCTCCGGTATTCCCAATATACGGAAAACTCCCTTTTAGCGGGCGAAATTGACCAAATCCTTTAACCTCCCAACAACACATATCGTAATTTTTATATTTACCCGCGCCCTTATCAAACAAAGCTTTTTTGAGCGTTTCTAAATGCGACTCAGGAACATATGAGACTAAAACGTACATAGTCTACCTCCGCGTTTTTTTAATATATCATTATTCTACAAATATCGCGTTTGTGTCAAGAATATTTTAGTCTCATATAGCGCCCGTCGGTTTTTTGGTAAGGGAAATTGACACATATGAGCCTAAAGCGCGACGACAATTATCGCGTTAAAATGAAATCGACGTATATGGGAGAAATATATTGACACATATGGTTAAAAACAAAATTGACACATATGTAACAGATATTTTTAATTAGTAAATTATTTGTTATTTTTTAAAATTTATCCAAATTTTTGTAAAGAGTTTTCACTTTTTAGTTGTTATATATATTAAAAGGAAAAAGGAGAAAATTTTATGAAAAACAAAAAGTATCTATTCCATTTTATCGTGTCGGAATCTATGAATAATAACGTCATAGATTTTTTACTAAAAGAGTTCAAAATTAATACGTTCAGCGAGTTATTTGAAACTATGTTTCGCCTTATTGACAAAAAAATCTCAAAAATGAAGAGAATAATCGGAAATTGCCGCTCCGAATACGCCGTTATAGATAGCGCCGACGATAAAAGGTTGGATAAATACCTTAGGATTAGCGAAGCGGACTATCTTCAAATAAAAAGATGGCATTCTTTGTATAACGAATTCGGTATGGCTTCGACGGTTCGAGATATTATCTTGTTTTTTTATAACGGCGTTATGAAATACGGGTTGGAGCAATTCCTTGAGATTGTTGGTAAGAAATTGAGGATTGATAAATTGAAAAACGACTTTTTGGGTAAAATGACACAACTGTTAAACATCAACGCTCGAAAACAGCTGTTATACGAGCTCGTAATCGAAAATTATCCCAAATACGTCTACTGTACGTGAAAACCGGCGGGGCGCCGCGTAGTACGTCTCGATTCATGTTTTGAATTTTATTTGCTCGACTATCTCCTTATTGTCGTTTTTTGAATAGCGTTTTCTTAATTTAAATTTTATTGGGTATTTCTTTGTAGTTCTCGTCGTTGAATTTTGAAATTCTTTTGGAATAAATGTAGTTTTTCAATTTTATTTTTTAAAAATTCATAAAATATTATTTATTTTTTCAATATTTTTAAAATTTTGTAAATTCTTTTTGAAAAAAAATTGTTATATATATAAAAGTTTTTTTTATAGGAGACAAATATGTTTATTAAGATTAAAAAGACGGCGATATTATCGCTTTTCTTCGTTTTGTTGTTATCTTGCGATATGGTTATAAAAGATTTCTCTGAGAATACTTCAGATAATTCTATTAAAAATACCAAAATTAGCGCGTCTACTACTACTTTACGTCCGTCGTCGACTACCGAAACGACTATAATTTTATCTGAAACGACAATTACAACGATAATTTCTACGACTACGACAACCGTCGACTATCGGTTGCAAAGCCTGCTAATTAATGAATGGGGCGATAGTTCTATTTCAAATATGGATTATATTGAGATTAAACACTTTGGAACAGACGAATCCATAATCAATAATATGAATTTCAGCATAAGATACGGAGAACTAAACGCTACTAGGGTTTATCTGGCGTATTACGTTACGGACTCGCAAATTAACAATAAATTACCGACGTCGGGCGGCGTTGCTATCAAACCCGGCGAAATTTTTCTTATTGTCGATAAGGACGTCTCCGATAGCAATTTGGAGAGTATTAGAAATCTGAATAATTATCGGGGGAAAATTTTTATTTCGACCGAGCCGACGTTAATTGGAACCGGAGATAGGTTAAGTTCAAATTTTGCCTTGTTAGCGGATCAAAACGGCAATTGTTGGGGTAAAACTCCGCCCCCCAAAGTATTTTCTTCTCAAGTAGGCGTTTCAGGGTATTCTTACCTTGCGCGCGATTATACTAATAAAATCGGCGATACGGAAGATCCCGCTTTTTGGGGTAACGGACCGGCTTCGCGCCAATCGGCCGGTATAGAAAATGCGGCATTCGACGATACGATTTCGCCGTCGACTACTATTTCATCGACTACCACTATTCCAGCGATTACTACGATTTTGCCGCCTACGTCGTCGACGACCACAGTTTTACCGTCGACCACTATTCCATCGACGACCACGGTTTTGTCGTCGACTACCACGATTTCGTCGTCGACCACGGTTTTATCTACTACTACTACGATTCCGCCGACTACCACGACTCCATCGACGACTACGACGACGTTATCAAATACAAACGATCTGCGCAATTTACTTATAAACGAGTGGTTCGACGGCGGAACTAACGAGGATTATATCGAGATAAAAAATTTTGGAACGCGCGACGTAGTTATCGACGATACTAATTTTAAGGTAGTATTTGGCTCTAATCAAGCGACTGTGGCGACGCTTCATAGTTTTCTCGCCGAGTATGAAGACAACCCCGCCAATAAAATTCCTACGTCGAACGGAACGGTTATAAAAAGCGGCGAAATATTTTTAATTGTCGACAGCGACGTTTCAATGGACAATATTTTAACTATACGAAATTGGAATAATTTTACGGGAAAAATATTTTTATCCAATGAAAAAAATTTAATAGGTCATAATGATAGATTAAGCGATAATTATGCATTTTTAGAAGATATTTTTGCGAATAAATGGAGTATAACCCCCGATCCGGCTGTTTTTAAAGAAAATGTCGGATATTCCACCTGTTCGTATATAATAAGAAATTTTGATATTTATTTGGACTCTTCTGAAGATCCCGCGTCGTGGAAAAACAGCACGGCGCGCCGAAGAACGGCCGGAGTAGATAACTATTTTGAATAGTTTGTACAAAAAATCAATAAAAAATTTAAATTTTTTTATTGATTTTTTTTTTTATTTAAAATATAAGTTTTCAAGATTAAAAAAAATTGTTTCATAAGGATTGTTTAATGGTTAGAAGACACGATTACTACAGCGACAAACAGTGGGCAAAATTTTATGAATATTCGCAAAAGTTAAAAACTCCGGCGTTGATTGTCGATTTGAGTATAATAAAACAAAAATATCTTGAATTGTCCGAACATTTCCCTTACGGAAAAATATATTACGCCGTAAAAGCGAATCCGGCTATTGAAGTTTTAGAGCTTCTCAGAGATCTTGGCTCTAACTTCGATATAGCTTCAATTTATGAATTAGACAAGTTGTTATCCATCGAGGTTTCGCCCGACAGAATCAGTTATGGGAATATCATTAAAAAAAGAGAAGATATAGAATACGCTTATAACAAAGGGGTTAGGTTATTTGTAACGGATAGCAAGTTAGATCTTCATCATATTGCGACTTACGCCCCAAAATCTAAAATTTTTGTGCGAATTCTTGTCGACGGCGGCGAGACGGCCGAATGGCCCTTGTCCAGAAAATTTGGTTGCCACCCGGATATGGCTTACGATTTGATTGTAGAGGCGCAAAATTTAGGACTTGATCCGTACGGGATATCTTTTCACGTCGGATCTCAACAAAAAGATATCGGCTACTGGGACGAGGCGATTGCTAAAGTTAAATATCTTTTTTCAGCGCTGGAAGACGAGGAAAATATTAAGTTAAGAATGATAAATCTCGGAGGCGGTTTTCCCTGTTCTTATAAAAATCCTTCGAACGATATATCCGAATACGCTTCAGAAATTACCAGATATTTAAACGAAGATTTTATCAACGATATACCGGAGATTATTTTGGAACCGGGGCGATATTTGGTTGGAGACGCTGGGATAATGGTTAGCGAAGTCGTGCTTATTTCAAGAAAAAACAATACGGCGTTGCACAGATGGATATATCTCGACGTAGGTAAATTCAACGGACTTATTGAAACCCTGAACGAATCGATAAAATACCCGGTTTACGTCGACGCCTCGGGTAAAATGGGCGAGGTTATACTTGCGGGGCCGACTTGCGACAGTATGGACGTTATGTACGAACAGTTTAAATATAAGCTGCCTTTAAATATCTCCGTAGGGGATAGGGTGTATTGGTTCTCGACGGGCGCTTACACCTCCTCATATTGTTCGGTAGATTTCAACGGCTTCCCTCCGTTAAAAACCTACTTTATCGATTAACCCGGTAATAACGGCTTTTATTTCAATAACGTTGGACTCCACTTAGGCTGATAAGAATTTCCGTCGGTTGATATCGGAGCCAACGAATATGTTGAGAGCGACAAAACGTAAATAGAAGACGGAAAACACCCGTTTATAACTTCTTTCATCGAGATCATTGAGATCGCTATATAAATTTGCCTCGGAGACATACAAAAATTAATTGGATAGAGTTCCGATCTGATTATCTCTTTCTCTATCCCGCTTATTCTGTCTTTCATTGTGATAATGTAGAGGTTTTTTCCCCACCCGTCCTCTTCAGAATTTATCGCGAGGTATCTCGAAGAATCTATATCGAACGTATTTCTTTTCTCCAGATCAATCTTAATGCTGTCGTTATTAGATAGAGATATAAGATAAGTTTGATTCTCCTCCGGCGGTTTAAAATATAAAAAATTCTTTTTTCTATCCCATTCCAGATACACTAAACTTCCCAACTCTCTTTTTAAAGTCAAAGAGAATATATCGTCCGTAGCGTCCTCTAAAGGGGGATCGGCTTTGGGCAAAAACAATATATCGCCGATTGTTTCGAAGTTTTTCATGTCAAAATATTTCAAAGCCCAAAGCGTTTTGCTTTTATCTTTTTTTGAAGTTAGAATTATCGATCTATGATCTTTTGAATTAATCGATAAGGCGTAAACGTTTTTATAGATTACTCTGTTTTCGTCCGAACTTATATCGTATAAATAAAGATTTCCATAATCATTTGAACTTTTTAGCGGAGACGCGATATAATAAATTTTATCCGCCGTCTCGTTGAAGAAAAAATTAATTACTTTCAGTCCGGTCTGCGTTTTTATAAATTTGGCGTTCCCTTTTTTTCCGTCGATAACTTGATAAATTTTCCCGTTTAATAGAAAAAACAAATTCTTATTTATCGCGTCTTCATAATACCCTGAAGAGGTTTGCGTAAATTTATCGGCGGGATTGTCGTTAAGATATTTGCTCGAACCGTATCTTGCATCTTCTAAAGAGCTGTAAATATCGGCATAATATCCAAAAATCCAACCTTTTATACCTTCATACTCGACGTTATACCAATAATCTTCAATTTCATCTATTCGAACTCGGTTATTATCTTTAGCTAAAATCGTAACAATCGCGCCTTTATCTAAATATCTCAAAGTTTTACTGTGAAGGTCGTTTAACGACCTCAATCTCAATCTATCGCTATTAACCACTCCAACGCCAAAATTTTTCTTTATCTCTTCAACTTTTAGTTTAGAACTATTATTTAAAAACACCTCGGTTTTATAAGATTCGTTTTTTTTACACGACGTAAAAGTAAATAAAAATATCGCTAAAGAAATAAAAAAAATCCTCATCTTAGTTCTTAAATAAGCTGTATTCAATTTTTTTGGTTATATACTCCTCCGCGTCAAGGGGCATAAAGTATTTCTCTAAAGACCTTCCCATATTTGTTTTTAGGATAATACGGGCGGTGGTGTACGTCGTATCGGCTATCTCAATATACGGATTCCTTCTGTAGAAGTCCTCGTCTTTTTTTACAAGATCCGTAACTATCAACTTGTTGATCGCGCCCTCTTTATACAATTGGCTTAGTTTTTCCTCGGCAGGCGGAGAAAAAATACCGTATACGACGGCAATATTTACCTCTTTGGCTCCCAACTCGCGGTATTTCCGACAAACGTCTACGATGCTTCCGCCTGTATCGATCATATCGTCGACGACGTACACAGTTTTACCCTCGATAGAGAGATAATCCGGTTTTAATACCGTGATTTCTTCGACAAGATTGGTCAAGGAATTTCTTCTTTTGTCTACTACCAGTAATGGGGTCTTTAAAGCTTTAGCAAATTTTGCGGCAAACAACTTTCCGCCGGCGTCGACGGAACTGATGATCCACTCTTTCTGAGTTACGCTCTTTAAGAAATCCAGCGACTTAACGTGATTTCTTAATATATATTTTTTCAATAAATTCTCGCCGCTCAAATTATCGTAAGACGTTTTGGTGTTGTCTATACCGATCAGGGATTTGGCGGAGTGCAGTTGATAAACGAATAGGTGATCCGCGCCGTTGGCGGTAATATTTCTAAAAAAAGTTCTGAGATTGCAACCTCCTCTTCCTTTAGGTCTGTCGCTTCTCGCCTGTCCGAGATTCATCTCAAATAGCATTACTCTCTCGACTTTAGCTTCCAAAAAAGCGTCGAGGGTATTGTAAAGAAGAACTTCCTGATCGGAAAAATTTAATTTTCTCTCTACGCCGTTAAAATCTTTAATGGTCGTATCGGAGAAGGTATGAAATACGTATACGTCTTTTTTTCGCGCGCTTCCGTCGATAGATACCTCAAGCGCTCCGTTCTTATGCGCAAAATATTGAAATTTACCGGTTATAAAATTCGCTAAGAATTCCTCCGCGCGGTCGATATTTTTTTTAAAACTCGCTTCTTCCGCCTCGTCCATGTAAAAATAATCTACAATATTCAGATCTTTAACTCGAACATGCTTCAAATAAAATTTTGCCAGCCAATTTGTAACGTCCTGTACGTACTTTTCAGTACCGGGCAACGGATAAATCTTGATCGGTCCCTTTGTAAATGTAGAATAACTCATAACGCCTCCAATTTTTTTCAGATTGCTATTTTTTTTAATTCGCCGACTAAATTTATCCCTTTTACTTTTTTAATATTGCGCCATTCAAAGCGATAAATAGAGCTTTTATTCTTAATAAAATTGAAAATTTCTTGATACTTAGAGAATCCCGTTCCGACGAATATATAATTATCGTTTTTGGCGTCGTAAACGTACAATCCGTCGCCGAACTTAAAATTTTCAATATCGATATCTTTTTTATAATACCCGGCAAGCTTTATATCTTTAAAGTTAATCGTCTCCGTTTCATATCTTGTTCTGTTATATACTAGACGATCTTCATGGAGAGTTATAATCTGATCAAAAACAAATTTGATGCGATATATTGAATAAATCAATATGCCGAGAACGGCGATAGAAAAAAATAGAAAAAACAGGTTTTTAAATAGATAGAAAAAAAACAAATTTACTACGAAACCGGCAAACAGAAAAAAAGCCAACGCCAAATATCTGAGGTTATTGAATAAAGTAATTTTATAAGACGAATTTTCTTTTTGCATACTACTTAAAAGTTGTAAAACTCATATAAAAATATAATATTGTTTTAAAAAAGTCTATCCTTTTTTAGCGCTATTTTGTAATCCGTCAGTTTTTTGGGAAATAAAAAATATTTGTTCCATATGTGTCATTTTTATTTTTAACATCATATGCGTCGAATTTCTCCCCCTCCCCAAAAAACTGACGGGGCGCCGCTATTTTTTTAAAGACCTTTTTGGTAACAAAATATTTATCAAAAATGCTAGCCGCATTCATTTTCTATCGAACTCGTCTTCAATCCTGATAATATCGTCTTCTTCAAGATAATCCCCCGTTTGAACTTCTATTATTCTTAAATCTTCCGTATCGGATGGGTTGAATAATCTGTGCTTAACGGCAACCGGGATAAACACAGATTCGGCGACGTTCAATATAATAGTTTCATCCCCTTTTGTTACTTCGCCGACGCCCGCGACGACGGTCCATGTTTCGGATCTACGATTATGATATTGAAGACTTATTTTTTTCTTAGGTCTGATATACAACTCTTTAACCTTAAAATTTGAGCCGTTTTGTAAAATCGTGTACGAACCCCACGGTTTATAAACCGTTAAATGCGCGTCGACTTCGGGCATTTTTTCAAATTGAAGAGTTTCTACAATATTTTTAACTTTTGATATACCGCTCATTTTCCCGACAAGGAGAGCGTCTTCGGTATCGATTATCGCTATATTTTCTAAGTCGATAGTCGCAATAACTCTCTTATCTCCGCAAATCAAAAGATTTTTAGAGTTTTCATTATAATATTTATTATTATCGATTTTTACGACGTTGCCTTGATTGTCTTTCTCCGATACGTTGTAAATCGACTGAAAACTGTACAAATCAGACCAAACCATATCGCACTCAAGTACCGCTATTTTATCGCTACTTTCTAACAGACCTTTGTCTATCGAAATATTCGGTATAGAATCGTATATTTTAAAATCCATATTTTTGTTTCTATGAAAGTTTAATAGTTTCTCAGTTTCATAATGATATTTTCCGAGCTCTTCTACAAAAGTCTTTTTTTGAAAAATAAAAATACCGGCGTTCCACAAATAAGAGCCGTCTCTATAATATCTCGACGCCTCCTCTAAAGTAGGCTTTTCTTTGAACGATTCTGATTTATACAGATTAGCGCCCGCGTCTATTAGTTCCCCTTTTTTTATATATCCGTAATCTGTGATCGGAGAAGTTATTTTTATTCCAAGCGTAATTATGTAACCTTTGTTTGCGCATTCTTTAGCTTTTTTTAAATATTTGAGAAATATATCGTTTGACTGTATAAAATGATCCGAGGATAAGACGGTAATAATATCGTCTTCGTCAAATCCGCTAATACCGTAACTGATAGCCGCCAAAGTATTTTTTGATACCGGTTCTACGATAACATTTTCTTTCGGTATTTTCAAACCTGATTTTAATATCTGATCGTAAACGATAAACTTTAACTCCTCAGTCGTAACGACAAATACGTTAGAAAGAGCCTCGTCCTTTACTCTTGATATCGTCTCCTGAAACGGCGACATCGAGCTCGTTAATTTTAAAAATAACTTCGGGAATAACCTTCTAGATAAAGGCCATATCCTCGCCCCTACTCCTCCGGCTAAAATCAGATATTTCATAATAAAACTACTCCGCTTTATAATCGCGCTCTCCCCAAAATTGGATATATCCGCGCGATTTAACGTTCAGATCGTCGGTTACAATACTATCTCTTTTTATAATAATAATCAATCTTTTTTTAAGACTTCCGACAGACGTAAATATCTAAAATAATAGAGAGGAAACAGGAACATATGGGACTACTCGTCGGTTTTTTGGCGCGGGAAATAAATTGACACATATGGGTCTCATAGCCGCCGCCCTCCCCGACGAATAATTTGACACATATGGAGCTATATGCGGCGCGTCGCTCCCCGACGAATAAATTGACGCATCTATGGTAAAAGTCAACGATAATCTTTGTTTTTTTTTAACATTTTAATCTATCGTCTATAAATACAGCCTCATAAATTTCCTTGTCAATAAATTTTTTCATAAGTTTATCCATATTTGAT
>Ga0208940_1000215_pt1 | contig 77827 bp, 67 predicted proteins | sample AD_JPNNA6_MetaG_FD_184445 | JGI IMG/M metagenome (GOLD analysis project Ga0208940, IMG submission 184445) | Active sludge microbial communities of municipal wastewater-treating anaerobic digesters from Japan - AD_JPNNA6_MetaG (SPAdes) (version 2) | ecosystem: Engineered > Bioreactor > Anaerobic... | reverse complement strand
CAAAAAGGATAAATTGCACCGTGGAAGTGCCGACACCCTTTATAATAATATTATCATCGAATTCGAGAACGATTTGAAGGTTTCTTATCAGCATGCTAAGGAACAGTTGGCTGGTTATTTATTGGGTCAATTCAGATCAGGTAAAGGCTATAATTTCACACTCATAGTTTCGGATTTTATCAATTGGAAAGTTCTTGCACCTGATATCAGTTGTTTAGATAAGCTGGACGATTTGCATGAAAATGAATTAATCTTGAATGAAATAGAGAGTGCTTCTTTTGTGCTCGATGAGTCGAATGCCGAAGAATTTTACTATTGGATAGACAGGTTTTTATTCAAAGAAGAGAAACAAAAAGCAACGCTTAAAAGCATCGAAGAATCTTTTGGATATCAAAGTTCCGTTTTTATTGAATCATTTAGAGAATTGAACAACTGGTTTAATGAAGCGAAAAAATACGGAATCGTCCAGGTTTCTTTTGAACAATGGTATAAATTTTTAAGCATTGCGTATGGTTCATTCGACGGGAGTGAGAGTATTTTTCTGATTCATACCTATTTGAGCATTTTTGCAAAAATGTTGGCTTATGCCGTTGTTTCCAACGATGATTATATCAGTGATGATGAGATGCGAGAAATCTTGAATGGAAGCATTTTTCAATCTTATAATATTTCAAATTTCGTTGATAACGATTTCTTTCATTGGGTCAATGGTGATCGCGATTATCTCAAATTAAAGAATGTATTCCGTTTGATTGCACAGGAAATCTCGACTTTTAATTTTTCGAACGTTGATGAGGATATTCTGAAGGGGGTATATCAAGAACTCATTGATATTGATACGCGTCATTCTTTAGGTGAATATTATACTCCTGATTGGCTTTGTGAACGAATAGTGAATGAATACGAATTTAAGAAGACCGATAGGATTCTGGATCCTGCATGTGGGAGTGGTTCATTCCTTCGGGCATTTATCCATAGAATCAGGGAGTTGAATCCAGATGCTACTGCCGAGGAAATTAACAATCAGATTTATGGCATTGATATTCATCCGCTTTCCGTTCAAATTGCTAAAACTACTTTATTGCTGGCTTTGGGTAAGGGTATTTCAAGAGCGAGAAGGCCAATTCATTTAAATATTATCCTTGCCAATACTTTACTTGCTCCCGAAGGAGTACAGAATGCTTTCGGCAATGATTTTGTGATGCAGATCGATAAAGATAAATATATTATCAATACCCAGATTTTTGATAATGTTGAAGTATTCGATGCCTTTCTTGATATTTGTGAGGAATTGTCGGAGCAGACCTTAAATAAAAAGGATATCGAACTATCGTTATTTGAAGATATTTTGAAGCATCACACCAATGGTGGGCTTTGTTCCCAATTGGTCGAGAGTTTTTATAAAATCTATCAGGGAGTTAAGAGGGTTAAAGAAAAAGGCCGCAATGGCATCTGGAAATTCATTCTTTCAAATCTTTATAAACCCTTCTTCCTTGCAAATAGATTTGATTATGTTATAGGTAATCCTCCTTGGTTTACCTATAGTTCTATCAAGAATAAAGAATATCAAGACTTACTTGATGAACTTGCGGTAAAATATAATGTTAAACCTCAAAAAGTTGCTAATTATCCGCATTTGGAGATTGCTGCTATTTTTCAATCATATTGTAGCAGTTATTTTTTGAATGATTGGGGCAAACAGGCTTTTGTGCTTCCAAGATCCTTTTTTAGTGCCGATCATCACGAAAATTCGAGAAGTGGCATTGCCAAAGGATTCCGCTTGAGTAGTATATGGGATTTAGACAATGTTTCTCCTTTGTTTAGGATTCCTTGTTGTGTATTCTTCTCTGAAAAGAAGCAAAAAGAAAGGATAATGATGTCCTCGGGCTTAGATGGGAAAATATTTGTGGGGAAATTACCAACGCATAATTGTAATTATGCAATAGCAAAGAATATTTTAGTTGAAACTCCTGTGAAATGGTATTACATTAGGCAAGGTCAATCTTCGGCATTATCGACGAGAAAAATCGAAATGCAAAGGAATGTGAATCCATACAAAAATCTTTTCAAACAAGGTGCAACCATTGTGCCCCGGGCATTTTACTTTGTTGAACTCGATCAGCAAATGCCTGATGATTTCAACGATAGGATCATCAGTTTAAGAACCTCGAAATTCGTTAAGGCCGACTCCAAAGACCCTTGGAAGCTCGAGTTTTCAGGTAGGATGGAGAGCCGTTTTTTGTTCCGAACAGCAATTTCGAAGTCTATATTGCCATTTCATTTGTATAAACCCGATTTTGTGGTCCTTCCCCTTATTATTCAAATTAATGAGAATCAATTTAAGAAAATTGAGATACATACTGCCGATGATATTATGAATATGGGGTATCTGAATGCATCTCGATGGTTTCGCAATGCCGAAAGAATTTGGAATATCAATAAAACGGAAAAGTCGAAGAACATGTCAACCATTGGCCGACTTAATTTTCATAATGGCTTAACTCAACAAAATTTGAATGCAGAATATTTAGTTTTGTACAACTCGTCGGCAAAAGATGCCAATGCATTAGTAGTTAATAGATCAAGTCTCGACCTTGAGTTTATATGCGAAAGCAAATCGTATGTTTATTATTTAAATAATGAAAATGAAGCGTATTATCTTACGGCTTTGTTAAATTCGAGTGTTCCCAATTTTTTAATGAAGGATTTTCAGACAAAGGGGTTATTTGGCCCGAGAGATATTCATAAGAAGATTTTAAATATTTATTTCCCCAAATTTGATGAGAATAACAAATTACATTTGTCCTTAGCCGCTTTAAGTAAATCGTGTCATGATAAGACTGAGAAATATGTGGAAACAAACCCGCCAAATAGTGAATTAACCCCCATTAAGTTGGGAAAATATAGAGTAGATATCAAAAGACATTTATCAAAAGAAATGGCTGATATCGATAAGATTGTTAGAAAAATTATAAAGGAGTGAGGAGTGCATTTAATAAAGATTCCAATAAATATTAAATATTGAAATTCAAAATATTTTATTTTTAAAGATTGTTCTGAGATATTTATATAAATTTGCTTCCAATCATGAAACGACTGAATTTTTTGGAATAGAGAATTTTTGGAATTAATCGGAATTTGAGCATGAAAAAAGGAAACAACACAATTATATTTTTTTGAGGCCTTCAAGGGGTTTACTCACCACTATTACAGCCTCTTTAACTCAAAATAGTTTTCTAAATCACAATGAAGAAACTTTATTGATAGAACCGAGAATAATTCTTTGAATAACTTTTTACCGAGGTTACAACAGAACTTCGAGGCAATAAGAATCAATTGTATACTAATTTTGTTCATTCAAAGGCGAATTTACTTTGCTAAGCTCTGTAAAAATACTTTGAAGTGAGAACCATCAACAAATCATTTAAGCATGAGAGTAGTTATTCAACGCGTAAGTAGAGCCAATGTAAAAATTGATGAGAGGCTGATTTCGGAAATTGGCTATGGCCTTATGGTGTTATGTGGGTTTGAGGAAGGCGATGAGGTAGAAGACTTGAGATGGATAGCTGGTAAGATTTCTCGTTTGAGGATTTTTGATGATGAAGCAGGGATGATGAACTTGTCGGTTGTAGATAAAGCTGGTGAGATGATGGTAATAAGTCAGTTTACTTTGCATGCCAGTACCAAAAAAGGGAATCGCCCCTCATATATTAGAGCCTTAGAACCTGTGAGAGCCAAAGAATTATACCAGCTTTTCGTCGACGAATTGGTATGTTACAGCGGAATCGGCGTAAAAACAGGCATTTTTGGCGCTTACATGATGATTGAACTAGTAAATGATGGGCCTGTTACCATCATTATTGACAGCAAGATGAGGGAGTAATTCAAAGTTTCAACATGAATTTCTCGATGTCGATAATGTATCTTGTATGGGTACCTTGGCCTATAATGCCCTGATGGTCGAACACTCGAACCTCGAAGAACAACTTTTTTCCGTCGATTGTGTTTAGACGGGCTTCGCAATGAATTTTTACACCAACTCTGATGGCTCTTAAATGCTCGACATGCACTTTTGTTCCCACGGATGAATATCCAGGAGCTAAATAATGAGCAATCCCTTCGTAACAGGTTTTTTCCATAAAAGCTATCATGGCAGGTGTTGCAAATACCTCGAGCAAACCCGAACCATAATGTGAAGCAGTGTCTTCTGCCAGTATGATTTTTTTCTGTTCGAAATTGAGAGGTAGAGCGGGAACATGAATGATGTCCATAGATTTCAAATCAAATTAGAAATGAAAATGTACGGTTTTCTTGAGTTGTTCGTTTAGGCTCTGATACACAGGGCAGGTAAAAGCCGAATTGCGTATGATTTGTTTTTCTTTTTCGGTGAAAGGGTGAGGTGGAAAATAGAGATGAATAATAATTTCACCGACTCTTCGTGGATTCGATTCCATAATCTTAGTAATCTCGGCTTTGGTTCCATCAAGATTAAATCCATGCGTGCGGGCGGCAATTCCCATAATGGTCAGCATGCAGCTTGCCAGGGCTGCGGCTAATAAATCAGTAGGAGAGAATGCCTCCCCTCTGCCTTGATTGTCGAGTGGGGCATCCGTTATAATCGAACTGCCCGACTGGAGGTGTGTGGCTTTTGTACGCAACTCACCTAAATAAATGGTTTCAATGGTAGCCATAAGCATTTCATTATTTTATTGAGTCGCAAGATAAATAATAAACCCGGATATTTCAGGTTTATCCATCAAACAAGCGGAAAATTATTTCTTTTCAGGAGTAGCTGGTTTTGTTTCAGCCTGCTTAACCTTATGAATTTCGTTGCATGAAGCTTTTTTCTCTTTTTTGTCGCAGCAGGTATTTTTTCCCTGTATAGGATGATCGCAAGGTTTTATAGGCTTGGGTGTGACAGTTTCTGCTTTGGCATCCTTGGTTTTGGCTTTCTTGGGTGGATCATCATCATTAAGTACAATCATCGAATGATTTCTCTGAATCAACGAAACTGATGCACTTAGGCTCGACATAATAAAGGCGCCTAGGCCAAAAAGCAAAACGAGTTTTTTCATTTTTCTTAGGTTTTGAATTAAGAACACAAAGTTAATATTTCCGTATAAACTCGGGTTAGGACTTGTAAAGTTTGAAAGGCAAAATACAAATTGGTTAAAGTTTCGTATAAGATTAAAAATTGACAATTTTATTTTGCATTGTGCTTCACTTTATTCCTTTTTTTTAATGTATTCGAAGCCAGTTGTTTATTTCTATTTTTACATTCATGATGAAGGCTTTCATTTTACTGCTCCTCATAATTGAGACTTCGAGAAGAAAAAGCATTTTTTCGTCGAATAATAGATAATGATTTTCCTGATTCAAGGGAATTATTCTCTTTTCGTCGATTCGAGCATATCATTTTATCTACTGGTTACTATTTACCTTTGCAAGGAATAAAGGAATGTTTTTTCAACTTGCTTCATCGTAAGATTCTAAGTTTTACCTTTATTTTATGAAGCTCATCCTGTCTTCATGAGTTTATTGTAACGATATATGAATATGAATAAATCGGGGAGAAGCATATTTAAAAGATTGGGTTCCATCATTAAATGGATCCTGATGATTTTTGGGAGTATATATTTCGTTATGATTGTTTTGAGTTTTACCAGTGTTCCCTTTTGGGCTTATTATCGTTTAGGTTCAAAATTTCCCTTGGCCTGCCAACCCAATTACATTATAGTGATGGGGGCTGGTGGAATGCCCGGGCCCGAGAGTCTTTTGCGATGTCATTATGGAACGCAAATCGCAAAAAGATACCCTGAGGCAAAAATCATCATCGCACTCCCCACCATATCTGAAGATATTTATAAGAGCCATGCTCACAAAATGCTTGAAGAAATGGTTATTCATGGCATCGATAGCAGCCGTTTCCTATTTGAAACAGAAGGAACCAATACCAGAGAACAAGCAAAGAACATAGCAAAACTTAAGGGTGTGGGTGCCAAAGATTGCTTTCTTATAATTACTTCTCCTGAACACGTATTTCGTAGCGTTAAAGTCTTTCGCAAGGTGGGACTCGAAAATTGTGGAGGGCTTCCTTCATTTTCTAAAGAACTACCTACAGAACTTTTGCTTTCAGAAGATGAAAATTTGCAGAAACAGCTCCCACCAGATCGTTCTCCTTCTCTTCGATATAATATGTGGAACTATTTGAAGTTAGAAATATCTGTTTTGAGAGAATATGTAGCTATTGTTTGGTATTGGCTGAATGGGTGGATATAAGATTCAAGACAAAGAATGTTCAGTGATAAAGATTTTGGCTGTATCGGCTATAGAATTTCTAATGGGTATGAATGAATAGTTTGGGAAGGTCTCTTTGAATTTTTGATTGGAATAATAATAAGACACGAAGGCCGAGCGAGCGGTTTCTGCGGTGATAGCCGAAGGTTTGCCAGTAACAAGACTCTTGAGTGTGAATAAACGCCAGGCAATCTCAGCTGTAAATTTATTGATGCGCACCATAGGACGAGGCTTGCCTAATGCATCAGCCATCATATCGAATAAATCTTTAAAGCATAAATTTTCTGAGTTGAGGATAAAACGTTCGTTAATTATTTCACTTTTCATCAATAAAATGAGTGTATCGGCCACATCTCGAACATCTACATATCCTGTAACTCCTTCAGTATAATACTTTAAGCCATGATAGATTTCGGTGAATAATTGCGAACTACCTTTTTGCCAGTCGCCTGGTCCAATAATGGTAGATGGATTTACTATTACTGCATTCATGCCTTCGGCAATACCTCTCCAAATTTCTCGCTCAGCAAGGAATTTACTCATGGCATAAGTAGTATTTTTGGGAATTTCATTGAATAAGTCATCTTCGGTTATTGTTTTTTGCTCTGGATTCTGGCCTAACACAGCAACACTGCTTACGTAGGCGAGTTTTATTATTCTTTTAGCCAAACAAAGGTTCACAATATTTAAGGTTCCTTTAACATTTGTGGTGAGGATTTTAGATTTATCCGCTTTCTTGAAAGAAACCACAGCTGCACAATGATAAACTTTATCCACACCGTCGAAAGCTTCTTCAAGAGATCCAATGTCGAGCACATCACCTTCGACCCATTCGATTTGTCTGAGCAATTCATCCGATTTATTCGTGTAAAATTGAAATATTCTTTTTACCGACTGAATCCTATCTTTCGAACGGATGAGTGCTTTTACTCTATATCCTTCGTTCACCAAACGAAATAATACATGAGATCCCACCAGTCCGCTACTGCCAGTGACTAATATCATAAGGCAAAATTAATCATTTAGTTCGTCATGAGGTTTGTTGTTGGGTTTCGTCATATCTTTGCAAAAGTTTTTATAATTTATCTTGATGCAGATAAGTCACGATATTCTGTAGGATTGATATGTCATAGCAATAATTAGAGAAGCTAAATTAATGTTTGTCAAAAATTTTGTTGAGGAGCTACGTTGGAGGGTAATGGTTCATGATATGACGCCTGGGACCGAAGAATACCTTATGCAGGGCCCATCGTATGGCTATATTGGATTTGACCCCACAGCCGATTCCCTTCATATTGGCCATCTGGTGCAGATAATGACCTTGGTTCATTTTCAGCAATGCGGCCATAAACCCATTGCTTTGGTGGGTGGTGCGACAGGTATGGTGGGTGATCCTTCTGGCAGAAGTGAAGAACGTAATCTTTTAAGCAGGGAACAATTAGAATATAATCTTGTTGGTATAAAAAAACAACTTGCCCGCTTTATTGATTTCGAAACCAAAGTGAATCCTGCAACTATGGTCAATAATTATGATTGGTTTAAAGGATACGAATTCCTGGATTTTATACGTGATGTAGGCAAACATATCACAGTAAACTATATGCTGGCAAAAGACTCTGTCCAGAAACGCCTCGATGCGGGAATGTCGTTTACTGAGTTTTCTTATCAATTGGTGCAGGCTTATGATTTTTACTGGTTATTCAATAATATGGATTGTCGTCTTCAGATGGGCGGTTCTGACCAATGGGGAAATATTGTTACTGGGACTGAATTAATCCGGCGTAAGGATGGTGGGACGGCTTATGCTCTTACAACCCCATTATTGAAAAAATCGGATGGGAGCAAATTCGGCAAAACGGCTGCGGGAGCGCTTTGGCTCGACGCCGAAAAAACTTCTCCTTATGCTTTTTATCAATATTGGATAAATACTTCAGATGAAGATGCCATAGATTATATAAAAATTTTTACAACTTTAAGTAAAGAAGAAATAGATGCCCTTTCAGAAGAACATTGGAAAACTCCTCATCTGCGTATTTTACAGAAGGCTCTCGCCAGGGAAATTACCATTCGGGTGCATTCAGAAAATGACTATCAGATGGCAGTCGAAGCATCGGAGATTCTTTTTGGTAAAGGCACTGTAGAATCATTGATGCAACTCGATGAAAAGACCTTGTTGAATTGTTTCGATGGGGTGCCACAATTTCACGTTTCTAAAACAGAACTCGAAACAGGCATTCCTGCAATCGATGTTCTTGCTGTGAAAACTCAGATTTTCCCAAGTAAGGCCGAAGCTCGAAGAATGATGAAAGATGGTGCTGTATTGCTCAACAAACAAAAACTTTCTGAGGATACTTTCATTGATAACTCAATGCTTCTTCAAAATAAATATTTACTTATTCAAAAAGGGAAAAAAAATTATTTTCTCGTGATAGCCGAATAATACCATTTTTTCTGAGTTTAATTTGGCCTTCCTATCCTATAATTATAGGTTTTTCATGATTGAGCTCAAGGATAGGGATAAAGAAGATAAATCAATAAAGAGGGGTGAATCTTGTATCTTACCACGTTTTCTAAACATTAGCCATAAAAGTTAGCCAACGAGAAAATTATAATAAATCTTCTATAATGTACCCGGAGCCGGAATCGAACCGGCACGGGAAAATCCCATTGGTTTTTGAGACCAACGCGTCTACCTGTTCCGCCATCCGGGCATGTCAAAGAACTTGCAAAATTAAACATCTTACCATAATTTTCAACCCGTGAAGATATTTTCAGTTTAAAATCATCATCGATATTTTCGACTTCAGGATGTTCCTGCAAAAAGATTCAGTTTCTTTTCCCTAAGTTCGATACCTTTAAAAGATAAGATTCACTCGCAATGATACGAGTTCTTAAACGATTTGAATCTTTTTGAATTATAGTATTTTTGCAGAGAACACCTTCAAAAAACATAACTATCTGAAAAACATGGCCAGAAACAAAGTTAAGATTTTTTCAGGGCGATCGAGTAAGTATCTTGCTGAAGAAATTGCAAAGGTTTATGGGGATGAATTGGGGAAAGTAAATTTGACGACATTCAGCGATGGGGAATTCCAAGTTTCGTTTGAGCAAACAGTGAGAGGGAATGATGTTTATATTGTTCAATCGACATTTTCTCCCGTAGATAATTTATTCGAGCTTCTCATGATGATTGATGCAGCCAAAAGAGCTTCGGCCGAAAGAATTGTTGCCGTCGTGCCCTATTATGGATTTGCCCGACAAGATCGCAAAGACAAGCCTCGTGTAGCTATTGCGGCCAAATTGGTTGCCGATCTGCTTTCCACAGCTGGTGTTGGAAGAATAATTACAATGGATCTGCATTCCGATCAGATTCAGGGATTTTTCAATGTACCCGTCGATCATTTGTATGCTTCCACTATTTTCGTGCCTTTCATAAAAAAATTGAAACTTCCCAATTCAGTCATGGCTTCTCCAGATACAGGAGGAGCGAAACGCGCAGCAGCTTATGCCAAATTCCTGAATACCGAGCTGGTCATTTGTTTCAAGCAAAGAATAAAACCTAATTCTATTGGAAAAATGACTATCATAGGCGAGGTAGAGGGAAAAGATGTGATTTTGGTGGATGATATCATCGATACGGCAGGAACCGTCTGTAAAGCTGCTGATCTGATGATGGAACATGGAGCCAATAGTGTCAGAGTATTTGCTACTCATGCTGTTCTTTCGGGAAATGCACTCGAAAATATTCATAAATCCTCCCTTATTGAAGTCTATGTTACAGATACTTTACCCGTCAAGGAAACCGAAAAGATTAAAGTGCTTTCCATCGCTCCCTTGCTTGCCGACGTAATTGACCGGGTTCATCGTAATAAACCCATTTCTTCACATTTCGATTTCACTACCATACTTTGATTGATTTCTGTATTGTTTGAGAATCATATTTTAATAGCTAATTTTGCAAACTTTTTCAAACCTTATTTTATCATTTAAGTTTTTGATTATGAAAACAATTTCTATGAGCGGTTCTCTCAGAGAGAACGTAGGGAAGAAAGATGCTAAAAAATTACGTAAAAATGGACTTGTGCCGGCTAATATTTATGGAGGTGCAAATCAATTCCTTATTTCCATCGAAGAAAAACATCTGCAAAAAGTTGTTTTTACCCCCGAAGTTTATTTAATTGAGCTGGATATCAATGGTACAAAAAGACAGACCATTATTCAGGAAGTACAGTTCCATCCGGTAACCGATAGGATTTTACATGTGGATTTCCTCGAAGTATTGCCCGGGAAACCTATAACTTTGAAAATACCTATTAAGATTACTGGTAATTCGATTGGTGTTCTGAAAGGAGGAAAACTCCAAAAAAAATTCCGATTGTTAAAGGTAAAAGGCCTTGCTTCTGACATCCCCGACCATATTACTCTGGATGTTTCAGATCTCGATATCAATCATTCCATTAAGGTGAATGACCTTAAATATGAAAAGCTCACTTTCCTCGATCCTGCCAGTGCTATTGTTGTAGCCGTTATACCAACACGAGCCGTGAAAGAAGGTACACCTCAAGCATAACTTTTATTGTTGTTCTTGTACCAAAACTGTATCGTCTTTTCAAAAAGAAGGTACAGTTTTGTTTTTTTGTTTCATTCTTTTAATGAATTATTAAAATTTACAGGAAATGAAATATTTGATAGTTGGCTTGGGAAATCCTGGATCGGAATATGCAAATGACAGGCATAATGTTGGATTTTTAGTCATGGATGCTCTTGCAATTAAAACAAATTCTCGTTTTTCTACCGAAAGGTATGCCGATGTGGCCAAGGTTAAATATAGAGGCCATATACTTGTTCTCATCAAACCCAATACATATATGAATCTGAGCGGGAACGCCGTGAGATATTGGCTCGAAAAGGAAAAAATCTCTCTGCAACATCTTTTGATTGTGCTCGACGACCTCGATCTTCCACAAGGCCAAATACGTTTGAGAGCTAAGGGCAGTGGCGGTTCGCATAATGGATTGAATCATATTATTCAGGTTTTAGATACCGAAGATTTCCCACGCCTGCGTATTGGTATTGGTTCTGACTTTCCCAAAGGTATGCAGGTAGATTATGTGCTGGGTCAGTGGAGTAAAGAAGAAGAAAAAATCATGAAACCCGCCATTCTTGATGCTGCCGATGCAATTCTTACGTTCGTGCATTTAGGCATCGAAAGAGCTATGAATATCGTGAATACGAAAAAAAATTCCCTCACCGATGATAATTAAAAATGAATGAATTTTCGACGTAATCATTTTATCTCATTTCGCATCCACCCTAACTATCCCAAGATGAATCAATTAGCCTTTTCAAAGAATGTATTCTTCAGATTCAGATCAAACTGTAGCTCATTCCTGAAAGCTAACTTTTTCCAAAACTTTGGAGCATTCCTTCATAACCAAGGATGTAATTACAATATACCAATAATCAATAATTTATAATGAATGAAGGAGCTGACCGGAATATTGGCCACCCGTTAAGGAAAATTTTTCAAATTTGTTTTGAAATCGAAGTTCACTGTATGTAAAATATTGTCAAGTAGTTTATCAATAAATTGATTCAAATTGATTAAGGAGGGGAAGTATGTCTATGAGTGAGGTATATAAAAGTTAACATATAAAATACTTTGATGTTTGTAAACATTTAAAAATCAATCTTTTATTTCATTAAGTTTTTTTAACAAAAAAATAAATTTACCTTTGTAAAGGGAAAATTTAAAACCAAATTAATATGCAAATATCACATATAGAGCACATTGGCATTGCCGTTCGAAGCATCGAAGAGAGTTTACCGTATTATCAAGAAGTTTTAGGTTTAAAATGTTATGGAATAGAAGAGGTGAAGGATCAGAAAGTTAGAACAGCTTTTTTTCAGGCCGGTCAGACCAAACTCGAACTTCTTGAATCGACTGACCCTGATGGTGCCATTGGAAAATTCATCGAAAAAAGGGGAGAAGGAATCCATCATATTGCTTTTGCAGTAAAAGAGATAGAATCTGCTCTCGAAGAGGCTCGGTCGAAGGGGATTCGGCTCATAGACGAATCACCGCGATTAGGAGCCGAGGGATTGCACATTGCTTTTTTGCATCCTAAATCTACGCATGGAGTATTGACTGAATTGTGTGAGAACAAATAAAAATAAAATTATACATTTATATGGCTATTGAGGATAAATTATTGGAATTGCTGGAAAAAAGACAGAAAGCCAGTTTAGGCGGTGGTCAAAAAAGAATCGATGCTCAGCATGCCAAGGGGAAACTAACCGCACGTGAAAGAATAGACTTATTGCTCGACGACGGCAGTTTTGAAGAATTCGACATGTTCGTAACACATCGCTGTACCGATTTTGGGATGCAGGATCAGCTTTATTTGTCGGATGGAGTTGTTACGGGTCATGGAACAATAGATGGAAGAGTGGTGTATGTTTTTTCGCAGGATTTTACGGTTTTTGGTGGTAGTTTATCGGAGTCGTATGCAAAAAAGATTTGCAAGATCATGGATCAGGCCATGAAGGTAGGGGCGCCTATTATCGGGCTCAACGACAGTGGTGGAGCCCGTATTCAGGAAGGGGTATTGAGCCTGGCAGGTTATGCTGAAATTTTCGAACGAAATATTCTTGCTTCGGGTCTCATACCTCAAATTTCGGCTATTTTTGGTCCTTGTGCTGGAGGAGCCGTCTATTCGCCAGCTCTTACCGATTTCATCATCATGAGTCAAAAAACCAGTTACATGTTCGTAACAGGGCCAAAAGTCGTAAAGACTGTCACTGGTGAGGTAGTTACTGAGGAGGAATTGGGAGGAGCCATGATTCATGGTGCAAAATCGGGGGTTGCACATTTTGTTGCTGAAGATGAGCGTGAAGGCATACTATTGATAAGAAAACTGTTGAGTTACCTACCGCAGAACAATTTAGAAGACCCTCCCGTGATTCCTTGCAACGATCCAATTGATCGTTTGGACGACAGCCTCAACTACTTCATTCCCGATAATCCCAATAAGCCTTATGATGTAAAAACCATTATCTATAGTATTATTGATGAGAATGAGTTTTTAGAAGTGCAGCGGCATTATGCACCCAACATCGTAACCGGATTTTCTCGTTTCGATGGAATGACTGTTGGCATTGTGGCTAATCAACCCAATTATCTGGCCGGAGTGCTCGATATCAATGCCTCGAGGAAGGCAGCCCGATTCGTCAGATTCTGTGATGCTTTCAATATCCCATTACTTACTCTTGTGGATGTTCCCGGTTTTTTACCTGGAACGGCTCAAGAATATGGAGGGATTATCATTCATGGTGCCAAATTGCTCTATGCTTTTGGAGAAGCCACTGTACCCAAAGTTACCATTATTTTGCGCAAGGCTTATGGAGGTGCTTATGATGTGATGAGTTCGAAACACCTGCGTGGCGACATCAATTATGCCTGGCCTACAGCCGAGATTGCTGTTATGGGTCCTAAAGGCGCCATAGAAATTCTTTATAATAAAAAAATACAAGAAATTGCCGATCCTGCCGAAAGAGAGGACTTTATTCTGAATGCCGAAAAAGAATATAAGGATAAATTTGCAAATCCATATAATGCAGCTCGATATGGATATATAGACGATATCATTGAACCCCGCAATACTCGTTTCAGAGTGATTAGAGCTTTTCAAGCACTGGCTACAAAAAAGGATACTAATCCTCCGAAAAAGCATTCAAATATTCCTCTCTAAATAAATAATATTTATAAGAAACCATGAAACATTTTCGGTTTTTTATTATTATTGCCAGCATTTTACCCTTGATTGGCTTTTCCCAGGGTGTAAATAGTTTAAAGATCAATGAAATACTGGTAATCAACGATTCTAACTATATCGACGACTTTGGGGAAAGAAACGGCTGGATCGAAATCTTTAATGCTAACTATAATTATGTGGATATGGGTGGTATGTATCTGACGAATGATTTATCCAACCCTACCAAATATTATATTCCTAAAGGTGATCCCCGTACAGTAATCCCTCCCCGTGGATTCATCGTCTTTTATGCCAATAATAAGCCTACTCGTGGAATAATGCATTTGAATTTTGAATTGAAGGGTTCAAAAGTCGTTGCTATTTTCAGTTCCGATGGAAAAACTCTCATCGACAAATTAGACATCCCCGAGGAGCAACACCCCGATGTGACTTATGGGCGCTTGAGAGATGGTGGCCCTGAGCTTGGTTATCTCGAAAAGACAACCCCTAAGGCATCCAATGTAACTGAGCAAGTGGCAACACCTGCTGAAATTTTTGGGGAAATGGATCCTCATGGCATTGCAATCACTATCATTGCAATGTCGGTAGTATTTGTTTCTCTTGCCCTGCTATATATCTTGTTCAAGAACACTTCCAAGATTTATTCTCTCGACTTAAGTTCGATATTTAAACGAAAAAAAGGGCCTCAAAAGGAAGAAGAAAAAGCGAAGATTGGAGAATCTATTCCAGGTGAAGTTGCTGCGGCTATTGCTATGGCTCTATATCAATATCATGCCCAGATTCATGACGTAGAAAAGACTGTTCTTACGATTCGAAGAGTCTCCCGTACCTATTCACCATGGAGTTCAAAAATTTATGGACTCAGAAAATCACCTCGTTAAATATTTATTTAGTTCTATTATTCAAAGTCAGTTTAAATAAGATGAAAAGATTCAAGTTTAAAATAAATGGCAACACTTACGAAACCGAGATAATTGATATCGAGGATAATATTGCAACTATCGAAATCAATGGTTCTCGCTATACAGTCGAAGTCGATCAAACCCTTACTCCCGTGAAGACACCGAAACTCATGCGTACACCTGCAGTTCCCTCTACGGATATTCATCCCGCTGTTTCTAAGACGAGTGCACCTATAGGCCCTAAAGGGACGGGTTATATTAAATCGCCTTTGCCTGGTGTAATTCTCGATATTTTGGTCAAAGAGGGTGATTATGTCAAAATTGGCCAAAAGGTAATCGTTCTCGAGGCCATGAAGATGGAAAACAATATCGAAAGCGATAAGGAAGGGCGTGTGGTTAGCATTAAAAAGCAAAAGGGAGATGCAGTATTGGAAGGAGATATATTAATCGTAATTGGAGAATAAAATGGCTGAAAACGAAGGATTCCTGAAATTTATAGTGGATCACTTAGAGCAGTTTTTTAGTTACACTGCTTTTGCTAATATCACTGTTGGCCATATCATCATGATATGTGTGGGATTGTTTTTCATTTTTTTGGCTATTACCAAGGAATATGAACCCTTGTTGCTGGTTCCCATTGGATTTGGAATTTTAATTGGCAATATACCTTTTTATCCAGGATTAAAAGTTGGAATTTATGAAGATGGAAGCGTTTTGAATTATTTATATTTTGGTGTGGTTCAAGGGATATATCCTCCTCTGATCTTTTTAGGCATAGGAGCAATGACCGATTTTTCGGCTCTTCTTTCGAACCCGAAGCTTATTCTCATAGGAGCTGCAGCGCAGTTTGGTATATTTGGTGCTTATATTGCTGCGCTTGCTTTAGGATTTGCTCCCAACGAAGCAGGTGCTATTGGTATTATTGGTGGTGCCGACGGGCCAACCGCAATATTCTTAACTTCAAAATTAGCTCCTGAATTGTTGGGAGCTATCGCCATTTCGGCCTATTCTTATATGGCTCTTGTACCCGTCATACAACCACCTATCATGCGATTGCTTACAACCCCCAAAGAGCGTGTAATCCGAATGAAACCTCCCAGAGTGGTATCGAAAAATGAAAAAATTCTATTCCCTATCATTGGGCTATTGCTTACCTGCTTTATTGTCCCCTCAGGTCTTCCACTCTTGGGAATGCTGTTTTTTGGCAATTTACTTAAGGAAAGTGGAGTTACCAAACGCCTGGCCGATACCGCAAAAGGCCCTTTAATCGATATCGTTACTATACTTATAGGACTAACTGTAGGAGCTTCTACTCAGGCTACTACTTTTCTTACCCCAAAGTGCATTGGTATTTTTGCTCTTGGTGCTTTTTCTTTTATGGTAGCCACTGCAGCCGGAGTATTATTTGTGAAATTTCTCAATCTTTTCTTGAAACCAGAAGACAAAATCAATCCTTTGATCGGGAATTCAGGAGTATCTGCTGTGCCCGATAGTGCCAGGCTTTCTCAAGTTATTGGCCTCGAATACGATAAAACCAATTATTTGCTTATGCACGCTATGGGACCAAATGTTGCCGGAGTAATTGGAAGTGCTGTTGCTGCCGGTATTTTACTTAGCTTCTTGTATTAATTATGGAATGATTGGAAATGACAGAGGGTAATTTTTAGAAAATTATAAAGTGTTGCGCGTTTAGAATTTATTTTGAAATGCAATTATAAAGGATTCTATGTTGACGATAGGAATTGCAGGTGGTTCAGGTTCAGGAAAAACAACAGTTGTCAAGAAAATTACCCAACTACTTCCCCCAGACTCGGTATCTGTATTGTCGCAAGATGCTTATACTACGATAATAGCCATCTGCCTCCCGATGAAAGGGTAAAGATTAATTTCGATCACCCTTCTTCCATCGAATTCCCTCTGTTGAATCGGCATATCGATTTACTCATGGAGGGTGAACGAATCCCCCATGCCTATATACAGTTATCTTACCTGTAGCAGGGCAAAAGATACTATCACTATATATCCTCGTAAGGTCATTATTGTAGAAGGCATTCTTATTCTTACAGATCCTGACCTAAGGAGCAGGCTCGTTGTGAAGATGTTTGTGGACGCTTCCCCCGATGAACGGCTGATGCGTATTATTCAGCGAGATTTGGTAGAACGTGGGCGCTCGCTGCAACAAACCCTCGAGCATTATCAGAATTTCGTAAAACCCATGCATGAACAATTCATCGAACCTACCAAACGCTTTGCCGATATTATCGTTCCTCAGGGAGGTGAAAATCATGTAGCCATAAGATTGCTTGCCGCCCAAATTAAGGAAAGACTGGGATTGCCATAATTCGATGCATTCTTTTGCACGACTTCATGATGTTGAATAATTATATATGAATATCTGCGGATCATAAACAATGAACCCCGCTGCAATTCCTTATGGATATTATTTATAAACTTGCGCTATCTAAAGGTCTTGCATCGAGTTGAATAAGGTAAGAATACGCGAAAAGCCCTATAGGTGAGTAAAATCAAAAACAGAGGGTAAGTTTATTTTACAGTGAAGCTGGTCTCTCCAAGGAGATCATCTCCAAGATAAACAGCCACCTGATAGGTCCCCGAGATAAATTTTTCTTGTAGAGGCAGTTTGTTGTAATCAGCGCACATTTTCACAGCCTTGTTCTGGTAATCGATATTGGCCATTGTAGAATATTGTAATTGTTCACCTTGGTAAGTAAATGAATATTCATCGCCTCTGCTTCGGGTAAGAATATTTCCATTGGGATCGGCAATTCGTACATAGAAAGTACGTGTGCCGGGTTGTGCAATGCGGTTTTCGGCAATGATAAAGCAGACTCTTATTTTGTCGATTCGTTTTCCTTTGTCTGTAAATTCTTCCTTACCTCCGCTTCGCAATCGTAATGTTTCGGCAGTGAGGCTCGAGATGCTCAATGCCGAGCCTTGTTTGATCTTGGTTGTAAGCAATTCTTTTTCCTGAACCAATTGCTTGGCCTTTTGCTGTTCGGCTATGATTTCTTCTTTCATTTGTAGGTTTTCTTCCTGTAGCTGTCGGTTTACGGTATACAGGCTATCCATTTGCCTGAGATAGGATTGAGCTACTAACCTGAGTTGGTCGAGTTTACGGGAAACTTTGATGTATTCCCATTTCGTATCGAGGAGTTTCTTTATTTCGAGCGCACTTGCCTGAATGATGCTGTCTTTGACCCTCAGGCTGTCGGCAAGCTCGCCATATGCAGCCTTTATTCTTTCGTGCTCGGCCATTACAGAATCGAGCTCATGTCGGAGGATGGCTTTTTCTTCTTCGGCAATCTTCTTGATTTGACTTATCTCTGATTGGGTACTCACCCATTTCCATCCAAAAAATATTGCCAAGAGCAAAATGACTACACCGGCAATGATTATGCCTTTGTTCGATTTTTGATCATTTGTGTTTTCCATTTCTCTAAGTTTTTATTGGTTTTGGCAACTATATTCTCAATTCTTTCGATTTTAATGCAAATATAATAGAAATATTGGCATACTAATAAACAACCCCGGTATTTGGCCGGGGCTGTGAAAAATTTGAAAATATCGGCTAAAAAGTAAGAATCGCTTATTTGATGATTCCCATTTCTTTCCCTACTTTAGTGAAGGCGGCGATTGCTTTATCGAGATGTTCCTTTTCATGAGCTGCCGAAATTTGAACCCTTACTCTTGCTTGACCTTTAGGAACCACTGGGTAGGAGAATCCTGTTACATAAATTCCTTCGTCCAAAAGTCTCGCCGCAAAATCTTGTGCCAATTTCGCATCGTAAAGCATCACGGCGATGATGGCACTTTGTGTAGGCTTTATATCGAATCCAATTTCCGACATACGCTGGCTAAAGTAAGCTGTATTTTTATGCAGTTTATCCTGTAAATCGTTTGTTTCTTTCATCATATCGAACATGCGGATGCCTGCAGCAACAACCATAGGAGGTAAAGAATTGCTGAACAAGTAAGGTCTGGAACGCTGTCGCAACATACTTATAATTTCTTTTTTCCCTGTGGTGAAACCACCGATGGCTCCACCAAAGGCTTTTCCTAAAGTGCCTGTGATGATCTCGATTTTCCCCTCCAATTTAAAAAGCTCAGTGACTCCTCTTCCTGTTTGGCCAACTACTCCCGCAGAATGCGATTCGTCTATCATAACCATAGCATCATATTTATTGGCAAGTTCATAAATCTTGTCGATAGGAGCAACGTTCCCATCCATACTGAATACGCCATCGGTTACGATGAGGCGAAAACGTTGTTTCTGAGAATCCTTAAGTCGTTCTTCCAATTCCTTCATATCGGCATTGGCATATCTGTATCTGACTGCCTTACAAAGTCTTACTCCGTCAATGATGGAAGCATGATTCAAAGCATCACTAATAATTGCATCTTCCTCGCTAAGCAATGGCTCGAAAACTCCACCATTTGCATCGAAACAGGCAGCGTAAAGAATGGTATCTTCGGTACCAAAATATTCGGCAATCTTAGCCTCGAGTTTCTTATGCAAGTCGGTAGTACCACAAATAAATCTTACCGATGACATGCCAAAGCCATGCGTATCCATCGCAGCCTTCGCTGCTTCTATTAATTTGGGATTATTGGAAAGCCCCAAGTAATTATTAGCACAAAAATTCAACACTTTTTGGCCAGTGTTCAGCGTTATTTCTGCCCCTTGCGGACTCACAATGATACGCTCATTCTTTGCTAAGCCGGCCTCTTCAATTGCTGATAATTCTTTACTGAGAAATTCCTGAAATTCTTTATACATAGCTGTATTAAATTAAATGATAAGATGATTTTTTAAAGTTGCAAAATTATAGATTATTTGTAACAGATGGTTTAATCCTCCGTTCTTTCGGGAAATTTATAACGGGCGATTTCATCTCGAATCATCTTTAAATCTGCCTTAGAGATGACGAAAATCCCGTACTTTTGCCGAGCTATCGTTAATAGATTAACATTTATAATAAATTCAAAAATTGCGATATGAAAAAAATTTTAGTAATTGGCTCTACGGGACAGATAGGGTCAGAACTCACCCTTGCCTTACGGAAAGAATTTGGTGGGGAAAATGTAATTGCAGGCATTCGTAAAACTGCACCTTCTAAGCAAATTTTGGAAACAGGGCCCTGTGAAGTCGTTGATGCTACTATCCGTGAGCAAATGGAACGGGCTGTCGAGAAGCACGATATTGACACAATTGTCCACATGGCAGCTATACTTTCGGCCGTGGGAGAACAAAATCCCATGATGGCCTGGAATGTCAATATGAATGGGCTTATCAATGTATTGGAATGTGCCCGCGATCGTAAAATGGATAGAGTTTTGGTTCCAAGCAGTATTGCTGTTTTCGGACCCGGTACCCCTCTCGATAATACTCCCCAGGAAACCATTCTTCGACCAACCACCATGTATGGCATTACTAAAGTTGCCGGTGAGTTATTGGGCGACTATTATGTGTTGAAATACGGACTCGATGTGCGTGGATTGCGGTATCCCGGAATCATCAGCCATGAGACACTTCCAGGCGGTGGAACTACTGATTATGCAGTTGCTATTTATTATGAAGCTGTTAAGAATAAAAAATATACTTGTTTTGTTCGTGAAGATACCCGATTACCGATGATGTATATGCCCGATTGCCTTAAGGCTACTATATCATTATTAAAAGCCGATTTCAATAAACTTAGGCATCATTGCGACTTCAACGTTTCGGCTATGAGTTTTTCGGTTAAGGAATTGGCCGATAGCATTAAAAAGTATATTCCAGAATTCGAGGTTTCTTATGAGCCCGATTTCCGTCAAAAAATTGCCGACAGCTGGCCCAATAGCATAGACGATTCGTATGCTCGTGAAGAATGGGGCTGGAAACCTGATTATGACCTCGATGCCATGACACGCGACATGCTGAGTGCATTACAAAGAAAGCACCAGCAAGGATTTATTTAAAAAATTGATTTACAATAAGATTGAAGCCCTGCATTGCAGGGCTTTTTTCGTCGAACGTTTTTCAGATCGATGATTTTGGATAAAGCAATTTTTTACCAATCGAGAAGAGAATTTTTAATATAAATTATTTTAAATCAGCGATTTATATTATTTCCGATTAATTTGGTTGGATTCCTCCTTCGAATCGTCAAGGTATCTATAGTTTGCAATAATATCATTCATTTAACTTTACCAAATAAAATATTTCTTCTAATATTTGCAGTTCGATAGCTGATTAATTATGTTATGTTTCGATGTCCATACACATCATTTCCGCGCTGATAATCGCTCCATATTTAATCTGATATTGAAAGAAGATGGTTCGATGATTCCAGAAATGTATTTTTCGAGTGGAATCCATCCCTGGTATATTACTGACAAGTGGAAGAAGATTCTTGAAGATCATTTTCGGGAAAATTATAAGCAAAGAGTGGCTATTGGGGAGACGGGCATCGATATGCTCAAGGGAACCGATTTAAAACTTCAGGAATTAGTTTTTATGGCTCATATAGAATGGGCTCTGAATTATAGCATGCCTTTGGTAATTCATTCCGTTCGTTCTTCGCAACGAATCATCGAGATACTTCGTGCAATGAATTTCCAATTTCCTGTTGTTATTCATGGATTTAGACAAAGTAACGAGCTTGCCAAAAAATTTCTATCCGAGGGGTATTATCTTTCGCTGGGTGTTTATGTAAATTATGCAGGACAGAAGTTGACAGAAGCGATAAAATATATCCCTTTAGATAGAATATTGATCGAAAGTGATGATTTTGATGGAGATTGTTGTGAAATTTACCACCAAATAGCTCATATAAAAGGAATAAGTGCCGATGAATTGGACAATGTAGTCTTAATGAATGTGAAGAACTGTTTTCGGATAATCGATGGAAAATTGGCTTGAACGTACAGAACTTCTATTAGGGAAGGAGAAACTCGAGGCTTTGAAGAGGTCGCATGTTTTGGTGGCCGGACTGGGAGGTGTAGGAGCCTATTTGGCCGAAAGCTTATGTCGAGCTGGTTTGGGAGAATTGACTCTTGCCGATTCTGATATTGTTAAACCTTCCAATCGTAATCGGCAACTAATCGCCCTATCAAGTACGGAAGGGAGGTTAAAGGCTGAAGCCATGGCTGAGCGATTGCGTGATATCAATTCTGAGATACATCTCCATATAATAACTCAATATCTAAAGGATGATGTATTGAAAGATGTTGTGTGTCGACCTTATGATTACGTTGCAGATGCTTTGGACACACTTTCCCCAAAACTTTTCCTGCTGATACATTCGGTAAATTATGGCCATAAAATAATTAGCTCGATGGGAGCCGGCAGTAAAATTCACCCCGAAAGAATTATGGTTGCCGATATTTCGGAGACTAATACATGTCCATTAGCCTTATTATTAAGGAAAAGGCTCAAAAAGCATGGGATTTCGAAAGGAATAAAAGCCGTTTTCTCTTATGAAGCTGTAATGGAAGGAAGTAGAAAATATGTGAATGATGAGCTCAATAAAAAAACTATTGTAGGTACTATATCATACATGCCGGCTATTTTTGGCTTGTTCATGGCCTCTGTGATCATCCGCGATTTAACTGGAACGTTGCCTGTTCCTTATTGAATTATGAGAATGTATAATCTTTCGAATAGATGGATCATTTATGAAGATGATTTAGGCGGCAAGAATTCTTGCCCAAGACTATAAAAGTAGTTGCTCTATGATGATTTATTTATAATTTTGCACTGTCAAATGAAAGATAATCCTGTCCTGTAGTGTAATTGGCAACACGTCTGACTCTGGATCAGAAGACTCCAGGTTCGATCCCTGGCAGGACAACAACAATAGAGAAAAGGACTGGCTCAAAAAACCAAGTCCTTTTTTTGTTTGTAATAATCTTTCGCAGCAGTTTTGTTGGTGAAATCTTTCATTTCTTCCTTGATGCCTATTAAAGCATTAGTGCAAAAACTCTAATCTTTCACGAATGGGTAAGGCAGGTTGAGTTTTCTTCGTTTAATAATAAACTTTATGCAAGGGTTTATAACCAACTCTAAGTAATTGCATTTCCATTTCTATAACTTGTATATGTCATAGAATTGTGCAATCGCTATTTTTTGGGCTGTTCACTTGGGTTTTCCCCAAAAGGTTTGATGAAATATTATTTGAGAGCAGACTAGAGAAATTAAAAAAGAGCTGAACACAATGAGTGTCAGCTCTCATTTAAAAAATTCAATCGAGCTAATTACCTTACAATTAGCTTTTGAGTGTATGAAGAGGATTCATTGACTAATTGAAGAAGATAAATGCCTCTACTTAGATTTTTGATGTCGAGGATATAATCATTCCCCGAGGCGAAATTTTCGGAGGGTTTCGAAATGATGGTCTTACCGGTTAAATCCTTGATGTAGATATTATAAACTTCGGGTTTTTCAACACAGATATGCAGAGAACTGGAAGCAGGGTTAGGGAAAATATCGAGGTGATGATTTTTATTGTTAGAAATACCTTCGACGCCGTAGAAATAAATGGTATGGCTTTTAGTGATTTCACAGCCTGAACTATTTACGGTAACTGTGAAAGTGTGCTCACCTAAGCCATATTGATCGAAAGAAACGGTAATAGAAGACGTGGTTTCACCCCCTGGTTGCCAGAGATAAGTAGCCTGTGGGTCGTCGATTGTCGCATCAAGCACGATAGGATTGAAAGGCCAGAAACTTGTATCGCTGGGTGAGGCAGTAATATTGACCAGAGGTCCTACCTGTACATAAGCTTGACGTTCTAATGAATCAATTTGTCCGCCACGGTATACGATGAGTTTAACATTGTGAGAACCACATTCGGTATAGGTAACCGTTGGATTTTTCAGTGAGGAAGTATCGGGAGTAGCTCCTGGGAAGAACCATTGATAAGTTTCAGGAGTACCTATATATCCACCCGTTGTATTATTTGTAAAAATAACGGGTTGATTAATGGGAATAACGGTGTCATTGGCAGTAAAATCGACACGAAGGTCGATGGCGGCTTGTTTAGTTCCTTGGAGGAATTCTTTGTTTTGGGCCTGAATACCGGCAACGAATTCTACATCTTCAATTGGGCAAGTAGGATCGAGGGAAAAATTAAGAGTAACTATAACCACATCACCACCTGAGAAATCAATAGCAGTGCCATTTTGATCGGGCACCATCAGGCGGTTTACGAAATTTACGTGATTTTGACCTTGCCAGTTATATGAAATATGTGATTGAGTTACGAAGAAATGAAGTTTTAATCCAGTTGCTGTATTGGGGGCCACTTTGGTCACGGTAATTACTGCGGTGTAATCGAGTCCTGAATTGGTAATTTGCATATCCATGGTAAAATCGCAGGGTATGGCAATTCTTTGATTGTAACGGGGAAGGTAAGTGGGGTACATGCTTTGGCTGTGATTGCCACCAACTACTTTACTTATCCCATCGAAAATAGCCGTAGGGAATCCGGTAATCCCATAAAAGGAATTTCTTGCATTGCTGTATTGATTAGCAAAAGGATCGCCATTATGGTTTTCGACAACTGCTACCATACAGCCATTTGCGAGAAGATCGTCGGCTCCCATCGCGGCGCCTGGACAATAAGTGCACCATGTACCGGTGCCTATTTCAAGGATCACCATTTCGCGCGGAACTTGTTGCCCGAACACGAAAGTCGCAAGCAACACAAAAACTGAAAGTTGAAAGATTTGTTTCATAGGTTTGTAGTTTTAGGTTATTAAGGTATTCAATTAAAGTAGAGGGCTAAATTAATAAAAACCCGCATTGTATTCAAAAAATTTATTGTGAATAAAATGCGGGTTAAGTTTTTAATGAATATTCAATCTTTTATTTGTTGATAACAAATTTTTGAGTGAAGGTTCGACCGTTAGTTTCGATAACCAGAATGTAAATTCCATCGGGAAGTTGATCGAGGTTGATCTTTTGCAGAGTTTGTGTGTTTATTTTGAGGTTATCGAGAGCAAAAACTTGCTGTGCGAAAAGATTGAGTATTCTCATGTTCACGGAGGTGGGTTGTTTAGCATGAAATTCTATAGTGAAGTTTCCCTGGTTGGGATTGGGGTAAATGCTTATACCTAAGGATGACGCCAGCTCTTCTATACCCGTGCAATCCTTGAAGGTAATGTTGATATTTGCCGAAGCTATGCAACCATCGGAATTATTCACTGTAACCGAAATATTCTTAACACCTCCGATGCCAACGCCAGTGCTATCCACAATTATTGCTGGTGTAGTTTCACCTGTGGACCACAAATAAGTCGAGTTTTCATTCGTAGCATCCAGCGTAATGACATGGTTGTGGCAAATAGTTGTATCTCCACCAAATAAGACTATTGGCGATGCCTTTACGGATATGGACTGGGAAGCAAAGTTTGAACAACCCGTGGTATTATCGGTATATGAATATAGGATTTCGGTTTCGCCTGCTCCTATATTCGAAGGATAGAAGAATCCATTTTCTACGCCATTTCCCGAATAAATGCCACCTTCGGGAACTCCACCGGTTAATTCGATGGGATCGGTGTTATCGCATAAGGGAGTAAAAGGAGCAAGTGAAACTTCGGGTAAATCCATAACAGTAATGGGTTGGGATATAGTAGTAGAACAACCAAATTCATTGGTATAAGTGTATGAAAGTGGATGTTCGCCGGCCCCTGCCGTAGAAGGATTAAAATAATTCGTATCTACTCCAATGCCTTGCCATAATCCGCCTTCCGGGTTTCCACCAGTAAGTTCGAATGGATCTGTATTGACACAAACAGTCTCGAAAGGTGTGAGCGTTACAATGGGATAATCGCTAATGGTTAAGGTTACCATGGTAGCTGGTCCTTCACAAGTACCTGCCGATTGAGTCACGTAGTAGTTGAAAGTCCCAATTTGAGTAATGCCAGTTGGGAAGGTGTTGCCCGAATAAACCTGATTGGTAAGTAAACTATCAGAATACCAGCGTATGTTTTCGCCTTCGGCAATTAAATCAGGTACTGGCATGGCATAGCAGGCAGAAGTGTCATGAGCAATGGGTGCTGTAGGTTCTGCCCATGCAGTGATGAAATTTTCCAGGGTAGTTGTATGACTTTCGGTTCCCTTTGTAACCGTGAGAGTAACAGGATATGAGCCTTGAGTAGCATAAACAATGCCTGTAGGGTTCTGCAGTGTCGAAGTAGAGGGTGTACCTCCTTCGAACGTCCATAACCAGGAGGTGGGATGACCTGATGAAAGATCGGTAAAATCAACCGAAAGGCCTTCGCAGCCAGAAGTTATGTTTGCAGTAAAATTGGCAAGCAGTTGATCGATAGCTACAGTCATTTCGTGGCGATACCGGAAATAATTCTGTTTGGTTGCGACTAATACTAGTTTTTGGCCAGCGGTTAAGGGAGGCAAATTGAATACGATAGGAGTAATATTTGCGGTTTGAACGCCAACAATCTGACCGTCGAGGGTGAGAGCAACTTGTGCGCCTGGTGTAGCCTCTACAGTAAATGTGGTATTGGTTTGATAAATTACTGAATCATAAGTAATATTGATATGTTGGGGCATTTGGGTATAAAGCACACTCCATGATTCTCCATGGTGATGGAAGAGGTAGTAAGTAACGGCTTTGTTATTCGTATTATAAGGCCAACTCGATTGACGCAAGAAATATTTGCCAGCAGCATTCCCAAAAGAAGGAAGTACACCACGAGGTTCAGGTGTAGATGCATAGCTTGGCATGAAATCAGTCCACCAGTTGTCGTAAACCCCCCAGACATAAGTGTCGTTAACGAAGCTATAAGAGGTTTCGGAAGGGGCCAAGAGGCCTAATGCACCGGCGTTCAATCCATTCTTGGTATGTCTGTGGAATTTTTCGGCAAAACACTCACTGCCCCAGTTGTATTTTCCCGTTAGGCAGTTGATGGTCATCACAAAAGTAAGATTGGTGTTGGATAGGGCGTTGATATTGCTGTTGGTGTAGGAAGGTTCACCCCAACCAGTTTCCATGCCATGGTCCCTATGTTGAATAATAAAGGCCCCATTGTTTATGGCGTTATTGATACCTGTGGCAGATCCACCCGTCCAACCTCCTAACTCCTGTGGTGTAGCCGGGATATAGCCCTGTCCGTTAGGCCCAAAATAATTGAGTACAGTGTTAGTGTTGGTAGCAGTTGACCACGGGTCGACATTAGGATTTCCCTGATAGATTGCATTTTGCCTGACTGGGTTTTTGCCAAGTTTATTTTTGAAAAAGCCTCCGACTACCTCCGAACAAATTTGGAACCAACGTTCTGTCTGCCATCCCAATGCAGTGATAGGACGGTTATAAAACGTAGTGTCGGTTGGCGGATTTCGTTCATAGTTCAATACTTTTGTAACCATGACTTGTAGTTCGGTAGTATTACGGGCAGTGATCCTCGAAAATATAACATCAGGCATCATGTCTCCATCAACATCGGCATAAATGTTATCTGAAACGCAATAGTTGTTGTAAATAGGTGAAATGATACTATTGGTAGCATTAGTGCCATAATCACCTAGCAATAAACAGGCAATTGGTTTTATACTCCAGTTGTTGTAAGCATTGTTGATAAAAGTTTCGATAGCGGTGGTAGTATTTCCACCAATTTGGGTAAGTGTAAATACTTTAGTAAGAATGCCCTGCTCGGTTCTGAATTTACGAATACTATCTGCCCAGGTTTGAAATTCGGGACCATCGGGGCAAATGATGATATATTCGCATTCATCATCTTCAGTGGGAGCATAGTAGCTAGCATAACGGGCGGCATAGTCGATATGAGACAAAGAGCTATAATTGAGGAGGTTGTCGGATAAAATGGCATCAAAATAGGGGTTGCGATAAGCATTTTCTCCAAATTGAGAATTTCCTCCTTCAAAACGAATTTCTACGTCGATGTTCTTATAAACGATAAGTTCTTTAGTAACGGGATTGTATTGAAAAGGAGTGATTCCGAGCAGAACAACATCTACGCCTCTAATTTTTGAAACTTCCGATAATTTAATCGGTTGAGCCGGATAGAATGCATTTACGGAATAGATGGCTGGATTTTTTTCATAATGCAATGGACTGTCATCAGATTCCAGAGGAATACGGGGTGCAGGTCCAACTTCTACATTTTGAAATTTTTCGATTTCTACCGATTTTATATCAAGAACCGGTGTAGCACCTTGTGGAATGGCAATAAAGCGGCTTTCGCCAGCTAAATTGGGAGCACCTTCGTCGTTGGGCAAAAAGACCCCGCTCAACAATACGCTTTTCATTTGCTCGCCATTAAGTGTAAAATCCTCTAAATAGAACTCGTTCACTACATATTGAACTTCGACAGCGCTTGATTTGGATTCTTTCAGGTTAAATCCTTGCTTCGTCGATGAATTCTGTAATGTAATGGTTTGAGTCTGGGCCAAAACTCCAACGCTTTGCATCAACATAAAGAAGATGAGCGTTGCATAAACTGTAAGGGAGTAGAACTTTGTTTTCATCATGATATAAATAAACTGATTGTTAATACATTAGTTATAAGTTGTAAATCAAAATTTTCTTTGTGAGGTGAAAAGAATTCGAATTAATGTGCAGCAAATATAATCCATTTTTTACAGTTTGAGTATCCAATTTGATATTTTTCTGATTTCTATTGTCTTTAGTTAGAATAATTCTTCCCGTAAAGTCGATTAATTGGAGTTGAAAACTCGACGATTCTTCTGAAGTAATTTCAATGAATTGGTTTACAGGAGAATAGACGATATTGAAATTATTGGAATTGTTTCGGGCATAAGGAATAGAAGTAAGATTGCTTGTCCATATTTTCATTGCAGGATCGCCTAAGATATTGCAGTCATAAAAGCACCAGCGAAGTGCACCTTCCTCCCATTGACCAGGGGCATTGACCCATGGAGCAGTTTTAATACGTGAATATTGGTGGGTAGCACCTATCCGATCGTAACCCTCCGTATAAAGGGCATTGACAAACTCACGGTGAAGATGGAGGGAGGGGCCTTCGGTTTGGCCTTCGTTAAACCAGCCATATCTCGAATTAAATGCCCCGGCAACTGCAAAATTTTCGATTTTCAGCATTTCTTCTGCAATGCAGTCGGAATAATCGAATGCTCCACAGATACATCCATGTGTATAAACCAAAGTATAATTATGGTCGATCCCATTCACCTGAGAAAAATTCTGGTTGTTTATATCGCTCGAAGAAAGTTTCATGGCATAATCCCAGTTTGCATGGCCAGCATGATGGATAAATGATTTTCCAGTGTTGATCTTTTGCAGTAAATCATATTTCGACCAGTAACCCAAATGACTTTCATACAATGAATCTATTTCCTGATATTCAGGTATACCATTAGTGATATAGCCGTTATCTTCATGATATCCAATCAGCTGTTTCAGGTAATCTTCTCCAAAAGTCAAAGGATTATTGTAAAGCAGTTCGCCAGCCATCAGAGGTTTTTCGAGTTCATTGGGGATAGGGTTCGATTGATAGCTAATGATTTTATGAAGCATATTCTGAAGTTCGGTGGTAGTACTGAAAGGAAGGCGGGCAACGGCCACCTCTGGCAATAAATCATCTTCTCCTATTTCACCCCAAAGGTCGTCTCCATCGTCATTCCAAGTTCCATCCAAGGCTGAATAATAGAGGTCAGAAGGAATATTGTTGTCTTCATAGATTGAAGATGAAAAAACCTTACAGTAAAATCCTCTTGCTGGAAAAATCTCTACATCACCTCCCAATAAGACGTATGATATTCCATTTTGCTGGTATTGAGCAATGATGAAATTTCGGATTTTTTCCTGATCGTCTTGACCTGCCGTATTGGTCAGAACGTTTTCGAGAGTATCGATTCTCACCGCTATTCCGTTTTGTTCGTAAAGAGAAGCCAATGGGAAGAAATATTCGGTGAAAGATTCTTTGGTGAGTATTAGCAGGTCGTAAGGGTTGTTCAACTTTTTATCCGAAGCGTATTGATGTATTTCAGAAGCATTTTGGATCAGGTTTTTCAAATCTTTATCAGAAAATGAGACAGGGTAAAGGTTTTCTAAAGCTTTTCTGGCTTTATGGGTTTCGTGACAAAAGATCTTGACTTTTGCATGTTGATAGACAATCACTTTTTGCTCTTTTGGAAAATATTCTACTGGAGTCAAAGTGGAAAGAGCAATAGACAAGCCTTTAAAAAAATGAGTGCTGAGTTTTCCTTGTTTGCTGTTGGGATAGGGTTTTGAAGACGAATAGATTTTTTCGTTTTGGAGCCATTTTGAATTTCCCGCCAAGGAATAAGGCTTTGCGTGTTGCATAGGAAGGATGGATGAAGCAAGATGAATTTCGAAAGGCTGGGAATATTCCACCTCCATTGAATCGGCTTCATGGGCTGGAGGCAGCAATAACTTCACCGCCTGATAGGGAAGTCCGGGTGCACCAGCTTCTCCAGCTATTTGACAACCAGCCAGAAACAAAGATGAATATCCTGAAATATCTTTAATAATGGGATTATTCCAGGAGTAAGAATGCTCGATTACTTGTGTTTTAGCAACCATCGAGAACATAAGGCATTCGGCCAAGATCAAGTAAAACTTTCTCATAGACATTGGATATAAATAATTACTTGTTTTAATAATTGCTTAAAAATCATTAAAGACACATGCAAAGTTCATAAAATTTTTAAACCCTCAGCATTTAATTGGGAAAAAGAATGAGTAAATTTCGATCAAAAAAGTTTAGGGGCTCGAAAGGCCCCTGGTTATTGACGTTTTATAAGTTTACCCAAGCGAATCAATTCTTCGCTGTCGTATAATTTGAAAACGTATAAACCTGTTGGCAAGTCATTTAACTTAATTTTTATCTGTGGCGAAGGAACAACTTCTATTAGCTTTACTATTTTGCCATCCATCGAGATGAGTTCGATTCTTGAAATGTTCCGGTCAGATTCGAATATAACGAAATTTTGAACGGGATTTGGGAAATATCGGAATGAGAAATCGGGATAATTCCTTGTGTGTAAAGAGGGGTCGACCCTTATCCAGTTCAAATTGACCGGCTGATTGAAGGTATCTAATTCGACAGTTACAAGAGGATAGAGCAGATTATGCATTTGGAATTCTATGGAATTGTAAACATTGATGCTGCTATCTACCTCGAACCAGGTTCCCATAATATATGCCAATATGGTAGTATTTTCGGTTTTATTGGTCAGTGTCTTTAAAACCTTAATATCGGCGTAAGGTAGTTTCATGATTCCCCATCCAACGACTTCATGTTTTACGCTGGCCCTAATGTTGATTGCAAGGCTATCGACAAAATAACCAGAAATGGTATCATTGTAAGGAATTTTGGTCAGGCTTTGCGGATGACTTTCAACGATTGAACCCATCGTATAAGGATAGGTGTAGATGAGTTCGGGTGTAATATAGATGATAGAAAGTAATAATGCTGTATCCATAGGCATTACAGCTCCTATAATGCCAATTTTATCGGGAGTTCGCGAAAGAATGTAATAATTATTATTTTTTTGAAAAACCAGATTTCCTTCAGGATATTGGCCTGCGAAAGGCAGGTTAGCTAAATCTGAGATTTGAATCGGAGTAGAATCGGCTGCAATCAAACCCGACAGATCCCAGATTTGATTGGCGCCATTAGGAGAAATATCAGTATTTTCGAGAGTAGTCGGCACGTATTCCCAGGTAGAATAGGGAATAGGAGGGAAATCGTGGTAAGTAATCGTAATCTGTCCCATTATGAGCCTTGTGCTTAATATAAGGACTAATGACATCAGAAGAATTTTAGTTTTCATGGCTGGTTTTGAATTTTAGGAAAGATGATACAAATTTAATCATAAATGAGGCCATTTCAACATATTGTTGGAAAGAAATCGTCATAAATGAATGGAGATTTCTCTTGAAATAGAGAATAATTTTCTTCTTTCGAAAGAAATTATAAATTTCTCTTGACAAAGGCCTCGAATTGTTGTAATTTTGCAAACCATTATAATCATAATCAATGATTTAAAATTTTTTTGATGATGAGAAAATAATCGATAGCAACCATTTCTTCAGATGATTGAATTTCAGGAAAATTGCTTAAGATTTATCACAAAGTCATTTGATAGGAGTTATCATCGAAGAAGAAATCTTTTATCGTAAGAATTCAAACAGATTAATCAATTTTGGAATAACCAATGAAACTTTCGCAGTTTAAATTTTATTTACCACAAGAGCTCATTGCAAACTACCCTGCCGATGATCCTGATGCAGCGCGAATGATGGTATTGAATCGAAAGACACAGACCATCGAGCATAAGCAATTCAAAGATGTAATAGATTATTTCGATGAGGGTGATGTTTTTGTGATCAACAACACCAAGGTTTTTCCCGCCAGATTGTATGGCGAGAAGGAAAAAACGGGAGCAAAGATTGAAGTGTTTTTGTTGAGAGAACTCAATCGTGAGACTCGTCTTTGGGATGTTTTAGTCGATCCGGCTCGAAAAATCAGGATTGGCAACAAGCTCTATTTTGGTAAAAATGATGAGCTGGTTGCCGAAGTCATCGATAATACTACTTCGAGGGGCCGAACCATAAGATTTTTATACGATGGGCCTTACGAAAAGTTCAGAAAGACTCTGATGCAGTTGGGTGAGACACCTTTACCCAAAATTCATCAGCGGCCTGTGGAAACTGAGGATGCAAAACGTTATCAAACTATTTATGCAAAGTATGAAGGTGCAGTGGCTGCGCCTACTGCTGGTATGCACTTTACACGCAATCTGATGAAGCGGATGGAAATAAAAGGGATACGTTTTGCCGAGATTACACTTCATACTGGTGTGGGAAATTTCAGAGAGATTGAAGTGGAAGACCTGACCAAGCATAAGATGGATTCGGAAGAGATGTTTATCGAAGAAGAAGCAGCTAAGATAATCAATGAAGCCAAATTGTCTCATCGTAAAGTTTGTGCGGTAGGGACTACTTCGCTCAAAGCCCTCGAAACCGCAGCTACTATCAATGGAAAAATTAAACCTTACCGAGGATGGTCGAACAAATTCATTTTTCCACCTTATGAGTTTTCGGTTCCCGATGCGATGATTTCGAATTTTCATCTTCCTCTTTCGCCCATGCTGATGGTTGTTTGTGCCTTCGGTGGTTACGACTTTGTTATGAAAGCCTATAAAGAGGCCATCGAAAAGAAGTATAAATTTTTTACTTACGGCAATGCTATGTTGATTATTTAATCTCATTTTCTGAGATTTCCTTCCAGAGTTAAAGATTTATGATGGAAAAATATGCGATCATTGTTGCAGGGGGTAGTGGCTCGAGAATGAAGTCTGTTACTCCCAAACAATTTGCATTGCTGGCAGGGAAACCAGTCTTGTTGTATAGTATAGAAGCTTTTTTAAAGGCCTTTGAGGATATCCGTATCGTGATTGTGATTCAACAGGGTATGGAAGCATTCTGGTTTACGATGAAAAAGGAATACCAACTTTCAGAAAGGATTCTGATAGTTCATGGCGGCACTGAGAGATTTCATTCCGTTAAGAATGGCCTCGAAAAAGTTCCCGATGATGTTTTAGTGGGTATTCATGATGCGGCGCGACCACTTATTGACGCAGAACTTATCGGAAAAACTTTTCAAATCGCCGAAAAAAAGAAAAATTGTATACCTGCCATATTTGCTCATGATTCTGTGCGGATTTTGGATGATGTGGAAATTTCACGTCCAGTTCCTCGTGAAAGGGTTCAATTGATCCAAACGCCTCAGGTGTTTTATTCCACTCCACTTAAAAAGGCTTATCGAACTTCTTTTCATGAGCAATTTACCGATGATGCAAGCATCTGGGAATTTGCGGGGAATAAAGTAGAATTTTGCGAAGGGAGCCCATTCAATCTCAAAATAACCATTCCTTCTGATTTTGCCTTGGCCGAAGCCTTACTGATGGCCCGCCAAAAGGAAGCTGGTTCTTTCTGATTTGAATTTGTTTCAGAGAAAAGGGCTTGAAGTTTCGTGCTTTGCTAATAAACGACATTGATGATTTTTCCTGGAACGACGATGATTTTTTTGGGCTTATTCCCTTGAAGATAATAGGCAGTCTTTTCGTTATTTATGATTGCTTGTTCGATTTCATCGTTGTTCAAATCGAGGGGAAGAGAAATATTGAACCGAACCTTCCCATTGAATGAAACAGGATAATCGAAAGAGGTTTCCATTAGATATTCTCCTTTGTAATCGGGGAGGTGGGCATAGGTAATGCTTTCATTGTGCCCACTCATTTCCCAGAGTTCTTCGGCAATATGTGGAGCATAAGGAGAAATGAGAATGATAAGTGGCTCGAGTATTTGGCGCTTATTGCATTTTAAATCAGTTAGTTCATTGATGGCAATCATAAAGGCACTGACCACTGTATTGAATGAGTATCGTTCGATATCTTCCCTCACCTTCTTAATGGTTCGGTGCAGGATTTTCAGTTCTTTTTCATCGGCTGGCGAATCGCTCAAGTAAAAATGATTATGATTATCATGAAACAGTTTCCAGAATTTTCTTAAAAAGCGGAATACTCCTTCTATTCCCATGGTATTCCATGGTTTTGACTGTTCAAGGGGACCTAAGAACATCTCATAAATTCTCAAGGTATCGGCACCATATTTCTCGATCAAGTCATCAGGATTCTGGACATTATGAAGAGATTTCGACATTTTTTCGATTTCATAACCACAAACATATTTGCCGTCTTCCAGAATAAAGTCGGCATCGGTGAGATCAGGACGCCATTTCCTAAAAGCCTCCACATCCAGAATATCATTATCGACCAGGTGAATATCGACATGAATGGGTTGTACATCGTAAATGTCTTTCAGGCTAAGCGAGACGAAGGTGTTGGTTCCTTTGATACGATAGACGATGCTGCTACGACCTTGAATCATGCCTTGATTGATGAGTTTTTGGAAGGGTTCGTCTTCTACGGCTAAACCTATATCGTAAAGAAATTTACACCAGAAGCGTGAATAGATCAAATGCCCAGTAGCGTGTTCAGAACCGCCTATATACAAATCGACATTTCTCCAATAATTAACTGCTTCATGTGAGAAATACGCCTTATCATTATGAGGATCCATGTAGCGGAAATAATAACCACTGGAGCCGGCGAAGCCTGGCATAGTGTTGGTTTCGAGTGGATAACCCTTATAATTCCAATTTTTAGCTCTAGCCAAAGGAGGCTCACCATTTGTAGTCGGCAAGAAGGCATCGATAAGGGGTAACTCTAAGGGCAATTCATTTTCAGGCAATGTATAAGGGATGCCATCTTTATAATAAACAGGGAAAGGTTCGCCCCAATAACGCTGACGACTGAAAATAGCATCGCGCAGGCGATAACTGATGGTCCTATGACCAATACCCATTTCTTCTACTTTAGCCACAGCTGCCTTAATAGCATCATTCACGTCCATACCATTCATAAAACCACTGTTGATCATGATTCCTTCCTTTGCATCATAAGAGGAATCGCAAAGATTGATATCTAAGATTTCTTCGTTGGGTTTTTTTACTACTTGGATGATAGGAAGTTGAAAATGGCGAGCAAAGATGAAGTCTCGGCTATCATGAGCAGGAACAGCCATAATAGCCCCCGTTCCATATCCGGCTAATACATAATCAGCAATCCAAACGGGTATCTTTTTATTGTTGAATGGATTGATGGCATAAGCACCTGTAAACACCCCTGTTACTCTTTTCACCTCTGCCATACGTTCACGCTCAGATCGGTTTTTAGCCCATGTAATATAGGAAGATACGTCATAAAGGTGTGAAGTCGTAGTAATTTTTTCTGCGAAAGGATGCTCGGGGCTCAGAACCATAAATGTTGCGCCGAATATCGTATCAGGGCGAGTCGTAAAAATTTCGATAGCATCCTCATAATCAGCTAACTTGAAGAATATGGTGCATCCTTCACTCCTACCTATCCAGTTTCTTTGGATATCCTTGATGGAATCGCTCCAGTCGATTTTTTCGAGGCCTTCGAGCAAGCGTTCGGCGTAAGCCGTTATTCTAAGCAGCCATTGTTTCATTTTAACTCTTTCGACAGGATAGCCACCCCTCACAGATAATCCATCACTTACTTCATCGTTAGCTAAAACAGTGCCCAGCTCGGAACACCAGTTGACAATGGTTTCCGATTGATAAGCCAGACGATATTCCATCAAGATTTCCGAACGTGTTTTTTCAGTGGCCGAATTCCAGTATTGAGCCGAAAAAGAGGGAACTTTGCCGGAGACTGCTTCTATGCCCTCATTTCCATTCAATGAAAAATATTCCATTAATTCGCTGATAGGACAAGCTTTGTCGAGTTTCTTGTCGTACCAGGAATTGAAAAGCTGTATAAAAGTCCATTGTGTCCATTTATAATAAGAAGGATCGCAGGTTCTTATTTCTCTGTCCCAATCGAAAGAAAAACCTAATCTATCCAATTGCTTTCTATAGCGTTCGATATTTTTACGGGTAGTAATTTCAGGATGAGTTCCTGTTTGAATGGCATACTGTTCGGCGGGCAACCCAAAGGCATCATAACCCATAGGATGCAAGACATTGTAGCCTTTCAGTCGCATGTATCGGGCATAAATATCTGAAGCGATATATCCCAAAGGATGTCCTATGTGCAACCCAGCACCCGAAGGATAGGGGAACATGTCCAGAACGTAAAATTTAGGTTTGCTACTGGCATTTTCGGTTTTGAAAGTCTTGTTATTACTCCAGTATTTTTGCCACTTGAGCTCGATTTCTCTGAAATTATACTCCATTCACTATACAAAATTTGAAATTGCAAAAGTAGGACATTACAACGTTTCGCTCTATCCTGTCTTGGGTTTTAATGCTGGCCAAGAGTCTTTATGAATAAATAGATGCCTGATGCTATCAGCACTCCGCCTACTGAAACATTTAAAATTCTTCTCCATTTTCCTTTTGATATCCGACTTAAATAATGCGCTAAAAAACCTTTATTGCCATTAAAAGACTCTCTGTTAGAAAAATGGAAAGGAAAACGACAAAATGGGAAGAATCATTCGCGATGCTATTTGCCAGAGAGATGCCCTGTGCCACCATCCAATATAACCAATTGAATGGGTTGAGGGCATTTACAAAAAAAGTTTGTAACATGGGCATCGAACTATAAGAATGGCCGGCTGATAAATGTTTTTTCTAGATGTCTATTGATGAAAATAAGCCAATTATAACCAGCAAGATAGACCCTCCCAATCCGAAGTAAAAAAGACGTTGTCTTGTTCAATGAATTGAGCCACCCCAATTCCAGCTAAAATGAAAATGAGAACATCAGAAAGAATGACACCAGCGGCCGATAAAAATCCCTGCGTTCGACTCTGAGTAATTGTATGATCGAGAATGAGAAAAAAAGTTGGTCCTATGCTTATGCCGGCTATCAATCCAAAAGAAATCGACGAAAATATGCTCGATAAATTTTCCATACTTTTATTCACAAACTTACTTCAATCTTATTCTTCTTGAAAATTTAAAAAGATTTTAATCCTCTTTTTAATTGTGTTTGAATAGATTTGCATAATAAATTCATCATCATGAAAAAACCGCAACACATTATATGGTGTATCGGTCTTTTACTGTTCTTATTGAGCAGCTTAAAGGCGCAGATTCCCTCCCAAGGATTTTCGTTTGTGTTTATGACGGACATTCATCTCACGAGAGATGACTATGCCGTAGAAGGGTTTAGAAAGGCATTGGCTGTCGCTTCTGATTTAAAACCCGATTTTATTATTACTGGTGGAGATTTGGTGATGGATGCCCTTGATTGTGATTATCAGCATGCTATCGATCAATATGATCTTTATTTAGGAACGATATCCAATTCCCCTATTCCTTTTTACAATGCGATGGGAAATCATGAAATTTGGGGCTGGCAAAACAAACATCTCCGTCAGGAAGAATGGGAGGATTATGGGAAAAATCTTTTCAAAAGAAGAATTGGTCCACCAAATTATTCGTTCGACCATAAGGGTTGGCATTTCGTTGTTATTAATGGAATCGAGTACAATGATTCGACGAGTTATGTAGGTTGGGCTTCAGATGAAACTCTCGATTTCATTCAGAATGATTTGAAAAATGTTCCGGTTGGCATGCCAATTATTCTCATAACGCATATTCCTTTGATTACGCTCGAAGCTCAATGGGAGAAAGGTGCACTGGCCTGTAATCATCCTATGGAAGTCATTGGAAATTCGAAGGAGGTTTTGGAATGTTTCCCTGCTCATAGCCTGCGATTAGTTTTACAAGGCCATTTGCATTATTATGAAAAAATGGAAATCGATGGAATTATTTTTATTACAGGAGGTGCTGTATGTGGAGCCTGGTGGAAAGGAAATTACCGTGTTACCGACGAAGGTTTTGTGCTCATCAGGATAAATGGGGAATATTGCCAGACGCAGTACATCGATTATGGTTGGGAAGCTATGAGATAAATTTTCTCTAATTTTTTTACAATTGGTAAAATGATAATAAATTCCTGTGTTTACGGGTTTTTCCCGTGTCTGTATCTCTTCCCTTGCTTCATACCCTGATGTAATTTAGATGTATTCAACATCCCTTCATATAAAGAATCCAGCAAAATACATTGTTCGGGACGGCAAATTCTTTTAAGCTTCAAAAGATGTTGATTCAGGGCCATATTTATTTCTCCTTCGAGTCTGCCGATTTCTAATGCCAGATAATTTAATTTTATCGTATCGGGAGTGTCTGATTTCAATTCCTGAATCATCTTTTTTCGAATAATAAGCATCGAATCGCGTAAGGATGCAATCTGAACATTGTACTGGCGTCGAATTTGATCGTATTGGTTAGTTTGGTTTTCGTCGAGTTGTAAATATCGGATAACCATTCCCCTACCTTGACCCACTGGCCTTTCAATTGGAGCGGAACCCGTGATTATACGTTGGGTTCTGGCATATAGAGTGATGAATGCCACAATTAAAAAGATTATTACAGATGAAAGCACCAAAATCCAAATCTTGTATTTCTTTTCCATTTATCGAATTATTAGCCTTTAAAAAAACTTTAAATCATTCTAAGTCACTCTCTTCAAAAATCATCTCGAGCCCTAAAGGCTCATTCGCTATTCCGTCTTCCATAACCAAAACCTCTTGAAGTGTTAATTCGTCGGTTGGTAAAGTTGGCAAGAGAATTCTTCCAGTATAATAACCCATGAGGACAGCAAAGATGATACTGAAACCATAGAGAAAGATATTTCTGGGCTTGGATTGGAAAATCCAGGATGTAGAAGATCGATTTATATCCTGGGTATTTAGGCGGGCTTGGAAACGAGTGAAGAAATAAGGATCGGGTTCGAAATTTACTTTTGATTCAACAGCCGATTCGATCTCTTCGGCCAATGTCGAACAGTTGGTGCATTTCAACAGATGTTGTTTTGACGATATAATTTCTTGCTGGCTTAACCTCTTCGATTTATACCGTGGATACCATTTATTGAAGTTCTGGCAATCGATTTTCATGGCTTTAGGAGTTTATAATACTTGGCAAGATATTTTCGTAAGTTGTTTTTTGCTCGTTGTGTAAGCGAATCGATGGCTTTTGGAGTTTTTTCCATTATTTCGGCTACTTCAGAGTAGGACAAATCCTCGATATGCGTCAAAATAAATGCAATTCTCTGGTTTTTTGGAAGTTTATTCAAGGCATGGTTTAAAATTTTTCTTGTTTCCTTTTTTTCTACAAAATGATTGAAAGTTCTGGGATGAAGAATGTTATTTTCTGATTCCAGGGCTTGTGCATAAATTTTATGCGAAGTATGTGAAAAAGGAATAGCACTATTTTTACGTTTCGAGTTTAATCCATGATTCAGGGCTATGCGATATATCCATGTGGATAGAGAAGACTTTTTACGAAACCCTGAGATACCGAGATGAATCTTCATAAAAACCTCTTGGGTAAAATCTTCCACTTCTTCTTCTTGCATAAAGAGTTGGTATCCAATTGACCTAATCATGGGTTCAAAATTTTCGACCAGGATACGAAATGCATTTTGGTTGTTTTCTTGCAAAGCCTCTATCAAGGAGGATTCATCTATTTTCTGTTTACAAATAATAGTCTATTTTTTTCGAGATGATTTATTTGCAAACTTAATGATAACATCTTGAGATAAACATTTTTAATAGGGGAGCAAATCGTGGCTTGGGAAGGGATTCCTCAGCAGAATCGTATCAGCGATTGGGAATGGTTTGATTATTACCTCGAGAGTTGAGTTGCTTTGTAGCCCTTATGTCCTCCACGTTTACCTGAGAATCTGCTGGGATAGTTGTCGCACACTCCATCGTTGTTTGCGTCAACAAAATATCTGTTCATTCTTATTCCTGTTCTGTTTCCATAGTTGTCGCATACTCCATCTCCATTTTTATCAATAAAGGCTCCCCTTCCCTGTATCCAAGCTCTTGATGGCCAATTGTCGCAAATTCCATCCTTGTTTTGGTCTAAGAATCGAGGAGAAGTTAAAGGAGTAGAACCAATATTTTTATATTGAGACTGATTCTTTGAAGTTGTTTGAGCCATAATTGCAATCGGAAACAGGCTCATCATCGTTACACATAAAATGATCATTTTGGATTTCATCTTATTTAAAATTTTAATTGGGTTATTCTATTTGACCATGAATGATGAAAAAACCCTCGGGTAAATGAAATTTTTATTTGGGAATAGATTTTCCAAAAAAAAGCCACAGAATTTTCTCTGTGGTCTGATGTGGAGCGTAGGGGAGTCGAACCCCTGACCTTTAGACTGCCAGTCTAACGCTCTAGCCAACTGAGCTAACGCCCCAATGTTTTATGGCATGCAAAAGTAAGCTATTTTTTTTATTTCTTTGCTTAATTTTATGAAAAATCCTTTACCATATTGTCGATGATATTAGAAGGCTTGCTTTTTAAAATTTATCAAAGGTAGATTATGTCGAAATTATACCTGGTGCCAACACCTATTGGTAACCTCGAGGACATTACTCTGAGGGCATTGCGTATACTTAAAGAAGTCAATTTTATATTGGCCGAAGATACGCGTTCATCACGAATATTATTACAACATTATCAAATTCAAACCCCATTGGTTTCTCATCATAAGTTCAACGAACATCAATCATTGAGAAAGGTAATAGAAAGGCTAAGAAATGGGGAAATGGCAGCCTTGATTTCCGATGCTGGAACTCCGGCTATTTCCGATCCAGGATTTTTATTGGTGAGAGAATGCATTAGAGAAAATATTTCGATTGAATGTCTTCCGGGTCCCGTAGCTTTTATACCTGCGCTGGTTGAGTCGGGCTTACCTTGCGATAGGTTTTATTTCGAAGGTTTCCTGCCAGTAAAAAAAGGAAGGAAGACACGAATGGCACGTATGGCACAGAGAGATGAAACTACTATTGTTTATGAGTCTCCTTACCGAATAGTTCGTACCTTAAAGGAGCTTTCTGAGATTTTAGGAATGGAAAGGAAGGCCTCTATTTCGCGCGAAATCAGCAAGATATTCCATGAAACCATTAGAGGCACATTTTTGGAACTCATAGAATGGGCAAAATCCAAACCTTTAAAAGGGGAATTTGTTATTGTTATAGGAGGCACAAAAGATGAAAACTGACTTAATAGCCAAAAACTGGGTTCATCTTCAGGATTTGCTTTTTCGTGATACCTGGGATAAAGATTTGAAGCGATATCGTTCAGCTTATGTTTATCGGGGTTTATCCGATAAGAATTATCAGCTTGTATCCAGCCTTATTAGGCTTGGTGGGCCTTACGATAGGCTCGAACGGCATCTGCTGCGAAATTTTATTAAATATGCCCGTCGTGGCTCAACAGGCGAGTCTTTGTGGAATTGGCTCGTATTGGCTCAACATCATGGTTTGCCCACCCGTTTGATCGACTGGACTTATTCGCCTCTGGTAGCCTTGCATTTTGCTACGGCCAATCCTTTGAAATATAAAGATGACGGTGTGATATGGTGTGTCAATTATGTGAAAGCCAATCATTTTTTGCCGCAAAGCTTGCTCGATATCATTCTCGAGGAAGGATCGAATGTATTTACTCCTTACATGCTCGATAAAGTTTGTAATTCATTGAGTAAACTCAGTGAGTTACAGTCGGAACCCTTCAATATTTTTCTTGAACCTCCTTCACTCGATGAGCGCATAGTGAATCAACATGCTCTTTCTTCGCTCATGTCGACTGCAAAAGCTCATCTAGGTGTTTGGTTGCAGAATCACCTCGATATTTACTTCCGCATCATTATTCCTGCCGAACTCAAATGGGAAATCAGGGATAAACTCGATCAGTCGAATATTACCGAAAGAGTTCTTTTCCCTGGCCTCGACGGACTGAGTCTATGGCTTAAACGGAATTATAGCCCAAAAGATATTCCTTTCGACATTTAGTTATTTTTGAAAATGTCATACACTTATGAATATCCACGACCCTGTGTTACCGTTGATGTTGCCTTATTTCGTAAACATCACGACAAGGAGGAGATTTTACTGATACAACGTAAAAATCCTCCTTTCGAAGGCATGTGGGCTTTACCAGGAGGATTTATCAACATGGACGAGAATCTTTCTGAAGCCGCCTTTAGAGAATTGAAAGAAGAAACGGGTTTGACCCCTCGCACTCTTTTCCAATTTCGCACTTATGGAGATGTTTATCGTGATCCGCGGCATAGAACCATTACAATAGTTTATTATGGTTTTATTGATTTTGAAGTAAGCCAGCCTTTGTCGGGCGACGATGCCGCCGACGCAGCTTGGTTCTCCATTCAAAAACTGCCTCCACTTGCTTTTGACCACACTCAAATCATCAATGAACTTATAGAATATCTTATATCAAATCATCAAATCGTGTTATGAAAAAGTTAATTTTTCCCTTTGTGTTATTCCTGACATTTTTTAAACTTCATGCGCAAGTCGTCCTGCATGATTCATTATGGCCCGAACCTGGCACTTTTATTTACATGAGAATTGTGGATGATCCTGCCAGCATGCACTTTACGCATTCCGGGGAGAATGTGAACTGGGACTTTACAAGTCTTGTTTCTTCCGATCAGGATACTATTGCCTACTTGGATCCTTCCACTACGCCTTATTTTGGAAGTTTTCCACAATCGAACCTTGCTCTAGGCATGAGCCCAACTGAAATGGCTTATTTGCAGAATGATGAATTTGATAGTCAACTGATTGGAATAAATGGTGATCCGGGCACTGGTACGCCATTGACTGTTCCTCTTCATCCTTCTCTTCACTTGTTTCATTTTCCCTATACTTATGGGGATAGCATATTCTCCACTGCTCGAGCCATTATTCGTGGTACGGGCGCTATGTTTGGCCAGCCTGCCCTCGATTCCATGAAACTAGTTTCTACTATTATTACCCATCGTAAAGTAATGGCGTGGGGATTGTTGCTGCTGCCCTGTAGTGGATTTCCAGAGACCTTGCTCGAGAAAGGCATAATCACTCGAATTGACAGTGCATGGACCAAGGTGCCATTTTTCGGATGGATTCCTGTCCCAGGCTTCCCAATGATAACCGTAGATACAATGTACAACTGGTTTACCGCTAATTCTATACATCCTTATGCTCAGTTGGTAGTTGACCAATCTGGTACACCCTACAGCGCAAGTTATTATTCGGGCAATTTAGAGGCAATCGATGAATATTCACACTCGCAGAATTTCCCGTTTGTAGTAAGTCCAAATCCGGTTGAAAGCGAAGTTTCATTATTTTCGACTCAAACAGGTTGGAGCGGTAAACTTTTCGATTATACCGGAAGATTGCTTAAGGACGATATTAAAGTGAGAATAGGAACGACCAGAGTCGATGTTTCAGGGCTCAAGACAGGGGTTTATCTCTTGGTTTTGAAGAATAATAGAGGAGAAGTAAAAACCATAAAAATTCAAAAGCGTTGATTTAGCAGTTTGCAATCCATTGTTTTACTTCATCCAACGAAGGCATGGGGATATCGATCTTATTTTTCTTGCGCAAGCCTCCTAACTGGTTGAAAAGAGAACCTGGATTTGCCTGGCTGAGGGCTTCCTTGCTTGTGTACCCTGCCTGAATAACCAGGGGAATCCATTCACGAGGTATTCCTGTATCTTCCAGATCGCTTGGGGGAGCAACTTCCTGACTTTTTTCCGGTCGCATTTGAGGGAATAGAATCACTTCCTGAATAGACGAAGAATTCGTCATGATCATTGCCAGACGATCTATTCCAATCCCAAGACCAGCCGTAGGTGGCATACCATACTCGAGGGCTCTCAGAAAATCTTCGTCTAACACCATGGATTCTTCATCGCCTCTGCGTCTCAGTTCTAATTGTGCTTCGAAACGCTGACGCTGATCGATGGGATCATTCAATTCGGAAAAAGCATTGCAAATTTCTTTTCCGTTACAAATCATCTCGAATCTTTCCACCAAACCAGTTTTGGAACGGTGTTTATGCGCCAGAGGCGACATTTCGATAGGATAATCCATGATAAATGTTGGTTGAATTAAATAAGGTTCACATTTTTCGCCGAAGATCTCATCTATGATTTTTCCTTTTCCCATTGCATCGGTAATTTCAATATTCAAGCGGGTTGCAGTCTGGCGGAGTTGGGTTTCATCCATGTCGGAGATGTCGAGACCCGTAAATTCTTGAATGATACCAGTCATGGTAAATCGTTTCCAAGGTCGTTTGAAATTGATAACATGATCACCCACCTGAATTTGTGTGGATGAATGAAGGTCTAAAGCAATTTTTTCGACCATTTCTTCAACCAGGTCCATCATCCAATAATAGTCTTTATAGGCTACATAAAGCTCCATCTGGGTAAATTCGGGGTTATGGAACCTGTCCATTCCTTCGTTGCGAAAGTCTTTCGAGAATTCATAAACACCATCGAATCCACCGACGACCAGGCGCTTCAAATACAGTTCGTTGGCTATTCGAAGATAAAGAGTGGCGTCGAGAGCATTATGATAAGTTTTGAAAGGCCGGGCAGCAGCTCCTCCATATAAAGGTTGAAGAATAGGTGTTTCTACCTCGAGGTATCCTTTCCAATTTAGAAAATCCCGCATCGAATTGACCATTTGCGTTCTCTTAATAAATATTTGCCTTACATGCGGATTGACGATCAAGTCGAGATATCTTTGACGATATCTTTGCTCGGGATTCTGAAAAGCATCATATACTTTGTCGTCTTTTTCTTTTACAATAGGGAGTGGTCGTAACGATTTTGCCAGCAGTTCGAGCTCTTTCACGTGTATGGTAATTTCTCCCATCTGGGTAATGAAAACAAAGCCTTTTACCCAGATAATATCGCCTATGTCGAGCAGCTTTTTAAAAACGATGTTGTAGAAGGTTTTATCCTCGTTCAGGCATAGATCATCACGTTTCACGTACAACTGAATTCTTTCTGTAGAATCCTGAAGTTCTAAGAATGAAGCTGCACCCATTACGCGTCGCGACATGATTCTTCCAGCTATGCAAACTTCCTGATAATTATTGAGTTCCGGATTATAATTGGTCAGGATTTCGTTTGCCATTGCATTTACGGGAAATACACCTGTGGGATAAGGATCGATTCCTAAATTCATTAATTCCTGAAGCGCTTGTCGCCTGATGATCTCCTGTTCACTTAATGCCATTACTTATAAATTTTGGGGTGCAAAGATAAGGATATTCAGCTTCAATCATTTAATTGAGGAAGTTTCGGCCTTATTGTTTTTACATCATGAATTTAATTTTTTCCATAAGAATGCTCGATGAAAGATATTTCTTGGTAATTTTATGAAAAATTTATTTCCATCGATTCCATCCTGTTATATTTATGTCAAAAACATCGAAGAACTATACAAACAAAAATGTTACTCCGGCATCGGGTAAAAAAGCAAGCAAAGCGAAAGGGGAAATGAGCGAAACTTCGTATTGGATTTATTTTTTGATTATTTTGGGGATTGCGCTATTTCTGCTTTATTTGTTTAAATAAGTGATTGTGGATTTTCTATCAGCAGAAAGACCTTATCACCTCTTCTTACGGGAGCACTTACCTTGAAGGAACATATCCGGCCTTTCGGTGCAAGAGGGATTTTATCGTACTCGAGCCTAATTTCCTCAATCGTACCTTCTACTACTCCTGAAGTAGGACCATTGATAGAATATTTATCGCCAATCTTCAAATCGTTTGTTTCGAGTTTTACTTCAGCTACACCTAATTTAGAGAAATAATTGAGCACTTTGCCAAGATATTGTTTCTTTATAGTAGCCTGCGAACCGTGTTGTTGAGTCCATTCACCCAGTTCTCTGCCCAGATAGTACCCTTCCCAAAAACCACGATTATAAACGGTGCGCAAACGTTCAGTCCATTTGGCTACTTTTTCCTGTGTAAAGGTTTTATTCAAAACTGCCTCTACTCCTTCATGATATACCTGAGTGACTGTTTTGACATATTCGGGTGATCTGCCACGACCTTCAATTTTCAAAATTTTGACTCCTGCAGCCAAAATTTGATCTAAAATTCCTATGGTGCATAAATCTTTTGGCGACATGATGTATTCATTATCAACCTCAAGAACTGTTCCGGTTTCCTTGTCGGTAACATCATATCTACGACGGCATATTTGCAGACATGCTCCCTTATTGGCCGACGAATTCATTGTATGTAAGCTCAGATAACATTTGCCTGATATGGCCATACATAAGGCTCCATGAACAAAAACTTCAATGGCAACGAGGTCTCCCGATGGACCACGAATATCATACGTTTTTATTGCATCTACAATTTGCTTTATTTGCTGGAGATTCAGTTCTCTGGCCAGCACAACTACATCGGCATAACGCGAGTACCATTTTACGGCTTCTATATTGGTAACATTACATTGAGTAGAAAGATGAACCTCTATTCCTTTTTCAACGGCATAATTTATAACGGCAGGATCGGAAGCTATAATGGCCGAAACACCTGATTCCCTGGCCGTATCTATTATGTTTTGCATTTCTTGCAATTCTTCATCATAAATGATTGAGTTTAAGGTTAAATACGAACGTATGCCTTTCTCTTTGCAAATTCGGGAAATATCATTCAAATCGGATAAAGTAAAATTGACAGAAGACCTCGAGCGCATATTATGCTTGCCAGCCCCAAAATATACCGCATTGGCACCTCCCTGAATAGCAGCCATTAACGATTCGAACGAACCTACTGGCGACATGATCTCGATTTGTTCTCTCGCTTCCAATTGATTTTTCTTCTTTAAATTGATGAATGGGTAAGAAGCCGAAAATTATTCCTTAATTTTGAAATGAACTACAAAATTAGTCATTCAACCCAACTTAAATAATTTACATAAATGAGGTTCATGTTGAAACCAATAAAACTTATGGCGTTTTTATCTTTTGTTATTATTCAGGCATTTTCTGTACAAGCGCAAAAGGTTTTTAAGGTAGATTACCCTTCTCAGGCTGACTTGAAAGTATTCATCGTTTCGTACGAATCGCAGGCTGATTTATTGGTTTATTTTGTGAAATATGCATCACAAACCAATAGGGATGGACTGTTTTTCCCCGTAAAGTATGCATCACAAGCTGATTTCAAGTTATATTTTACCGATTATGAATCTCAAGCCGATTTAAAGATTTTTATTGTAGATTATGAATCAAAGGCAGGATGGCGCAATAAATCGAAACAATACCTGTTAAAATTTAAAAAGTAAGCAATTGGAATGAAAGTAAACGGTAAGAATTATAAAACCATCTGGATGGAAGGTAAAAAGGTGAAATTGATCGATCAGAACCTATTGCCTTTTCGATTCGAAATCATTGAATTAGAGAATTGGGAAGGGATATGCAAGGCCATTAAAAACATGAACATAAGAGGCGCTGGGGCAATAGGAGTTGCGGCTGGTTATGCTATGGCACTCGCTTTTGTTCAATCCCCCGGTAAAGGAGGAGAAGATTATTTGTGGAAATCCCGCAAGGAGATTGAGCAAACTCGACCTACAGCGAGAGATTTGTTTTATGCTACCGAGAGGGTAATGCAAGCAGGAATTGCTTATGGCATTGAGGCAGCAATAGAAGAATCCGAAAAGTTAGCTATTGAAAATGAAGAAGAAGCAAAAGCGATTGCGATTTATGGAGAAAGTTTAATACCCGATTCATGTAATATATTGACGCATTGTAATGCGGGCTGGTTAGGTTTTGTAGATTGGGGGAGTGCATTGGCACCAATTTATTTAGCACATCGTAAAGGGAAAAAGATTTTCGTTTACGTTGACGAAACTCGTCCGCGTTTACAAGGTTCAAGGCTTACAGCATGGGAATTGCAAAACGAAGGTATAGCGCATGTTATCGTTGCAGATAATGCGGGGGCTTGGCTTTTATCGAACAATAGAGTGGATTTGTTTATCACGGGGGCCGATAGAATTGCCCTGAATGGAGATACGGCCAATAAAATTGGGACATTCGAAAAGGCCATTGTGGCGAAAAATTTTGGGGTACCATTTTATGTTGCAGCACCATTGTCTACTTTCGATCCTGCATGCCCAGATGGTTCCTGCATCCCTATCGAACACCGTCCTCTTGAAGAAATAACCGAGATGGAAGGTTTAGATGAGAAGCATCACTTTATAAAGATAAGAATTTCTTCTCCTGGCTCTGAAGCTTTGAATCCAGCTTTCGATATCACTCCATCTTCCTACATCCACAGCTTGATTACTTCGAAAGGAATCATACAGCCTAATAATCAGGCTATTAGGCAACTTTTATTTGGTTAACCACAAAATGCAATTTTTATAATAAGGAATTACTCCAATTGGATATTAATTTTAGAGGATAACGAGAATAATGTAAATATAAATTAATTTTCCTCAGTTTTCGATAGAGAATTTTTTTCAGGTTATTTTATAAATTTATCCAAAATCCCGAAAGCCTATGAAGACATGATTAAAACAAGTAATTATGTATAACGAAATTAGGAATTTTACGAAATACATGATGGAGGATTGAAGATTATACCAGATGCGGGTAAAGTTTTATTTTTAGTTGCTTGATTTTATAAAATCTAACCGTTTTTAAAGCATTGATTTACAAAAAGATTTCAGATTATAACGTTCCGGCAGTCGGTTTAGGAACTTGGGAGATGGGAGGTGGCGAACAGGCCGACTATTCTCACGACAGGCATTGGATAACTATTATTCGAAGCGCTATTGAAAATGGCCTTACACATATCGACACAGCTGAAATGTATGGCAATGGTCATACGGAGGAGCTTGTAGGGGAAGCCATAAAAGGGTTTCCACGTCAGAACCTGTTTATTACTACCAAAGTCTGGCTTACTCATCTTCGTTCCAATGATTTATTCTCCTCATTCGAGAAAAGTCTTCGTCAGCTTCAGACAGATTATATCGATCTCTATCTTGTTCATCATCCCAATCCTGATATTCCTTTGGAGGAAACCCTGATGGCCATGAATAGGCTGGTTGAGCAGAAGCGAGTAAGAGCCATAGGGGTGAGTAATTTCGATATCTCCTTGATAAAAGAAGCGGTGAGAATTTCCTCAGTTCCAATTTCGGCAGTACAGATAGAATATAGCCTTTTAGCGAGAAATTCTGGGATTTATACTCAAAATCAGGAGAAAGAAATTATTCCCTATTGTCAGGAAAATCAAATTGCGGTAATTGCATGGCGTCCATTGGGAAAAACCAATTATATCCGATTGGCAACCAATGACGTAATAAAAAAAATTGCTGAAAAGTATCATGCTACTCCTGCTCAAATTGCACTCATTTGGCTCATTGCACAAAAAAATATATTAGCTATTCCAAAAACTGGTTCATTAGAACATTTAATAGAAAATTCGAAAGCTTCCGACATCGATCTCTCGATGGAAGATGGAAAGCTATTACGTGAGGCATTCGAGGAATAGAATAGATTAGAAAGAAAAGGTGAAGCCAACGTTATACATGACTGGCAATTGATAGACACGTTCAAAGGCAATACGGTCGAAATAGAAGATATTCTCGCGGTCGTAGATATTTGTAGCTCCAATATTCAGTTGCAAATGAGAATGTTGGCTGAGTTCCCATTTATGTTTCAAATCAATGTCGAGGCGATGATAAACGGGTAAGCGGCCAGTGTTCAATTCGGCATATAGGATGGCTAAATTTCCGTTTTCGGTTGCCGGGTTGGAATAGATTCCATTTTCGAAAGTTATTTTTTCGAAATAACCTTGGCTCTGAGTGAAGGGGAATCCCGAGCCGAAGTTCCAGCGAGAGCTAAGTTCCCAGTCGCGTGCTGACCCGAAATATACAGCGGCGACCAGATTTATGGTATGCCGCCTGTCGAAATGTGGAGAATAGGTATTGTTTCCATCGAATCGACTTACATATCCCAATGAATAAACTCCCCAGAAATAGAATCTGTCGTTTTCGAATTTTATCGAAATATCCAAACCTTTAGCATCTCCGGTTTCGATGATGAAATCATTCTTCAATTCATCGGGCTGATCGGCAAATATTTCTGTATCGTCAAAAATCTTATTGCGGTTGATATTGGTGAGTTGGGTAAACTTTTTATAGTATGCCTCTATATTCATGGTTACATTATTGGATAGGTCGAGTTCTATACCTCCTATGGTATGCCATGCTTTTTGCAATTTATCGGTGACCTTTTCCCCATTGAATTCTTCGGGGAGGTTGTCGGGGCCTGAAAGAAATCCATAGAAGAGATTCACTACATCTCGATCACTTGTAGCACTGATCAGGTTCTGGGAATAGAAGCCTCCTGCGCCTTTAATTCTCAAGCGATCATTCACATTATATTTGATGGCCAAACGTGGTTCAGGCGATATGTTGCTTAAAGAAGTATACCATTGTATTCTCAATCCGGGTTCGATGAGAAATTTTCCGCGATGCATCTTATATTTTACGTAAGGGCCAATCTCGGTTGTATTTTCCTTTTGTTGAATGACCCGGTTGAGGGAATTGAAGAAATAATAATCGGTGTTGAAACCTTGAAATTCGAAGCCGTAACGTAATTCATCCTTGTTGATAAAATAGGTGAAATTCAAACCCGCATTGAAACCGCCTATCTGGCTTGTACGATCGTTTTTACCGGTTTCTTTGAGGCTTACCTTATAATTAGAATAAGAAATAACTCCTTCGAGGAGTACGGGAGTTTTTCCGGGAATTACCACGAAGTTTGTGCCTCCACCAATGGCGTCCCAATGAAAATCAGATAAGGCTTTATAATTGTTTACCCGATCGGTGAAATTAAAACCAAAAAGGTTCACTTTGCTTCCGTTGTCGGCATTGAAAGATACTTTGCCATAAATATCGAAGAAGTTAAATGGAAGTCCATCTTCATTTACGTATTTGTAAAGGGTTTTAGAAGTTTCTTCGAGATAGGAATTTTTAACCGAAAGAATAAAGGACGAACTTCCCGAATTGTCTTCTTTTTGTTTGCTGATAGGTCCTTCGAGCAGCAGTTTTGCTCCAAAGGTAGAGGCATCGATTTTTCCACTCAAGCGCTTTTTATTGCCATCGCGGGTGGTGAGGTCCATGACGGAAGAAATTCTGCCGCCAAATTCTGCCCCGAATCCTCCAGTGTAAATGTCGGCATTGCGAAGAATATCGGTGTCGAATACCGAGAACAAACCGATGGAATGAAAGGGATTATAGATGACCATTCCATCGAGAAGGAGTTTGTTTTGTATAGGTGCACCCCCACGAATATACAGCTGACCTCCCTGGTCGCCGGTGAATACAACCCCGGGTAAGACCTGTAGATATTGTGCAAGGTCGGGTTGGCCTCCTATACTTGGAATTTGCTTAATCTGGCGTGGAGTAACCTTAACCACCGAGGTGCGAGTTTCGGTTCGCGCAGCTTCCCTCTCTGCCGAAATACTCACCCCTTCCAAAGCTATGGACTTTTTGGAAATATAAAGTTTTCGTGTGATTATTTCCCCTTTTCTTATGGTAATCGGAACCACCAAACTATCGTATCCTATGCCTGTTACCATGAGATTATACGAGCCGGCAGGAATATTGTTGATGATGTAATAACCATTTACATCGGTAGCCGAACCAAGGGTTGTTTTGCCGAGAAAAACATTAACAAAAATGGCGGGTTCGCCACTTTCTTTCTCGTAAATTACTCCTCTAATGCTTGCTTCTTGTGCCCATGATTTTAATCCCGAAAATATAAACACACCCCAAATCATGCAACAGGACGAAAGAACGATAAATTTCCTCATAATATCATTATTATCTGACGTAAGTAAAATTGGATCACAAAGGTATAAAAAGAGTCATACTTCCCCAATTGGGGATATGATGAATGGCTTGATAAATGAGGCAAAAACATCGCCTGCATAAGAGCAAAACTAAAAGTATATGAAATAGATACATAATGAAAGATAGGGTTTAAAGTAGAAGAGAAAATTTGTCTATGTATAGCTCAATCATTATGAAGTCTGATTGTAAGTTATAAGCCTTTCCCTTAAATGTTGCTGATCAATAAAATCATATACCCTGTCAAAAAGTATTGCAAACCATACTGTATAGTGCTTAGGAGAAGAAGATAGCTCATTTTTCAGGAAATTACGTTCAAAATAGTCAAAATCACTTACTTCATTGGGATCGGGTTGTGGTGGTTCGTCAGAGATTCCTATATAAACATGATCAAACTCATGTTCAGTCAAACCATTATCGAGTTTTTCATGATAAATGAAATCGAATATTTTAAAAACCTCGGCATGTATTCCCATTTCTTCTTTCAGCCTGCGTTGTGCTGCTGTTTTGTTGTCTTCGCCAGGGAAAGGGTGTGTACATGCCGTATTTGACCATAAACCAGCCGAATGATATTTGTTCAATGCTCGTTTCTGTAAAAGCATCTGGCCTTTCGAATTGAAGATTATCACGGAAACCGCTCTGTGCAATAACGCCTTTTCATGTGCTTCAATCTTGGCAATTTCTCCAATAATTTTATCGTTTATATCTACTAAAATCACTTTATCGCTCATAATTGATAGATTAGATACGTTTGAAAAAATACAAAATACAAACTTTGACCATTATTAAATACTTTTTGATGTTTGAAATCCTTATTCTTTGTGAGAGAATTTTTTCGGGTGAAGAGTGAATAATTTTTATAAAAAGGCTGTTATAATAGTAATATGCAATGGCCACAGCCAGTTTTGAACGACCAGGTAGTTGTCGAATGCCAGGGAAGGCCACTTTGAAGTCTTGTTCGATAGAATGTTCGATTATTTTTTTGCTTTGTTGGTTCAGGCTCATGGTAGACATCTCTGGAAAGTAGTATCTGCCTAAGTTTTGAGTATCTGATTTAATATCGCGAAGGAAGTTTACCTTTTGAAAAGCCGACCCTAATTTTTGTGCAGGCAGTTCGAGTTTTTGATAAAGGCTCGGTTCATTATGACAAAATACCCTTAGGCACATCAATCCCACAACATCGGCCGAACCATAGATATATTGACTCAAATCTTCCTGCTTGTGGTATTGAGTAATATTTAAATCTCGCTTCATGCTTTCGAGAAAAGCATTGATATGGCTGTGAGGAATTTTGTATTTATTTACGGTATCAGCAAATGCCATGAGAACTGTGTTAGTGCTGATGTTGTGACCGAGCGAGTAATAAAGATCTTCGGTAAGTTTGTTCAAAAGAAAAATCTTGTCGTGTGGATGGAAACTATCTACGATCTCATCAGCAAGGCGAACAAATCCATAAATGGCATAAATTGCCGAACGCTGTTCCTTTTCGAGAAATGACACGGCTAATGAAAAGGAGGTGCTATATCTTTTGGTGATCAGCTCCGAAATCTTGTAACAAGTCTGTAAGTAAAATTCTTTATTCATAACTTATATCTTTTCCCATGATTCCACTTCTCCAGCCACTAAATAAAACAATGGATGAGTTACAGGCATGTCAATAATTTTAACTTCATTGTATTTTTTAACAGCTCGCTTTTTAAGTTTGTTTAAAAGGTGGTGTAGTTGAAATTCTACTTGTCCTTCCGTAATTGCTATTCTAGTCATTGTTTCCGTTTGTTTGAATTTAGATACATCGAAGTTATACCCTCTATTTTGGGCTTCTTGCCATACGACATTTAAATAGAAGTCAATACTTTTTAATGGCTTCCTTAGCTGTCTTAAACGCAACAATTGTGGATGATTCCTATAGCCTCGGGTGTTTCCCATTAGCACAATTAGGGCTAATAAGGCTTCTTTCCATAATGCAATTATTCCCTTCGAATCCAAATATTTAGGATGTATTGATCAAATTCTCATTTTTTCATGGTTTGAATCCAATTTAAAATATTCTTTCTACTTCTTTAAAAAAATTTAGCTTGTAAGATCAAATGGCTGATGCAATTATATATTCCTTCATGATTTTATCCTGTAGGTATATTGTTCTGCTTATTGATCAACATGGATAGAAGTATTTAGGCAAATATAAAAAAATTGTCCAAACTGTACAATCAAAGGTTATTTTGATGATTTTGCCTGTTCATTTCGATGAAATATTCGATGTTTATTATTGTTGCAAGTATATGTTGCTGACTTTTATTCAGTCATTTGAACCTTTAGGGTTGTGATGATTTTATTTTTTATGATTTGAAACCTTAATTTTTATAATTTAAACTTTTAGAGCAAATCGATGAGATAATGGGATGATAAGTATGCGCAAATAACTGATAAATTTAGGAATCGGGATTGTATCCACTTTTTTTGAAAAATTCTTCTGGATTTTTCATTTCGATGATATCCAATACCGCCTGATGTTTATCCAGACATTTATTGAAATATGCTTCTACTATTCTGTATCCCATAAAATAGCCCAAATCGGGTGGTAGGTCATTTTCTACTCTATCGAAATTATACATCCAATTATCGGTATTTACACCTGCTTCGATATCTTTCTTGAATTTCATCCAGAGTTCTTTTTCATGAGAAATGCCATAATCATATAAATAGGCGTTCCCTCTCACTCCGGTTAGCAACCATGCAATGAAATCTGCTGCACCTTCGAAAAGACTTCTATTCAATAGATCATAATTATCGAGCCGAGCATTTACTTGCAAATGATGAATTGTTTCGTGGGCAATCACATATATGAGCCTCTTGTCTATATTGGTGTCGGAATCAAGAATTTTCCCAAGAGCATTTAATCCAAATTCTGATAGATCGACCTTGTTGCTGGATGTAATTATTTCGGCTCCAATAAATAAAAATTCCCTGGTCGATGTACCTCCAGCTCTTAGCGGACTGATGACAAAACAAATTTTTAGCGGGATATAATTCGGGTAATATTTTTCGATTTTCTGGAATAATTGTATGATTTCTGGGTAGATTTCTTTAGTTAGCAGAGTATTTGCCCTAACACTGTTGAAAAATTTGGGATAATTACGGATGGCTTCTAAATAATCTTCGGATGTATAATCATAAATGCGAATGAATTCCTTAAAACCATCGGTTCCATTATCGAATAGATATTCTTTCAAGCAGTAAATGCTATCCAATGATGAATTACAGTTTTTCAACATATCGAATGCCACCCAAAAGTTGTCGATATCTTTTGTAGTGACAGTAAAAGCGCTATTTTCAGCAGGTTTAATCTGAGAAAAAGATTGTAAACCAAATAATAAACAATATAAAAAAACAATAATTTTCAAGAATTTTGGCATGATGCATAGAATTTTTAATTTGTCGCAACTAATTCAAGCAGAGTTTTTTAGCTATTAAACCTCCTATATATCCATAGATTTCGAAATTATATAATTTCGAAAATACTATGTACGAATCTTCTTCTTATAACGCTTCCGTCGAAATGATATTTCATTCAAATTGTGAGTGATAATAATAAATTTCTTCCATTAATAAATATAGAGTTGAATTTGATTGATTTATTTGTGCTTTGCCCTGTTGCCTTTTACTTTTTTATCTCGACGTAAATTGGAATTTCGACGCTAAACATCAGGGTGTAAAGCGATATGCTTTTTAAAAATCCTCGTTTTTACTCAATGCTTATCTCGATGTTTTCAATTTGCTAAATAGGGCCTGATCTTCATAAAACCCGATTCATGTGTCATCGATATGCCAAGTTAAACGGTTGGTTTTCAGGATAATTTTCCTCATTTTAAAATGTTAAAAAATTTTTATGAAGCTTCGCGCGATATTCGCTTGTTAAATCTATTGTATTTTAGTGTTAACTTCATGTTTACCCCAATCCTTTTCGTAATTTTGCAGGATAGAAATTCTATTATTATTCATGAGTGGAGAAGCTATCAGGGTGCGATTTGCGCCCAGCCCGACAGGGCCACTTCATATAGGAGGTGTGCGTACTGCATTGTATAATTTTCTTTTTGCCCGGCAACATAATGGAAAATTTATTCTGAGGATAGAAGATACCGACAGGAATCGTTTTGTACCTGGTGCTGAGGAATATATTATTAAATCCCTTTCGTGGTGCGGCATTCAATTCGATGAGGGTGTTCATCTGGGTGGACCTTTTGGGCCTTACCGTCAGAGCGACCGTAAGCATCTATACAAACAATACATTGATATCCTTGTCGAAAATGAACATGCCTATTATGCTTTCGACAGTCACGACGATTTAGAAGAAGCTCATGAAAAGAATCCCAATTTTCAGTATGATGCTTTGAGCCGCATGAAAATGTGCAATTCGCTTACCTTACCCAAAGAAGAAGTCAAAAGAAGAATAGCCGCAGGTGAGCCTTACGTCGTCAGAGCTTTGATTCCCATAGACATTGTCATTAGGGTAAATGACCTCATTCGAGGAGAAGTGGAGGTGGAAAGCAAAACCCTCGACGACAAGGTGCTGTTCAAATCGGATGGAATGCCGACCTACCATCTGGCCAATATCGTAGATGATCATCTGATGGAAATTACGCATGTGATTCGCGGCGAAGAATGGCTACCTTCGGCACCTCTGCATGTGTTGCTATACGAGTTTTTTGGATGGGAGAAACCGCAATTTGCTCACCTGCCTCTTTTGCTAAGGCCCGATGGCAATGGAAAACTCAGTAAGCGCGACGGCGACCGTCTGGGTTTCCCGGTTTATCCACTCGAATGGACCGACCCTAAAACAGGTGAAAAATCGATGGGATATCGTGAATCGGGATATTATCCAGAGGCTTTCATCAATATGTTGGCCTTGCTTGGCTGGAATCCAGGTACCGAACAGGAAATCTTTTCCCTGGATGAACTCATCGATGCCTTTTCACTGGAAAGAGTGGGGAAATCGGGTTCACGTTTTGATCCTGAAAAGGCCAAATGGTTCAACCAGCAATATTTGAGAAAACGTTCTGATGATGAATTAACCCAGGAGTTCATTCCCATTTTGAAGAATCTTGGCGTAGATTGTTCTTGGGAATATGTGAAGGAAAGCATACATCTGGTGCGTGAAAGAGTAAGTTTTGTGAAAGAAATCTGGGACCAAGGATGGTTCTTTTTTAAACCTCCTGAAAAGTATGATGAAGAAGTCATCAAGAAAAGATGGAAACCCGAAACTTCACAGATTCTTCAAAAATTTTCCGACACTCTTTTGCATCTCGATACATTCGATCAAGTCCATCTCGATGAAACGATACAAAATTTCCTTCAGGAAAACGCTGTTGAGATGGGTGCTTTGATGAGTCCTTTGAGGATTTGTCTTACTGGAGGTGCTATTGGCCCTCATCTTACCGAAATAATGGCCTTGATTGGCAAGGAAGAAACCTTACATAGAATTGAAACCGCACTGAAAAAGATAAACCATTAAGTCATGGCTTGGATTGCCCTCGAACAAATGGAATTTTGGGCCTACCATGGTTGCTTCACCGAGGAACAGGTTATAGGCACTCGCTTCATGATAGACCTCTATATAGAAACCGACACATCAAAAGCCGAACTTTCCGACGACTTAAACGACACAATCAATTATCAGAGTGTGTACAAAGTAGTGAAGAACGAAATGCAAATTCCATCGAAACTCCTCGAACATCTTGGCAGAAGAATCCTTACAAGTGTATTCACACGTTTCCCTAAGATTTCTTATGCTAAAATAAAGATATCGAAACTGAATCCCGCCTTGGGAGGGAAAATTGGCAGTGTGAGCGTTAACCTCGAAGAAAAGAGATGAAAGTGGTTTTTTGATAAAGAATTAGTTATTCACTCAATCGGCCTTGAAGAAAAATTTATTTTAGGGCTCCTGTTTTCCGCACTTTTTCGGGACACCGATATAATATATTGATAATCAATATTAATTTTGTAATTTTGGGTGTCCCAAAATTTTTGATATGTTTGTAAGAAAAAAGCAAAATGCGTCTGGGAGTCAGTCTGTACAAGTGATACAGAAGGTGAGAGGTAATTATAAAGTCGTCAAAACCATCGGTTGTGCCACCACGCAGCACGAAATTGAGAGGCTGGATCAATTGGCAAGGGAAGAAATGGAACGTTTGAGTGGAAATCAGCTGAAACTTTTCGGCTACGAGAGTGACGAGATCATTGAGCAAGCCTTTTCCCTGCTCGACAATAGCAGTATTCGCACTGTGGGGCCAGAATTGATCTTTGGTAAGATATACGATTGCATTGGTTTCAATGCCATTGAAGAGGAACTATTCAGGCATTTGGTCATAGCGCGGTTGGCTTTTCCGTTAAGCAAACTGAAAACGGTTGATTATTTGTATCGTTATCAAGGGAAAAGCATAGAGATAGATACGGTTTACCGTTTTTTGGACAAATTAAGCGACAAACTCAAACCGCAGGTTGAACAGATTGCTTTTTCCCATACGCTGCAGGTATTGGAAGGCAAGGTCAGTGTCGTGTTCTATGACATGACTACACTGTACTTTGAAGCCAGCGAGGAAGATGACTTGCGTAAGATCGGTTTCAGTAAGGACGGCAAACATCAATGCCCTCAAATCTATCTGGGGCTGCTGGTTGGATTGGGAGGCTATGCGATTGGGTATGATATTTTTGAGGGGAACATCACTGAAGGCCATACCCTGATTCCATTTCTGGAGGAAATGAGTTGCAAGTTCAATTTAAACAAGCCTATCGTAGTAGCCGATGCAGGGCTTCTCTCCAAAGAAAACGTGAAGGCATTGGAGGCTAACGGATATGAATATATTCTTGGGGCAAGGGTTAAAAATGAGAGCAAAGGGATAAAGGAGAAAATACTGGCTACGGAATTCAGCGATGGGATGGCATCAAAGGTTATCTGACCAATACGAAGTTATCGGATAAGGAAGTAATGGAAAATTACAAGAATCTTTGGCAGATTGAAAAAGCTTTCCGCATATCCAAGACAGATTTGCGCATACGTCCCATCTATCACAGGATGCGAAATCGCATAGAAGCTCGTATTTGCATTGCTTTTACGGCCTATCGCATCCTCAAGGAGTTGGAAAGAGTCCTATACGAAGAGAAATCGGCTATATCATTAAAGAGGGTTGGCGAGTTGACACAAAACATGTATCAAATTACCTATACATTGCCCGGATCAAAGCAAACCAAATCGAAACTTCTCAACATGGATGAGGAGCAAGCTGAACTGTACCGAATTGTTTGTAAAAATTTTTAGGGTGTCCCAATGCAGAAAACAGGAAAATGGAATTGGATATAATAAATGAAGTATATTTCAGCGATTTAAAGTATTCGTGCAGGAAACCATTTTACTCGAATTCAAAAGTGAATGTTTACGAAATTAGAATTTTTTATTTTATAACAAAAATTTCGAAAAATTCAATATCTGAAAGTGTGAAGAAAAAATGGAGGCAGGCGGATGTCGTAGAATGAAAACTAAAATTGAAAGATAATGCGAGTCCCCTTGGGGTAGGAAGATCACCTCATGTTTTGAAATTATCGAAAAATAAATTCCATATTTTCGATCACCATTACAATAAAATCTATAGCAGGTCTCAGAATTTATTCGATGATACTTGAAAGAGGTTCGAATACTTCGATGCGGATGTCGTCGACAAAAACGGGATTTTTATTTCGGTTCCAGATATAGCTTTTAATCCCATCTTCGGCTGAAATAGGTTCGGGTGTCATGTAATCGTGCCAAACATAATTCCACTGATTAGGTTTGAGATGGAAAAGGGTATCTGCGATTTTTCTCGCTGTATATTTATAAGCCTGTCCGTTTCGAATGGCGTGGGTTACTAGTAAAACCGAAGAACCTTCGAGCGGTTGGGCAGGATAGACTCTCGCACTGAGCCTTATCCATACCCATTTGCGATTGCTTATATCGCCATAAGTACATTCGAGGCCAGGGGTAAATTCGATGGTACTATCCAGTCTCAGACAATATCTTCCCGAGAAAGAAACGATGGAATCGATATGTGATTGAAGTTTGGGATTGGGTGTTTCGAAATCGTAAAATTTCAAGACATGATTGAAATAGCTTTCGGTTTCTTTCAAATCTTCTCTGCCGGTGGCAGAGCGCTGAACCAGAAGATATTTCTTTGCATTTTCAGGAGGATGTTTCTTCATAAAAACCGAAACGTAATATTTCATCGTCATGCGCGAACCGTCAATAATACCCATATTGATCTGCCATGCCTGAAATATATTTATCACACCTAAAATCACAAGGATCATGCACCAACCAACTATGGTTAGAGGTTTTTTGGAAAGCATCCATTGTATAAATACTCCCATTGGAAGGACAAGTGCAGCATACGATTGAAGAAAAGCCCTCCAGCCATAGCTTAACAAGCTCGTAAAGCTGGAAATTACATAAATATCGAGCGCAATATACACCAGTATTGCCCATGCCCATTCTTCCTTTTTGCGGAAGGCCTTGTAAATCCCCCACAACGCAAGTATCATTACAGGCGCATAGATGAGCCATCCCTTGCGGAAACTAAGTAGAGTATGAAAAAACCGTGGATTCATCAAATCGAGTGTTGAGCCGGGATCATTATAAGTTTGATACAAATATTCTCCGGACACACTTTTCCAGTATATGATCTGGCTCAATAGGGGAATAATTCCAGCGATGATTGCTACCAGAACATGTGGCCATTTATTCAAGAACAAGCTGAATTTCGATTTGAGAGTTTCTTTATTCTTAACTCCCCACAGTAATGGAATGAAAACGATGAGTACCTCGCTAATACGTGAAATTGCGATCATTCCAAGGGTAAGACCAATAAGGGCGGCATCCCATATCTTCAGATGATGATGCCAATGAATAGTAAACCAGATGAGGGCAGCGTTGAGAGTGAACAAATAGACATGTGGAATATCGCTACCATAACCATAGAAGAAATAAAGATTGCTTATCAGGAGAAGGACAATAAGCGTTACTCCTGTAGTTAGATCGTTGAAATAGCGAAGCAGAATCTTTTTTAATAGATAAAATCCTAAGAGATTAAAAATCATTCCCCAAATCCAAATGGCTTGTTGATAGGGTTTGGAGAAGCCATCCTGAGGGGCTCCGCTTAATTTTGCCCAGGCATGACCGACATAGAATCCGGGAGCCAGAAGGTAGGAAATACCACGGTTAAAACGTATGACTTTCTGCCCATTTATTCCTTCTGAAAACTGATAGAATGTTGGAGTATTATTATATTTTTGGTTTATTTCTTTTACCCATTCGAAGTTGTGTATCCCCGGATCGTGGTATATATGGCGGGCGGGTAAATAAATATAATAGCCGAAAGTGTCGTACGATAATATATTCTTTGGAGGATGGCTCAATCGAACGCTAATTAATACGATCACGCACAAAAGCAGACTTGCTGCCGATATGGGATGTTTTATCTTTTTCATAGGATGAAGTTTTAACTCAAATAATGATAAGGATTTATTTTCGAAAGATAGGAAATATATTTAGAGTAGTTAATTTTTAATCAATAAAATTGTATCGGATGCAGCATTCAGATTCTCAGTTTGCAACAGAATGTTCACGTCATCTATCCAGACTTTATTTTTTCCCGTGTACCAGAAATATATTCTTATTACGTCATTATCGCCAAAGTTTTCGGGGATATTAGCATTCACTTGCAGCGAATCCCATTTCCCATATTCGATGATATCTTTCGAAACGGTTGCAGTCCAGAGTTTGGGCTGTTTTTTATCATTTTCGATGCTGATGATGAGTTTTACTTCACGAGGCCGATAGATGCCCGTAAACCATCCGCTGGCGGTAATTTTTCGAGGGTTAAGAGTCTTCACTTCGAAATAATGTCTAACGAATCTGGCTCCAAATGCGTTATTGGTATCGAGTTTTTCGGCAAATTTTCCTGAGTGAGAGCAAGTCGAATCTCTTCCAAGTGTAACAAAAAAAGGTGATGGGGCTTCGAAATCGCAAGTGAAATCCGATTTCATGAATACATCGGAAAAATGGGCAGGATAAATATTTCTCATGGCCAGAGCTATCTGACGGGCTACCATTTTTCGACCATATTCATCGTAATGCTCGGTAGGCCATTTTTTGTCGATGTAGTGTGAAGAATCTACCAACTCGAGATTATTGACTACGATTGCGCCTTGGCTTTCATATCTTTTGGTGAGCAGTTTTGCATTGCTGATCATAAGTTTTCTAAGGCACGGCCCTATCAATAAAGAAGCCTGCTGGGTGTTTTCGGGTAAAATATTCAACACTACTTTCCAGCCTCTTTGGCGGGCATATTCTATGATTTTATCGAAATCGCGTATTCTTGGATTATTGACTGTATCGATTCGAAAACCATAATTAATGATGAATGAAATTGCCAGTGATTTTGCTAAACTATCCTCGATCCATGGAGAAGTTGGCGAATTATTGATGTTTTCGATCCATGCGACTGCATTGGGAAAATCGCATGGAGGCTCGAGGAAGAGTAGGTCTTTTTTTAAGGCATTTTTAACCTGCATGCTACGTTGTTTCTGGGTTTTATTATCGTAGGCTTTGAGTCCCAGTCGGAAGCGATTCCAAAGGGGAGGCCCATCGCTGATCAATACCATATCGCGCTGCAACAGGCTTTCGAGTTTCGAATAGATCCAATCGGCCGAAAACGAACGGAGGTTCATGCTCAGAATGATTGTGTTTACGGGAGCCTCCGTGGGAATTTGTTTCAGCAGCTTCAAGTAAATACCGGCGTGCAAGGCTCCTTTGTTGACTGTGCCAAATTGCAGGCCGGGATAATAATCGGATATAAAATCACTTATGCGGCGTTGGTCGTCGTCTTCAAAAACAAAACTAAAATTGGAGGATTCTCCGAAATAAATGACATCTGATCGAGGTATAACTTTCTGTAAAGAATCGATGAGGTCGATTTTTTTCAGGTCGCTGGGATAGAACGCAACAGAATAGATCCAGTTCAATAGAAAGGCAATAATGGCTAAAACGAACAGGCGGGGCAATATTTTCGTGGCAAGCGAATTCATCAGAACTGGAAATATATAAAGGGTTGATTATCGATTCCACTAAAGGCTGTAATGCCGAAAATGAGCAAGGTATAGATAGTCCATCGCAACCATAATGGTTTTTTTGAACACCATTTGTCAAAACGGTTATTGAAGAGGAGTATATCGAGAAGAATAAACAGGCTAAGCCAGAACATAATAAAAGGATCGGGTCGCCAAGAATCGGCTAATGCGGTGTTGTTCCATAATGCCTCGAACATGGTCAGGGCATTCGATAAAGAGCTGCTGCGGAAAAAAATCCAGGCAAGCGTAACTATGGTAAAAGTTATGATTACACCAAAAATTCTTCTGATGCCCCATTTTTGCGTACTAGTAATTCCAAAGCGTTCGTAGCAAAATCTTTCGATGATGAACATCAATCCGAAGATAGTCCCCCAGATCAAGAATGTCCAGTTAGCTCCGTGCCATAATCCGCTTAGTGTGTAAACGATAAAGATATTAAGTGCCCATCTGCTCCATTTTACACGATTGCCTCCAAGAGGAATATATACATAATCTCGGAACCATGTGCTTAGGCTGATATGCCAGCGTCTCCAGAATTCCCGAATATTTGCCGATAAATAGGGGGTCTTGAAATTATCCATTAAATTGACTCCCAGAAGTAAAGCAGAGCCAAGGGCTATGGTCGAATATCCATAAAAATCAGAATAAATCTGAAATGAATAAAATCCAAGTCCTGCCAAAAGGTGATATGTATTGTAAGCCGAGGGTTGACTGTAAATTTCTTCTACATAAGGAGCCAGATTATCGGCAATGACCATTTTAATGAACAATCCAAAAAGGATAAGTCTTAAGCCGTTAGAAAAGTTTTCGTAAGAAGGATGATGTGGGCTTTTTAATTGAGGTGAAAGCCTGTCGTAGCGTTCAATTGGTCCGGCCACCAGTTGAGGGAAAAAAGTCACAAAAAGAGCGAAATACCCCAGATGAGTTTCTGCCTTTTGCTTCCCAAAATATACATCCAATGTATAGCTTAAGGTTTGGAAGGTGTAAAATGAAATTCCTACCGGAAGCAATAAATTCAGAAAAGGCAGTTGGGCTTTCACCCCAAAAATATCGGCAATACTCGTGAAGGCTTGAGAAAATAATCCGTAATATTTAAAAGTAAATAAAATTCCTAAATTGATAATCAAGCATAGATAAAGATATTTTTTTTTCCCTTTCTTTGAGGTTTGTCTTTCAATGGCTTGGCTCGAATAAAAACTAATCAGTGTTGAAACAAGAATTAAAATGATATAAGCTGGATTCCACCACATATAAAACAGGTAGCTGGCCGCAAGTAGCATTATCCATCGCCACTTTGGTGATAGAAGATAATATGTGATGACGATAATGGGCAGAAAAATAAGAAAAGGAAGGGAATTAAATGTCATGTTGAATTCCTAATTTTTTTTAATTTTTAGGAACTTTTTCGTGATACCTGATTTTGTAAATGTGTCGAGCATCTAAAGTGAGCATAGAATCAACAGATATTCCTTTTCGTTTGGCTTTTTCTTCTATAACTTGCATCCATTCTTTATTAATCCGGATATTGGTTTTTATTTTTTCGATGAATTCTTTTTCCTGTAAAGATGGGGGTCTTTGAATATTCAGCGTATCGTGTTCGAAATAAATTCCTTTCTTGGCATAAGGGGTATGGGGAATTACAAATAAATCGTAGTAATCTTTTGGAGGATGCTTTTCTTTTATGGATCTCCAATATGCTTCTTTCGACATTCCATCCCAATGAATAATTCCTTTTGAATATTGATAAGACTGGTAGTAATTCAGATGGATGAGATAACCGCAAACAATAATGAGCAATATTTGAAGCCACCAGGGGGTTTTCCCTGCTTTTTCGAAGAAGGCGGCTAATGGGAAAGCCAGAGCGGGGTATGCATCGATCAAGCTACGAGCTCCAAATGAACCTCCATACCACCAGCACCACCACGATGAAATAATGTATATAAGTCCAATAAAATAAAAACCTATGGCTAAAACCTGTCGGTTTTTGTTCTTTATCATAAAAATAAAACCAAGCAAAGCAAGGAAAAACAGGGGTGAATAAACCAGCCATCCGTTGCGATAGCTTAGTAAAACGTTGACGATTTGAGGATTACCAAAAAAGAATCTTTCACCCTTCAATCCATAAGTATATAAGAAAAACCTGCCACTTACCCATTTCCAGTAAATCATTTGAGGCAGCCATACTATAACAATTCCAGCAGCGATTATCAATGTTAGATGATAATTTTTTATGAAGAACTGGAATCTTTTTTTCAGGTCGCTCACCGAAAATGTCCCCCAAAGTAGGAAAAGCAGTCCAACAATGGTGTTACTGGGTCGTATCAAACTGATAAAACCCATGAGCAAGCCTGCCTTCATCGCCAATCCAATTGATGGTTTGCGATAGAAGGTATCGGTTACGTACAAGAGCATCCCCATCAGTCCGAAAGTAAAGATGTGCGAAAAGCCAGGATGCAGATAAACATACGCCAATACGTTAGTGGCAAGCACTAACATAACGATGGTTATCACCGAGGTAATACTGTCGAAGTAACGAAACAGGGTTTTGAGTGTAAAATAAATTCCCAGTCCCAAGAAAAGTAAATTAGTCAGGAGAATTGCCCATTGATAGGGAGGTGAAAATCCATCGGCAGGCAAGCCCGTAAGTATGGCTATGCCATGGGCGATGAGAAAACCTGGCGTAAGAATCATAGCCATGCCCAAGCTCATTTTGCCTGTGGATCTCCCATTTTCAAAGCGATAGGCCGAAAATTTATAATAATGTTCGTACTTGTCGGGTGTGGTTTTTTCGAGGAATCCAAATCCAAGATCATGATGAATGAAAAGAGCGGGTAAATATTGATAATATTCACCTGCGTCATTCCTCGTAAAATTGAAGGGTTTGTCTTTATAATAATCGTTGATCTTCAAACCAACGATGAATAACAAAAGCAAGGTAATAACCAAGGCAATGGGGCGTCGAGGATTTTTGCTTTGGAGGTTATATTTTAGAATAGTGTATAAGGCCCGGAATCCATCCTTTGCCTTTATTTTTTTCCCCTCGGCATAGGTTCGGCCATAATAGGCAATCCCTACCTCATAAATTCGAATGCCAGGTATTCGAGCAATTTTTGCGGTAACCTCCGTTTCAAACCCAAAACGATTTTCTTCTAAGTTAATGCTTTTAATGATATCAGCTCTGAAAAGTTTATAGCCGGTTTCCATGTCGGTGAGATTTAGGTTGGTAAAAGCATTCGAAATGAAGGTAAGGAATTTATTTCCGATAGAATGCCAGAAAAATAAAATGCGGTGTGGGTTGCCTCCCACAAATCTCGACCCGTAAACTACATCTGCATATCCTTCAAGCGCAGGTTGAAGCAAGATATTATAATCGCGAGGATTGTATTCCATGTCTGCATCCTGAATAATGATCCATTTGCCACAGGCCTGTTTTATGCCTTCACGAATGGCAGCGCCTTTCCCACGATTTTTACCACATTCAATCAGTCGGATATTCTTCTCACTATTTTGATCCAAGAATTCTTTTACAACTTTTACCGTTGCATCTTTACTTCCATCATCCACTATGATGATTTCGCGGCTAACATTTTCTTGTAGAGGTGTTTCCCAAACTTGATGAATAACTTTTACTATGGTTTTTTCTTCATTATAAGCAGGGATGATAATGCTCAGTGTAATTTGGTCCATATCAAATTAATTTTATCCCATTAAATATACTCTTCTAACTCGTTGAGAGATAGAAGTCAATATTTCGTAGGGAATAGTATTTAGTAAACGGGAAAGTTGGTGAATCGTATCTGCGTTGTCGAAAATGATAACCGGGTCGCCTTCTGTTGCGGCTATGCCGGTTAAGTCGATGGCACACATATCCATAGAGATGGCACCAATAATAGGAGCCAAATGACCACGAACGTGGAAGCAGAATCCTTTGGATGATAATTCTCTTCGTAAGCCATCGGCATAACCCACAGTGACAATCCCGATGCGGGTGTCGGCTGGTGCTCTCCATTTCAGATTGTACCCTATTCCTTCGCCTTTTCGAATGGTTTTAATTTGAGAGATAACTGAAGAGAATTTGCTTACTAACTGGAGTGAGCGCTGAGTTTTTTCATCATGGCCTATTCCATACAATCCGAGCCCTATGCGTACCATCTCGAAATGATATTCCGGAAATCGAATAATTCCGGCCGAATTGACCAAATGCCTGATTACAGGATACTCCAAAGTCCTTATTGTTTTTTGAGCCATTTCTTCGAAAATTTCGGCTTGTTTTCGCGTGAAGTCATCCATAAGTGGGTCTTCGCTGGCGGCAAGGTGCGAAAATACCGATTTTACTTTTATGTTAGGGTGCTGTTTAAGAAACATGAGGGCTTCGTCGAGTTGTTCAGGTAAAAATCCCAATCTGTGCATGCCTGTATCGAATTTCAAATGAATTGGGAATGGCAGATAATCGGGTCGTCGAGAAGATAGGTAATGTGCCAGTTGGGTCAATGAGGTCTGACTATAAATTTCTGGTTCTAAATGAAATTGGGTGATAATATCGAGATTATCGTTCTCGGGATTCATAACCATTATCGGGGTTTGAATGCCAGCTCTTCTAAGTTGAGCACCTTCGTCGGGATAGGCCACACCAAAACAGTCAACGCCATTTTGCTGGAGAATACTGGCTATCTCGTGCATCCCACTGCCATATCCAAAGGCTTTGACCATTGCCAAGGTTAATGTACCCGGCTTGGTTTTCTGTTTGTAAAAATTGAAATTGTGAATAAGGTTCTCCAGATTGATTTCGAGCACAGTTTGATGAGAACGCCGACGTAATATTCGGGTGATGTTCTCAAACTCGAACGATCGTGCACCCTTCAACAAAATGACATCGTTTTGTAGGCTCGAGAAGGGAAATTCATCAATAAACTGTTGAGTGGAAACGTAAAAATTTTTTTGCATTGGGAATAAACCCCCAAATTTCGAAATCTCAGAACCTATACCTATTACCCGTCCCACATTTCTCAAATTCAGTAGATAAGCAACATGGTCGTAAAGCTCAGCAGGATTTTGTCCGCTCTGTAATATGTCCGAAAGAATAACTGCCGTAGGACGGACGCCTGCTTGCCGGTTCAAATAATCGAGGGCAACTTCAAGAGAATTGATATCGCTGTTGTAAGTGTCGTTAATCAAGGTGCACTGGTTTATTCCTTCCATCATCTCCAGTCGCATGGGAATAGGATGAAGCTGAAGTATGGCCTCGGCCTTTGTTTTATCGTCCCATCCTAAACAATCTAAGAAGGTATAACAGTGCATGGCATTCTCTATTGAAGCCATATCGCTTACCGGTAATTCCAACTGTATTTTCTGTTGATTATTGACCAATGTAAGGGAAGTAGTTTTGCCGTTTCTTGTTTTTTGGATGATTCGAATTGTCGATTCCGGATTTTCTCCCCAGGTAATGAGCTTTGTCTTTGATTTCAGATTCTCCTTCACTACCTTATGAATCAGTTCATGATCTCTGCAATAGATCAGCACTTCCGTTTCCCGGAAGAGTTTTGTTTTTTCTATGGTTTTTTCTTCGAGGGTGCCGAAGTTTTCGGAATGAGCTTGTCCAATATTGGTAAAAATTCCATAGTTGGGTTTAATAATTTTTTGAAGTGATTCCATCTCATGGGGTTGAGAAATCCCTGCCTCGAATAATCCCAGTTGATGGTAATCGTTTAATTGCCAAACCGAAAGAGGTACACCAATTTGAGAGTTGTAGCTATCGGGACTAGCGCAAACGCAAAGTTTAGTCAAAATCATCTGGGTGAGCCATTCTTTCACTATTGTTTTTCCGTTACTTCCTGTGATTCCAAGTATAGGGATCTGAAATTCGGCCCGGTGAGCAGCAGCAATCTTTTGTAATGCATTTATGGTATTCTCTACCTGTATAAAATTGGCATGTCCTAATAAATTTGGGAAGAGTTGAGTATTGGTGACGACGAAATTTCTTACTCCCTTTTTGAAAAGATCTTCTACATAGTGGTGGCCATCGTTTCGTGATGTAGTAATAGCAAAAAAAAGTGTAGATTTTGCCTCTACCAATCGTCGGCTATCTGTCAGCAGAAATCGTATCATATCATCAGGCTTTGTCAAGGAAACCCAGATAGGAGTAACTATGGTTGCAAGTGATGAAATGGTATGATCCATTGCTGACCTGTGAGTTATATTTCTTCCTCTTCGGTTTCTTCGGAATTTTGCTGAATAGGTGAACGAAGTGGATTGGCAGTTATCCGGGCATATTCGAGGCGGTTCTTGAAAACATCAATAGCCAGATAAATCGCTTCTCTCATGGAATGATGCGAGGCTTTGTCTTTCCCTGCAATGTCGTAAGCTGTGCCATGGGCGGGTGATGTTCTTACGAAAGGAAGTCCAGCCGTAAAATTTACTCCATAGTCTTGGGCTAGAATTTTGAATACGGGTAATGCTTGATCATGATACATGGCCAATATTCCCTCGAATTTTCTATAGTGGTCCATCCCAAAAAATCCATCCGCAGGAAAAGGTCCAAGAGCAAGAATACCTTCTTCGAATGCTTGGTGAATGGCGGGGCTAATGATTTCATTTTCTTCGCTGCCGAGTAATCCGCGATCACCAGCATGGGGATTAAGGCTTAATACAGCAATTTTAGGATGGCTTATGCCAAAATCCTGAAATAAGGATAAATTCAATGCCTTTATTTTATTGTAAACCAGGTCGGTAGTGATATTATCGGCAATTTGACGCACAGGAACGTGATTGGTAACGAACCCTATCCTTAGATTATTGTATACCATGGTCATGATGGGATTGGCAGCACGAAAGCGGTTGGCCAGAAACTCCGTATGTCCCGGGAAATGAAACTCTGGAGATTGAATATTGTACTTATTAATCGGAGCAGTAACCAAAACATTCAATAGCCCATCTTCCAAGTCACGGCAGGCCTGATGGAGTGAGAGATAGGCCATTTCACCTGCTTCAGGTGTTGATTGTCCTAAATTTACCCTGATTTCCTTATCAGTAATATTGACGATATTTACTTTGTGAGGAAGGGCTTGAGAAGCCTTACGTACATGATTGAATGGCAGATCGGGTATGCTGAGGGTTTTTCGGTGATAGGAAGCTATTTTGGATGAGCCATACAGAATAGGAATAAAACTATAGGGCGTTCCAATCTCGGAAAGAGCTTTCATAATTATTTCATAGCCAATTCCATTGATATCGCCTTGAGTAAATCCAATCCGAATCATTTCCGGCTCCTGAAGATCGGAATTTTCATAAGGGTCGAGGTTCAAGATATCGTTATCCATATTAAGAATTTTGGTGGTTTTGAATAACATTTTGCAGGAAGGATATAAGCAGTCTCACACCGATTCCGGTGGCTCCAATTCCCCTATATCCATCGTTTTTATTGGTGAACGAAGTTCCTGCAATATCGAGGTGAATGAAAGGGTAAGTGGTAAAATATTCGAGGAACTTGCCTGCGGTGATGGCTCCAGCTTCGGCTGGCCCTGAATTTTTTATATCGGCAACGTCGGATTTTATCAAGTCGAAATATTCTTCCCATAGGGGAAATTCTACCAGCCGTTCGTATACCTCTTCTCCACTTTGCTTGAGCAAGTCGAACTGGGTTCTGGCATGTGATTCCATTGCCACTATTCCATATTTACCAATGGCTCTGGCGGCTGCACCTGTGAGTGTGGCCGCAGTAATCGTAAGAAAAGGATCGAATTTATTGGCATAGCTTAAGGCATCGGCCAGAATCAATCTTCCTTCGGCGTCGGTGTTCACCACCTCTACTGTTTTTCCGTTATACATCGTAAGAATATCTCCCGAGACCATGGCGTCGGAATTGATGCGATTGTCGGTGGCTGGGACGAATGCCATGACATTCAGGGGCAATGATAGTCTGGCTGCGGCAATTACAACGGAAGCTACAGTGGCGGCACCTGCCATGTCGGATTTCATATTCTCCATATAAGTGCCAGTCTTGATGTTCATACCTCCACTATCGAAAGTGATTCCCTTGCCGATTAGAATGATGGGTTTTTCGTTTATAAAGTTAAAAGGTTTCCATTCGAGTATGGTGAATGTGGGCGGTATCGTACTTCCTTTGTTTACTCCCAGTAAGCCTCCCATTTTCAAAGATTCTATCTTTTTCTTGTTCATAACCTCGGCTCTTATGCCAACCTCTTCGGCTTTTTGTTTTAGAATTTCAGCCAGACTTTTGGCGTTCAATTCACTGGGAATCTCATTCACCAAATCGCGACATAAGTAAACAGCTTCAGTAATGATTTCGAGTTCTTTCAGTTGTTTGTAATCGAAATTTTCTGATAAAATATCGAGGGTTTGCAATTGGTGCTTTCTCTTTTTTTCGTTATTTTGATATTTCTGAAAAGCATAGCTACTTAATACGATGCCTTCGGCCAATGCAAATAGATCAAGTGAAGAAGCATGAAAAGAAGAAATATGCAGTTCGTCGATTCTTTCCTTATGTAAAAATTGAGTGAGCTGATAACCTGCTAGTCGGATGTTTTCGAGTTTTTTCGCTGGGTTTTCATTTGGCTTAGGCAAGATACAGAACCATGAATAATTGGCTCGGTGAACAGGGATAACCGTTTCATCGGGTGAGTTTGTATTTACCCTTTTTACAAAGTTCAATTCTTGCGTACTCAGCCATTTTTCGGGAATATCTTCGAGTGATGGGAAAAGAAATGCACAATGAGTATTGAAATCCTCAGAGGTATATTGTTGTTTTAGCAGGATATTCATTGGGTTTATTGCTTCTAGTGCGCAAAGTTAAAGGAATTCGGATAAACTTTCATAATTTCTTTTTCCGATCCCTGGCAGAGGCTGAATATGAATGAGTGGGTGGTTGATTTCAGTGGAAGGATAAATACAGTTATTTTAATGAATTAACGGAGGGGAGGTGTTCTGGGGAAAATGTGGGAAGCCGCCCCGAAAAATTTCGAGGCGGCTTCCCACGGAGAAAAAGAAAATTCTATTATCAATAAACTCCCTGGTCGATCATTGCATCGGCCACTTTGATGAATCCTGCAATGTTGGCACCTTTTACGTGGTTAATATAACCATCGGGTTCCTTGCCGTATTTTACACAATTGTCGTGGATATTGATCATGATTTCACGGAGGCGTTCTTCTACTTCGGCAGCCGACCAGTTGAGTTTCATACTGTTCTGGCTCATCTCCAATCCCGACGTAGCTACGCCACCAGCATTGGCAGCTTTTCCAGGTCCAAAGGGAATTCTGTGCTGATGGAAAAGATTGATGGCTTCGGGTGTACATGGCATGTTAGCAGCTTCGCAAACAATGGTCACACCATTATTGATCAAATTACGAGCATCTTTTTCGTCGAGTTCATTCTGAATGGCACAAGGCATAGCTACATCACATTTTACTTCCCATGGACGACGACCTTCGAAGAATTCGACTCCGTATTTTTCAGCATAGGGCTTTACAATGTCATTGTTAGAAGCCCTGAGTTCGACCATATAATCGATTTTATCTCCCGAAATTCCGTCAGGATCATAAATATATCCATCTGGTCCAGATATGGTAACGACTTTTGCACCCAAGTGATTGGCTTTGGTTACAGCTCCCCAGGCAACATTGCCAAATCCCGAAATTGCTATTGTTTTCCCTTTAATGTCTTTCCCCATGAGTTTTAACATTTCATTGGCAAAATAAACGACACCAAATCCAGTAGCTTCGGGACGGATCAACGAGCCACCCCAGTTGCGGCCCTTACCCGTGAATACTCCATTGTGTTCTCTGGTTAATTTTTTCCAACAGCCATACATGTATCCGACTTCACGGCCACCTACGCCAATATCACCAGCAGGTACGTCCATTTCGGGGCCAATATTGTGCCATAATTCCATCATAAAGGCCTGGCAAAAACGCATAATCTCGTTTTCACTCTTGCCCTTGGGATTGAAATCGCTGCCACCTTTTGCTCCACCCATCGGTAAGGTAGTGAGGCTATTCTTGAAAATCTGCTCGAAACCCAAGAATTTTAAAGTACTCAGGTTCACACTGGGATGAAAACGAATTCCTCCCTTGTATGGGCCTATGGCATTGTTGAACTGCACACGATATCCTCTGTTTACCTGAATTTCTCCGTTATCGTCAACCCAAGTAACACGGAACTGAAGGATACGATCGGGCTCGGTTAAACGCTCGATGATTTTATAAGAATCATACTTTGGGTTCTTATTTACAAATTCCTTTATGCTTTCGAGCACTTCGTGTACTGCCTGCAAAAATTCAGGCTGTCCTGGATTTCTCTTCTCCAGATCGAACATAATTTTTTCTAAATTCATATCAATTTGTTTTTATTAGGGTTTTAAAAATTTCAAGTTTGTGAATAAACATTGTTAATTATTTCACAATGCAAAATTATGGCTTATATTTCTTCCGTCAAACTTTTATCGTATTTTAGAAGGGTTCTAATATATATGTATCTTCACGAGTAGTCTTTATGGATTTATTTCGAAATTCTTGACATCGATTATGCTATCATGGTGGTAGTTTATTTCTCTTATAGGTTTTCCTTCTAAAGAAAACTCTTGCTCTAAACCTTCTTTACGATTATTTTTGTAATGAATGATTTTTTGCATCGCCCCATTAGGATACCATGATTTCTGCACTCCATCACCTTTGTAAAAATTTCCTTCACCCAGCTTTAAACCGTTTTCATCGAAAAACTCCCATTTTCCATCAAATAAGCCTTTGTCGTAGTGCCCTATTACTTTAGGTATTCCATTTTCGTGCCATTCGAAATAGTCTCCATGCAGGGTATCATCGACGTAAAAGGCTTCCATAATTTTTTTCTGGTAGGAAGTGTACTGTCGCACATATCCATTGAGCAATCCATCCTTGTAATTTTCTTCCATTTCTAACCTCCCCATGAAGTCGAATCGTCTCGATAAACCGTCGGGCTTCCCATTGTTGTATTTTATTTCTTGCTGGATCACTCCATTAGGATAGTAATAAATAGCCTTCCCGTGTTTCTTTTTCCCCTTCATTTCTATTTCCGACATCAATTTGCCATCGTGGTAATAATTCGTTTCTTTTTTTTTACAGCTTCCTAATAGGAGAACTATGCAAAAAATCACACAAATTTTTAGGAACGGTTTCAATGATATCGAATGGCTCTTAGGGGAGAGACTCGAGTAACGGTATAAGTGGGTATAAGAAGTGAACTTATGCATAAAATTAAAGTTGTTATGTTGATGATGAGAATGTTTGTCAAACTAAGACTTACAGGTACATACTCCATAAAATACGATTCTACAGGCAGTTTTACCAGATGAAGATGCTTTTGAAGCCACATAAGGCCAATGCCTATCACATTTCCATAGACCATCCCTTTTAAGGCTATAAACGAGGAAGTCTGAATGAAAATTTTTCTAATGCTTAAATTAGTTGCTCCTAAAGCCTTTAAAATACCAATGAGTTGAGTTTTTTCTACTATCATGATAAAAAGAGCGCTTATCATCGAAATGGCGGATACTATTATCATTAAAATCAGGATGACCAGTACATTTACATCTTGCAGCTCGAGCCAATCGAAAATTTGAGGATAGATCTGCCGAATGTTGTTTACGTTGAGATGAGAAGGTAAATCTTCATAAACCTTACGGCTTATCATATCCAACTCATCAATATTTCGAAGGATGATTTCTATCATTCCTATTTCTTTGTGGGTCCATCCATTGAGTCTTTGAATGTGGCGAATATCGGTAAAGGCAAACGACTGATCAAAATCCTCGAGGCCGGTATTATAAATGCCCACAATCTTCATCTTGCGTGCTCGGGGTGAACGTTCTCCTTCATTCAAGAAATACATGCGGATATCTTGTCCAGTGTCGAGAAGTAACTTATCTGCCATATTTTGCGAAATGAGAATTTCATATCGCAAAGCAGTATCACCCATCAAAGGCAATCTTCCTTTCACGAGTTTGTCTTTGATCAATTGCATATCGAGATCGGGACCTCCGCCTTTCAGGGTTATACCTAAAATTTGTTGATTAGCTTGAATCATGCCAGTTTTATAAGCTACTGCCTGAACATGTCTTATTCCAGGATAATTTCTTAGTTTCATTATGAGCCCGGTGTCGTAAGTCATGGGTGGATTTTCACTTTGGCTGACTCCACTAACAAAGGAATGAACCTGTATATGAGCCGCAAATCCACTTACCTTTTCCCTTATCTCCTGCTGAAACCCTCTTAATATACAAACCGAAGAAATCATCACCGTAAGACTTATGCTTACACTTGCTATGGCAATCCTCACCGAAGGCCCTGAAAGACTTTCCTTTTTAGGCTTAATTAAACGACGAGCAATAAATAATTCAGCACCCAAAGATTTTATTTTTTCTTACGCAAAAGTATTACATTTGAATCTTTGAATACTGTTAAAAAATGGATTGGATTTGGATAACTATCGGAGCTATTTTATTGGTTTTAGGTTTTATAGGTAGTTTTGCTCCCTTTTTAGCCGGCCCGCCTTTAGCCTATTTGGCTTTACCTGCACTTCAACTCACCTCTTTTTCTCCTTTCTCACAAAAAACCTTGATTTTATGGGGAATTGCCACCATACTGATTACTCTGTTGGACTATGTCATACCCATTATAGGAACCCGAAAATTTGGAGGCACGAAATATGGAACCCGAGGCAGTGCCATAGGGCTGGTGATCGGTTTTTTATTTGGGCCTCTGGGAATCATCATAGGCCCCTTTTTAGGAGCATTGATTGGTGAACTTTTGGGTGGTAAGAATTTGAACTATGGCCTGCGCTCGGGTCTGGGCTCTTTTTTTGGTTTTATTACCAGTACTCTAATGAAGATGATTTTCGTCATAGCACTTGCCATTGTATTTATTAGAGCTATTTTATGAGATTGCATTTCACGAGTCTCTGATCATCATTTCTGCAAAATGACATTAGGAATCATGCCGATTAAAATAAGTCAGAAAAAGATAAAAACGGAGAAAGGGAGAATAGAGAATGGGGTTGGGGATTGGAATTTGGAGGTTGGAGATTGGAGGTTGGGGGTTGGGGATTGGAGGTTGTTTGTAATTTAAAATTTCTAAGTTATCAGTTGTTAGTTGTAATTTACGTAAATCAGCGGATTAATCTGCGGAAATCAGCGAGAAAAAATTTTCCTGATGTTAACTAAAGGAAGGGAAAACAGAGGAATGGAGGAAGGGAGAATAGAGATTGGAGGTTGGAGATTGGGGATTGGAGATTGGAGATTGGGGGTTGGAGATTGGAGATTGTTGGTTGTTCGTTGTCAGTTTAAAAATACTTGACAAATAGAAAAATTATCCTTATCTTTGGTGAAAATATTTCAAAAGGGATTTACTCTTTGAAGCGAAAAATGATGAACATATAAAAAAGAATACCTCAAGAAAGGGAAAGAAAATGCAGCAGAAATATAACATAGTAAATATCAGTATTTTACCCCCCCCACATTATTTTGCTTCTCTGTTGCTATCAGAAAGTACAGAATAAAACAGTTGAAAGATCCTCCTTAAATATGGGCGGACGAATGTAAAGGCTGTCAATGAGATTCGAAAACCGCCATAAAAATTCTCAGCCCATCACAACGATTTTCCTCACATTACATCTTACGACAGCTTATGCCGGTTTTAACGGGTAAAACAAAAATTAGTAAACTCAAACCTAAAAATCATGTTAAGCATCAAGTTTATAAAATCAAAAAAAGCATTCAATCAGAATATGAAAGGCAATGCTTTGGCTTTTTTCGCTGCCTGGGCTCTGGCCATGTTGATGGTGATTCCATTCTTCGTTCAAGGGCAAACACCTGATATAGATAATAACTGGCAGTCAACCCCATTCTTCGAAGATGAATTCTTAGGTACGAGATAAATTATGATAAATTATGATTCTAACCCAATAAAAGAGACCATGAAAAAATTTCCTTGGAAACTATGCATGCAAACCTTAGGTTTGAGTTTCTTCGTTTTCTTTATCTTTTCGTGCAACAAGGGTGAAGACCCTTGGCCTCCACCTCCTCCTCACGACACCAACTTTATCATCCAAGCTTCTGTGCCTCCTTTACAAATTCAATGTGGCAATTATCATCACTGGTGGTCTGACACTGCTTATTTAGATGTGGATCTAGATAGCATAAAAGATATCGTTGTATATTTTGGAATGCACTCTAATTATGATATAATGGTTTTTTTATCAATCATTATTAATTCCAGAATTATGGTTGATAAAAAAGTGGGTAGATATGCGTAACGTACCGAAATGGTGTTGGACTACTATGCATGCATCATGGGTATATCAAAAGGTGGAATATC